>Ga0308165_1001919_pt1 | contig 27048 bp, 20 predicted proteins | sample PhyWR2_FD_201032 | JGI IMG/M metagenome (GOLD analysis project Ga0308165, IMG submission 201032) | Phyllosphere microbial communities from UC Gill Tract Community Farm, Albany, California, United States - DLSLW.R2 | ecosystem: Host-associated > Plants > Phyllosphere > Unclassified | place: USA... | reverse complement strand
GTGCGGAAAAGCATCATCGATATCATGATACTTCTCTGCAGTAATATAGGCACCACGATACTCCCAGAAATAGGGGGGAACACCCGGTGCGTCCTGATAACTATTGATATCATAACGGGTAAATTTAACCGGTAGGTCATCGGAGACATCTTCGCCATAATTATCACCGGTTAATTTATGCGCACTGACAATAAAATAACCCTCCGGTTTTTTATACAACGCATAGTCAGCGATTTTTATAGTCGAAGCCGATAAGATAAAATCAGACCAGGTAAAACCAATATCATTGGCTACCGGAAGAATATGATATTTCCCTTGCCGATCGATCATAAAGATAGTCACGGTATTATTAGGGTGTGATGTATTATTCTCAAATCGAGAATAAACAACTAAATCGTCCACCCCATCACCATTGATATCCAGCAGGTTGATACCCTCTTTCAGTGTTATCTTGCTACCTTCGTCTGCCAGGAGATTAAGCGAGATCAGTAGCAGAGATAACATTATCCCTTTTTTTATTTTCACCCAGAGAAACCCTCAATAATCTGATGCCCGGCAGAAACAGCGCGCACAGGGACGATTCAGTTGGCTTATGCCTTATAATAATAATCTAAAAATAGCACATTGATTCACGACTGAAGTCGCAGTTAGGTGTGTCAGGTCGCAGAATATGACGATACGTCAGAAAAAAGCTGTACAATGCGCGCAGACAGCCCTATTTAGAGAATTATACTGTGACCGCTTTTAGTGAACTGAACGCTTTACCCGATGCTCAACTGACTAACCTTCATGAGCTAGGATACCTTACGATGACGCCCGTGCAGGCGGCTACCTTGCCGGCAATCCTGGCTGGCAAAGATGTGCGGGCACAAGCCAAAACCGGCAGCGGTAAAACGGCTGCATTTGGCCTTGGGCTGCTACAGCGTATTGAAGCTGGCCAATTTACTACCCAGTCGCTGGTACTTTGCCCGACACGTGAGCTCGCCGCTCAAGTCGCGGAAGAGTTACGTCGCCTGGCGCGTTATATGCCTAATATTAAAATTCTGACCCTGTGTGGCGGCCAGCCTTTTGGCGTGCAAAAAGAATCCTTACAGCATGCGCCACATATTATTGTCGCCACGCCGGGCCGTTTGCTGGACCATCTGAAAAAAGAGACGGTGAACCTTGATGCAGTGCGTGTAGTGGTGCTGGATGAAGCTGACCGTATGTTAGATATGGGCTTTGCAGAAGCGATTGATGAAGTCATCGCTTATGCGCCACCCGCACGACAAACGCTGTTGTTTTCTGCCACCTGGCCACCGGCCATTGCAGCAATCAGCGGTCGTATTCAGCAGAATCCGCAGAGCATTGAGATTGACACGGTCGATGAATTACCTGCCGTTGAGCAGCATTTTTATGAAGTGTCACGATACAATAAAATTAAACAACTTCAGCAGTTACTGAGCCAGCATGAGCCCGCCTCTTGTGTGGTGTTCTGTAATACCAAAAAAGATTGTCAGGCGGTCTGTGACCAGTTAAATGAATCCGGACAAAGTGCCCTGGCGTTACACGGTGATATGGAACAGCGTGACCGTGACCAGACCCTGATCCGCTTTGCTAACGGTAGCAGCCGAGTGTTAGTGGCAACCGATGTAGCCGCGCGTGGGCTGGATATCAAAGCGCTGGAAATGGTGGTTAACTACGAGCTCTCCTGGGATCCTGAAGTGCACGTTCACCGTATCGGCCGTACAGCTCGCGCTGGGCAGGATGGACTGGCCGTCAGTTTCTGTGCCCCTGAAGAGGCCCAGCGTGCCGCTGTTCTTGCGGATATGCTAAATATCTCACTGAACTGGAAACAGGCTCCGGCAGCCGGAACGATTAAACCGCTGGCTGCAGAGATGGTGACCCTGTGTGTTGATGGCGGTAAAAAAGCCAAAATGCGTCGCGGTGATGTGCTGGGTGCATTAACCGGTGAAATGGGGCTTGATGGCGCTGATATCGGTAAAATCGATGTTCACCCGGTGCATGTTTATATTGCCGTGCGTCAGTCTGTGGCTCGCCACGCAGCGTCGCAATTACAGAAAGGTAAGATTAAAGGTAAGTCAGTTAAAGTCAGAATACTGCGCTAACCAAAACGCCCGCATCCTTACAGGATGCGGGCGTCGTCAGTTAAGGTGCATCCGCCAGAATAAACATCCCGTAAGGATGAATTTCCAGGTAGTAACTCTCACCCGCATTCGGTTGTAAACGGGTGGCATTGACCTGCAGTAATAGCGTCTGCCCATGCCACTCAACCGTCACTTCATATTGCGGTCCCATATAGGCAACATGACGCACAATACAACGCTGACACTCTTCACCGCTCTGACTCAGTGTGATAGCTTCCGGTCGAACACCGACGGTGCCTTGCGCCTCTGTGATAGCTAACTGTGGCGGACGCGGCAGTGAGTAACCAAAGATTTCGACCTCATCACTCGTGAAGCGAGCCGGGAAGATATTCGCATCGCCCATAAAGCTTGCCATAAAGCGCGAAGCCGGATGACGATACAACGTCTGCGGACTGCCCATTTGCATAATAACGCCTTTATTCATCACCAGCACGGTATCAGAAACCGCAAAAGCTTCGCTCTGATCGTGGGTGACATAGAGAGAGGTGATATTAAATTGCTTCTGCAAATCGCGAATTTTATCGCGCATACTGCGGCGTAAGTTGGCATCCAGGTTACTTAACGGCTCATCAAACAGCAGTACTTTAGGCTTCAGGATCAGCGCGCGCGCCAGGGCAACACGTTGTTGCTGCCCCCCGGAAATCTGGTCAACGTAACGGTTTTCAAAACCATCAAGATCGACCATCGCCAGCGCTTCTTTCACTCGTGACTTCAGTTCGGCGCGCGGAACACCGAGCATTTTCAGGCCATAGCCGACGTTTTCGCCGAGCGACATATGCGGGAACAGGGCATAAGACTGAAATACCATACAGATATCGCGTTGCTGAATCGAACGTTCGGTGACATCTTCCCCATCAATAAAAATCTGCCCACTGGTCGGTTTTTCCAGCCCGGCAACCAGACGAAGAATCGTCGTTTTACCGCAACCGCTCGGTCCGAGCAGGCTGACCATCTCGCCCTTTGGGATAGCTAAGTTAATGGTATCAATCACGGTATTGGTACCAAACCGTTTTGTGATATTGCGTAATTCAACAAAATGAGCTTGCGTCATAATTATATTCCGTAATCAGGCGTTGTTTTTGGCTTTTGAACGGGAAGTTCGGGACTCACCAATCAGCCAGTCAAAGATGAAAATAATCGCCAGCATCACCACAATCAGAATCGAGCCATAGGCGATAGCTATTCCGTACTCCCCATCCTCAACCCGGTTCAGAATGTAGGCCGTGGCGACACGGGTATCCGGGGTGACAAGGAACACAATGGCGCTGACAGTGGTAATGGCACGAACAAAGCTGTAGATCAGGGCTGAAAGAATCGCCGGGCGTAACAACGGCAACAGAATATTGATAATCGTCCGCATCGATCCGGCACGCAGACTTAAAGAGGCTTCGTCCAGTGATTTATCGATTTGTCCCAGCCCGGCGATACCGGCGCGGATACCTACAGGTACGTTACGCATTACCATAGAGATAATGACGATAGCAGCAGTACCGGTCAGATACACAGGGGCATCGTTGAAGGCGAGGATATAAGAAACGCCTGCTACAGTACCTGGTACGGCGAAGCACAGCATGGTACTGAACTCGATGACTTTTTTACCACGGAATTGCTGACGGACCACCACCCAGGCAATCAGCAGACCAAAGAACGCGGTAATCGGTGCAGCGATACCCGCATACAACAGAGTATCCAGCAGTGATGGCCAGGCGCCGTCATTCATACCTTGTCCGAATAGCTTAATAAAGTTATCGAACGTCAGGGTGTAGTCCACGCCCCAGTTAACGGTAAAGCTGCCGTAGAAAATACTGCCATACAGTAAGGTGTTAAATACTACCCAGAGGGTGAGTAAGGCCACGACAGCCCAGACCAGTAAGGTTGGCAGTGGTTGGACATCGCCGCGTGACGATTTACCTGACACCGTGACGTAGGAACGCTTGCCAATCCACAGATACTGTACGCAGAACACCAGTAATGAGAATATTAACAAGAATGCACCGAGGGTACTGGCAGCCTGGTAATCCAGTTGCGACCCGGTAATATAGAAGTAGATTTGAGTGGCCAGAACGTCAAAGTTGCCTCCCAGTACCAGCGGGTTACTAAAATCTGCCAGCGACTGAACGATAACGATTAAGAATGCGTTAGCCAGGGCAGGTTTCAGTAATGGCATGAACACACCCATAAAGGTCTGCCAGCGATTAGCGCGTAAGGTATAGGATGCTTCTTCCAGCGATGGGTGAATGGTTTTAATTGCCCCATCGAGGATCATAAATGCCATCGGAGTAAAGGCCAGAACTTGCGCCAGCCAGATGCCGGTAAAACCATATAACCAGTTAGTGTTCACCAGACCAAACCAGTCGACCATCAGTTCGGTAATATAGCCTGAACGTCCCATCATCAGGGTTACGCCCAGCCCGACGACAAACGGCGGTGTGACGATAGGTAGGATGGAAAAGATACGTCCCAGCAGCGCGCTGCGTTTAGCAATACGCGTGGTATAAATTGCCAGCACCAGACCGAAGAAGGTACAACCAATACCGACGGCTACCGAAAGGACGATGGAGTTAATAATCACCTGAATAATATGTGATTTACTCAGCACCGCCATAAAGGCGAGTGGTGCAAACTCCCCGCTGCTGTTGGTAAACATCGGGATAAAAATAGCGATACTTGGCCAGATAATAAATACGCTAATCAGCGCGATAATGGCAACCAGCGCGCCAATAACAAAGCGGTCACCGCCCAGCCACTCAAGGCGCGTCAGGGCCAGAGTCAGTACAATGCCAAGTGCGATAAACAGCACAATAGTGGCATAGCCCATACCGCGTTCAGCAAGGGTGGAACTGATGACAATAAATGCCATACAGCCTAAAGCCCAGAGCGCATCAAAGCGATGACGACCCCGCTGTTCACCCGCAGCCAGATGGAAAGGGCGTAACAGTAAGACTGTCGGGAGCAGATACCACAGTAAACTGATATTCAGTCCCGACCAGCTATACGCGTCCAGCCACTCTTCCTGGGTGGATTCGAGCAGGCCATAGTCAAGGCTCCAGCTAGGCAAAAGAGCGAAAGCCAGCCAGCAGGCGATGACACACCAGACAATAGCGTCCCGCTTTCGCGGCGTACGCAAAAGTAATGTTTCAGACATAAAGAGCCTTATCGGGCAGAGAAAAGAGAAACGGGTGACCAGGGGGTCACCCATAGCAGGTTATTTGCCCATCTTCACTTCGTTAACCCATTTGTCGATCAGGGCTTTACGTGTGTCGGACGCGCCATACTTGTCCATGTCGTAGTTGATAAGCTTCAGGTCATCGAGCTTCAGAGATAACGGGGAGCTTTCTGCCGTAGTATTGGTCAGGATCTGGTAGGATTTACCTTTCTTCCAGGAGAGTTCCTGTGCTTCTTTTGACAACGCCCAGTCGACAAACAGCTTCGCGTTTTCGACGTTACGTGCGCCTTTCAGAATACTGACGCCACCCACTTCATAACCTGTCCCTTCGCATGGGGAAATCAGCTCAATTGGAGCACCTTGCTCTTTTTCCAGGGAATAGTCGTGTAAGAAGCCAATACCGATAGCGGTTTCACCACGCGCGGTGTTACGTGCTGGAGCAACGCCTGATTTGGTATACTGGGAGATATTTTTATTCAGTTGTTTCAGGTAATCAAAGGACTGATCGTCACCCCATAACTGGGCAAAGGTTGCCAGAGCGGTATAAGCGGTACCTGAACTCTGTGGATCCGCTATCTGAATTTCCCCTTTGTACATCGGGTCAGTCAAATCTTTCCAGCATTTTGGCACCGGCAGATTTTTTTCTTTTAAACGTTGTGTATTAACCCCAAAACCTAAAATGCCGACATAGACCGCAGAGGAGTAGTTTCCTTTACGTTTAGCCGGATCCTGGAATTGCGGCATAATCTCAGCAAGATTGGCAGACTTATACGGCATTAATAAGTCCATTTCACCCGCTTGTGATTGTGGGTCAAGGGTACCGCCATACCAGACATCGGCTTGCGGGTTTTTCTTCTCAGCATCGACTTTCGCGAGAGTACTGCCTGAGCCATTGCGAATAAATGAAGTTTTAACATCATATTTTTCGCCGAAAGCTTTCGTTTCGGTCTCACACATTTCGTTAGTGGCACTACAGTAAACCACCAGACGACCTTTCGCTTGTGCTGCACCGGACAGAGTTGCTAAGGCAACACCCGCGGCTATAAGGGTAGAGAGAGCAGTCAGTTTCATCGTTATTATCCTAGGTTATCCTGAGTTATCCTGAGGTAAGTTATAAGCCGTTTCCGTGGCGTTGTGACTCCGGTCTTGCCAGCTGAGGCCCGCTATCAACAGAGGCATCAGTAAAAATCCAATCAAGGCTGCGGCAATGGTTAACAGTACAAACATGCCTGACCAGCCATAATCGGTAATCACTTGCGAGAGTGGCCAGCCTGCCAGCGCTGCGCCTAAATAGGCGAACAGCCCTAAGAAACCGGTCACCGTTCCAGCGGCTTGTTTATGGCTGCACTCTACTGCCGCCAGACCAATCAGCATTTGTGGACCAAAAACAAAAAAACCGGTGGTAAAAAAACACATTGCCAGTAGGGCGTAATGGTGAACCGGTGATAGCCAGAGCGCCGCGACAGAAATAAACAGTCCAAGCGCAAATAACAGAATCATCGGTGCTCGCTGGCCACGGAACAATAAATCAGACCCCCAGCCAGCAAATAACGCACCACATAAGCCCCCAAGTTCAAACAGCATCACAGTGGCATTGGCACTCAACAGATTGACGCCGTGACTCTCTGCTAACCAGATATTGCCCCAGTCATTGAGGGCAATACGAATCAGGTAAACCAACACATAACTGGCAGCCAGCAGCCAAATCATGCGATTTTTCAGGATAGTTCTGGTAAACATCTCCCATAACGGCATCACCGGGCTTTGTTGCAACTGGCGGATCTCCAGCGGATCCTGACGCCAGTAACCTACTGCAGGTAACCCTTGTTCCTGTGGCGTACCGCGTAACTGCCGACATAACCAGAGTCCAATCACTATGCCGGTCAATCCCGGTACGAATAACGCCGCCTGCCAGCCGAACCATAACGCCATCAAGGCTGACAGCAGTGGAACCGCCGCACCGCCCAGGTTAATGGAAGTGTTCCAGCATCCCCACCAGAAACCACGCTCATTGCGTGAGTACCAGTGGGTTAAAATACGTGCACAAGGTGGCCAGCCAAAACCCTGGAAAAAACCATTCAGGGTCCAGATAATCAACAATGTCGATAAGTTGCTGCCAAAGGCGAATAAAATATTCAGTATCCCGGTAGCCAGCAGGCCTACACCCATAAACCAGGTATCGCCCCGCCGGTCATGCCAGATCCCGGCGGCAAATTTCGATATCCCATACGAGAGATAAAATAAGGTCCCCAGTAAGCCGATATCGCCTTTGTCCAGCCCAAGGTCAGTCTGCATGGCCGGTAACACAAAGTTGAAGCTTTTACGCGTCAGATAGAATGCGGCGTATCCGACAATCATCGACAACAGTAGCCGAGGTCGCCAGTAACGATATTCGCGGCTAATTTCATTCTGATCGAGCATGGCGCCTCCGATATAAAGCGACTATAGAAACAAATATCTGAAAGAGGATGAGACCAGGTTTTAGTCGACTAAGACTTATTCCTGGATAAACTGAACTTTGTTAAAAAAGTGCGGGCAAGTTAACAATTACGCGCGTGCCATTACGGCTTTCAAGTTGTAAATTTCCGCCCAGTGCCTGGATACGTTCACTCATTCCTTGCAAGCCAAATCCCTGACGGTGCTCGGCGTGTAAGCCCACACCATCATCATTGACCTCCAGGCAGACCCCGTTATCCCGATGAGAAAGCGTTATCTCAATCTGCCGGGCACTGGCGTGTTTACTGATGTTATTCAGTAACTCTTGCAGTAAGCGATACAGTGTAAACACCACCGTCTCACTGGCCGGTTGTCCGGGCAGAGCATAATGAAATCGACAGGTGATACCCTGCTCGTCAAAGGCAAACTCTTGCACCAGGTGATAAAGCGCTTTTTCTAACGACATTTCATCCAGCACCGGGGGGCGTAGTTGACGCAATAACTGACGGGTTGAGTGATGAATACGCTGTGCCAGCTGGTCTATTTGCTCGGCGGCCATGCGGGCCGGGGGAGAGTCTTGCGTCCGTTTAATTAACATCGACTGGATCTGGATGGCGGTAATATTCTGGCCGATTTCATCGTGCAGCTCACGCGCCAGGCTTTTACGGGCATCTTCTTCAGCATGTACCAGCTGCTCCATCAGGCTGCGTCGGGCATGTAACTCTTGTTCCAGCCGCTGTCGATAACGCAGCATATTATTGGCCAGATGTTGCTGGCGGCTAATGGCGATACCTAAGCCAATACCTAGCAAGGCCTGAGTCGAGAGAAACAGCTCCATTTCCAGCAAATTATTAAAACCGCCGCCAATCTGGCGAGCGATGGTTATCATCATACTGCCGAGCAAGGCGGCCAGGACGCCACCTTGCCAGCCAAATTTATAGGCCATCACCACATTAGGCAGAAACACGACAATCAATAACAGACGGGCGATTTCAGGTGAAAAGACCAGTTGCGTTCCGATGCCAATAATAAAAAACAGACTGCACCAGATAAGCAATGACGTCCGCAGAGGAGGATTGGGGGTTTCCAGAACCAGCAAGTCTTCCAGTCGCTGCTGGCGCAGGTACTCATAAATCAGATAGGCAAAAGGAGTCAGTAAAATTCCGCCAGTAAAGGCGGCCAGTAGGATAAGCGTAGCCGGGCTTTGCAGAAAGGGCGCCAGGATCAGAGTATGGAGCAGGGCGTCTGCGGTGACAGCCGCCATTAATAACGACAGCCGCTGCCAGTACAGGGTATAGCGTGGCCAGAAATGACGCACTGCTATGACGGTGATGAGGCTGATAAATGGCGAAATCAGCATCAGTGACTCATTCATCAACTGCTGTTGCAGCAGCCAGCTCATCAGCAGTAATTCGGGTAAAATAAGCGCCGGCCAGAAGCGACGACTGAGCAAGATAAGCATCGCCAGATGCACACCTTGTGGCAGCAACAAGGCGGCCTGCTGACCATTATGGGTCAGATAAAAGCTGATGGTCCACAGCGCAAACCAGGCCAGTCCCCAGGCCATAAAAATAAACAGCGACATCAGCAGATGTCGCAACTCCCGACGCATTAATGGCCTGCCAGTAATTTATGCTCCAGCGCAAAATGCACCAAATCAACGGTACTTTCACATTGTAGTTTACCGAGAATATTTGCCCGATGAACATGCACGGTTTTATGGCTTAACTGCAACAGTTCAGCGATATGCCGGACACTTTCACCTTTCACCAGCAGATTAAAAATTTCACATTCACGCGGGGTTAAGCTTACCAGTGCTTTAGAGGGTTGTCCGGCATGACGCAGCGCTCGCAGCGCATCGGTACAGAGATAATGTCCGCCCATGCCAATGGTCCGGACAGCCTGAACCAGCTCTTCAGGACCACAACGTTTAGTCAGATAGCCGCAGGCTCCCGCATCAAGCGCACTTTGCACAAAAGCAGTAGTGTCGTAAATACTCAGGATAATGGCGCGAAATTTAGGATTATGCTGGCGCAGACGTTTCAGCAGATTCAGGCCACTTTCATCAGGCATGGCGACATCCAGCACGGTAACATCTGGGGCGGACTTGGTCAGTGCGGCCCAGGCCGGTGCCGCAGCACTATACTGACCCACTACCTCAATATCAGGCTCCAGATTTAACAGCTGGGCAAAACCAGAACGCACGACAACGTGGTCATCAACCAAGGCAACAGCAATCATAAGATGTCATTTAGCAGGACAAGAGAACCCTATGATGCGGATGAAATAATTTATAGCAATGGCATTGTGACAAATATGTAACCGAGGTAACACAATGCTATCCACCAGCCTGCGGGGTATGGAGGCCATTTCCAGTACCAAAGCAGCATGTTCCGGATATGCAGAGAAGGGCGAGGGTATCGACATGGCCATTCGGTTGTCATTGTGTAAGCATTTTAAAGATGAATATTGGTTCTGTATGACGGTAACGTATTGGATAAAAAAGGATATGAATGGCTCAGCACGCTTATATGAGCGCTGTTCTTGCTTATGTGGGCTATATCCGTCACACCCGGTATGGGAGTGGCTGGTATCAGCGTATCGACTACACCTTTCAGTGAATCTCGAGCGGTATCTCTAACAGAAGGAGTAAAAAGGGACAGGGTACCGACAATCAGCAACGTAGAAAGCACGGTCGCAAACAGGCTGGAAACCCCACCACCGAGCCACGATAAAATGCCTTTTCCGAACCGGATATACCATGCAGGTCGTGTAAGATGGGCGCTATACAAGGCTGCATTTTCGCCCCATTTTTTCCATTTTTCCCGCAGCTCAGTCTGATGGTCATCCGTCATCGCAGCGATGGTCTGATCATATGCGGTTGCAATCCTCTTACTTACACTACCTATTAGTTGTTCTACAGCACGTTTGGCCTTGTCACGATAATCCTGAAGCCTTCTGTCTGAATACGCTATGCTGTCATGGAAGCTGGCGAGTTCAGCCGCGATGTCTGCTTCAGGAAGCAATCTTGCGCGACATTGTGTTGCCAGATCGTCTTTATCCGCTTTATACATCGCATAAGCGATAAGCTGTTCCGGTTCGTCTGAACCTTGCACGAGCTCAGTAAATACCCATTTTTTTGGTTGAGACATATTCCCTTCCACCAAAAAATTAAAACGCCCTACCTGGGGGACGAGTTGAACTATATAACTCTCAGCTTTTACGCACTTTATTAAAGGCTTCTTTGAAGTAGTCTCTGGCTTCTGCCAGAGAGAGTACGGAGCCAGCTAGCGGCATCTGAATACCTGAAGCCTTTGAATTAATAAGTGTCTTGCGGGCTATTGTACCTATTGTGGGTCCCTTGGTTGTCGATACAACTGGGTACATTCTTCGAGTACGATGCGTAAATCCCTCGGCGCTTTTTGATGTAGTAATTTTTAGTTGCGCCACATCGGCCAGCGCTTCGCTCGCTATGGTTCGAATCTGTTCGGCTGTCAGAGCGGGCATCCGATATGTGGTCATCATTTATACCTCCGTGTATGTCCGGGAGTGTATATCGACTGATGGCCGATTACATCAAAAAAAGGTTGCTGAACTTACATTAAACAGCACTTTTCATACGGTAATAGCTGGCAGGTAATTAAGTCCGAGTACCGGCTAGTGGCTCTCAAATCACTCTCTGGGCTTCTCCATTTAAATACACGCTCAGATTTTCTATATTCGGTCATCAGATTTTCAAAACCTATTTTTTAACGGCTACCTGCTGCAGGCTTTTTTTAGTCGCTGCGGTTTTAGGCTTGCTGCTGGAATAGATAAAGAACAGCGCGATGCCCAGGCAGATGATAGCGGCGAGACGACTCATCGAAAATGGAATCGACGTATTGCCCAGCCAGCCGAAGTTGTCGATGAGCATGCTCATGGTCAACTGACCAAAGATCACGGCGACTGTAGCGACCGCTGTACCGACGCGCTGTACCGCCAGCACCATAATCACGATGTACGGTACGCCAAACATGGCCCCAAGCAGCTGCCATTTAGGCACGTCCATCAGGGTCAGCGCGTGTTTAGGTTCAAAGAAGAAAATCAGCAACCCGGTAATCAGTGCACCCAGCGAAAATGTCAGGAAGGCACTTTTAAAGACGCCGACTGTACTGCCGAGTTGCCCGTTAATCGCCGCCTGGATACTCAACATCGAACCGCCAACAACGGCGAGAAGAATCATGATAATTGTCATAATGTTATTTACCCCTGTGCAACCATAATCAGTGCCGCAATAATGAAAACCAGCGCGATAATGCGTTTGTTATCGATTTTCCTGTGCGGCGTACCGAACAGGCCGAAGTGATCAATAATCAGACTTTTGAAGACCTGACCTGCCAGAATGCCTATCATGGTCATGGCGATACCGATTACCGGTGTTGCCACGGTCAGAATGATGACATAAATTGGCCCCAGCACGCCGCCCAGAAGCTGCCAGGAAGGTTGAGCAAAGAAGGACGGGCTGTTACGTGGGCTGAAAAATAACATCAGCAGGAAGGTCAGCGCAGCGCCCACACCAAATATGCTGAAGGTGGCCCATAAGTCACCGACTTCACCACCTAGTGGCCCGAGCAACCCGGCCTCTACGGACAGTCCCATTCCTCCGGCAATGACGATTAAAATCAGTATCAGCTGCATAGCAATTGGTCTCCAGTTATCCAGACGGAGGAGATTACTTGTTACGATAAAGAAGAAAAATGCCATAATCAGATAAACACCTGTGCAGGATTTGCATCAATGAGTGAGCCCGGGAACATCAGCATTCGCGCTTTGCTGATTTTTATAGATGTTTATGAAACACAAAATTTCTCTGTCGTGGCGCGTAGAGAAGGGATTTCCGCCTCTCAGGTCTCTCGCGTTATCCAACAGATTGAGGATGCGCTGGGACAGCAGCTTTTTTACCGTAATACACGTTCTATCATCCCGACGGAAAGCGGTCATCTGTTTATCCGTTATGCGAGGGCTATGACAGCGAGTCTGGAGGAGGCGCGGCGTGAACTGAATGAGAGGACGCTTGAGCCTACCGGGATGGTACACATTAATGCGCCGGTATTTTTCGGACAGAGACACGTAGCCCCCGGGCTACCGGGTCTGGCGGAGAAATACCCGAAACTGAGCATTGAACTGACGCTGACCGATGATTACATCGATCCGCACCGGGATCCGGCTGACGTCATTTTTCGGATAGGTACGCTGACAGACTCTTCTTTTCACGCCCGCGTGTTCGGTCAGCAGTTCTACCATCTTGCGGCCTCACCGGCTTATATACGTCGGTGCGGTGCCCCCGAATCGCCTGACGATCTCGCCCGGCATAAATGTCTGGTCTATCGCGGCTCTTCCGGCCCCAACCGCTGGCTGCTGCGACGGTCCGGAGAGGAATGGGTGCACTATCAAGTCTTACCGCTGATGTCTTCCAATAATGCAGAAACGCTGCTTATTGCCGCGCTCGGTGGAATGGGGATCGTATTATTCCCTGACTGGCTAATTGGGGAAAGGCTGAAAAGTGGGGAGCTTATTGCGCTGTTGCCAGAGCTGGAGATGTCAATTAAAACTGAGCCGCAGCATATTGCGGCTATCTATCCAAACGCTCGCCACCCCCCGCTGAATGTCAGGGCTATTATCGATTACTATCTGGATGCGTTCGGTTCGCCACTTTACTGGCAGTCGGAGACAGATACTCAACCATAAGGCCGTTAAAACGGGCTCCAGCAGTGATGGCACATGCGCGGATGTATCGCGTGAATCGCTATACCGTACTCTTTTTCTGATCGGTAATCCGACGCCTGGATTCACCCGGGCGTCATTTCACAGACGAAAATTACTCCGTCGTTTTTCCCGCTTTCCCTGCCATATTCGCCAGGAAGTCATAGCGTCTTTGTAGGTCGGTTGCGGCTTCTTTCCATAACTGTTGCGCCACTTCGGGCTGCTGGGTATTCAGACGACGGAAGCGCTGCTCATTCATGAGCGTTTCACTTAATGCATCTGACGGTGGACGGGAGTCCAGCGCCAGCGGCAACTTACCTTCATCAGCCCGGCGGGGATCGAAGCGATACAGTGGCCAGAATCCGGTGGCGGTAAGCTGGCGCATCTGGTCATGGCTGAGAGCCAAATCGTAACCATGTTCTTCACAAGGGCTGTAGGCAATAATCAGCGATGGCCCAGGATAGGCTTCTGCTTCCTGAATCGCCTTCATGGTCTGGTTTAGCTGCGCCCCCAGAGATATTTGCGCCACATAGACATGACCGTACATCATCATGCTGACGCCCAAGTCCTTACGAGCTTTACGTTTACCGTGTTCACCAAATTTCGTTACCGCGCCAAGAGGGGTGGCTTTTGAGGCTTGCCCCCCGGTATTGGAATAACACTGGGTATCGAGCACCAGAATATTGACGTTTTCAGTCAGACTGAGCACATGGTCCAGTCCGCCAAAACCAATATCGTAAGCCCAGCCATCGCCGCCAATCAGCCAGATAGACTTCTCGACCAGGGCATCAGCATCGGTCACTAACTGACGGGCATCGGCCTCGTCAACCGTGGACAGTTGCTGACGTAGGGCGACAACCTGGACTCGGCGTTGCTCCGGCGTCGCCTCTGCATGTAACTCCTGATACAGCTCAGGCGTCAGCTTATCAGCAAATTTTTCCAGCAGACGCATGACGCGTACCCGGTGCTGATCAACTGTTAAACGAAAACCTAAACCAAACTCGGCATTATCTTCAAACAGTGAGTTGGCCCATGCAGGTCCTCGACCATTAGCATCCGTGGTATACGGCGTGGAGGGCAGGTTACCGCCATAGATAGAGGAGCAGCCAGTGGCATTGGCAATCAGCATTCGGTCACCATACAGCTGCGTCAGGATCTTGATATAGGGCGTTTCACCGCAGCCAGAACAGGCACCTGAGTACTCAAATAACGGGGTAATCAGCTGAGAGGTACGGATATCAATACGCTCAATCTGGCTGCGGTCTATCTCTGGCAGATTCAGGAAGAAGTCATAATGTGCTTTTTCCTCTTCCAGATGTTCAAGTCTGTCCAGCATATTGATGGCTTTAATATCCGGGTTCTGGCGGTCTTTTGCCGGACAGACTTCGACACATAAATTACAGCCAGTACAATCTTCAGGAGCCACTTGTAAGACGTATTTCTGCCCCCGCATATCGCGCGCTTTGACATCGAGAGCTTGCAGACTGTCTGGTGCATTATCCATCGCCGCTGGCTGGACAACTTTTGCCCGGATAGCCGCATGCGGACAGGCCGCCACACAGTGATTACATTGGGTACAGAGGTCGGCTTTCCAGATAGGAATGGCTTCGGCAATATTCCGTTTTTCCCACTGCGTGGTGCCGACCGGCCAGGTGCCGTCTGGCGGCAGGGCGGAAACGGGCAGGGCATCACCCAGGCCAGACAGCATCGCTGCGGTGACGGTTTTCACAAAGTCCGGCGCACTGTCGGAAACAACAGGCGGTCGCATGGCACTGTCCGGGTTTACGGGCTGCAACGTAACCGCAAACAAAGACTGTTGTGCGAGTGCTAAAGCCTGCCAGTTACGGCTGACTAATTCCTCGCCTTTACTGCTGTAGCTGCTGGCAATTGCATTTTGTAATTCGGTGAGCGCCGAGTCACCGGGAAGAATGGCCGTCAGATGGAAAAAGGCCATTTGCATCACGGTGTTAATGCGGGCACCTAGCTGGCAGTCACGGGCAATTTTCGCCGCATTGATAATATAGAAGCGGGCCTGTTTCTGATTCAGTACCGCCTGGACCTCCTGGGGTAAGCGATGCCAGACCTCCTCGGCACTATAAGGGGTATTTAACAGGAAAATACCCCCTGGCTTCAGGCGTTCTGCCATCAAATATTTATCAATGAATTGCAGTTGGTGGCAGCCGACAAAATCAGCCTGCTCAATTAAATAGGTAGAGTTAATGGGACGTTCGCTGACACGCAGATGGGAGACCGTCAGTCCCCCGGCTTTTTTCGAGTCATAGACAAAATAGCCCTGGGTATACCAGCGGGTCGCATTGCCGATGATTTTAATATTATTCTTGGTGGCAGACACGCTACCGTCGCTACCCAGGCCATAGAACAGGGCTTCCAGTTTGGCATGATTAGGCAGGGTATTGACCGGAAGTGGCAGCGACAGATGGGTGATATCGTCGTAAATACCGACCGTAAAGCGTGGGCGTGGTCTGGCTTCACGTAGCTCATTAAAGACCGCCAGCACACATTCCGGGCCAAATTCTTTAGACGATAAACCATAGCGACCACCAATAACCCGTGGCAGGGTAGCACGTTCACCACCGCTAAACGCCTCAGCCAGGGAGGTCATAACATCAAGATATAACGGTTCGGCGTGGGCACCCGGTTCTTTGGTACGATCGAGGACGGCGATTTGACTGACACTGTCCGGCAATACAGCCAGTAAATGCCGGGCACTAAACGGACGGAACAGACGCACTTTCAGTAGTCCGACTTTTTCACCTCGGGTCAGCAGCTCATCGATAACCTCTTCACACGTCCCGATAGCAGAGCCCATCACGATAATCACGCGTTCTGCCTGTGGATGGCCGTAATACTCAAACGGCTGATACTGGCGACCTGTGGCGGCGGCAACATCATTCATTGCCTGCTCAACATGTGCATAGGTTGCATTATACCAGGGGTTGGTCGCTTCACGAGACTGGAAGTAGGTGTCTGGGTTGGCGGAAGTACCACGAATAACCGGGTGGTCTGGATTTAATGCCCGGGCACGATGCTCATCAATCTCTTGCTGTGGCATCAGGCTGAGCAGTGTGTCATCCGCCAGCGGAACGATTTTGTTGATTTCGTGCGAGGTCCGGAAACCATCAAAGAAATGAATAAACGGCACCCGGCTCTTGAGGGTCGCAATATGTGAAATGAGCGCGAAATCTTGCGCTTCCTGAACGCTGCTGGCGCACAACAATGCGCAACCGGTTTGGCGTACCGCCATGACATCAGAGTGGTCACCGAAGATCGATAATGCGTGAGTGGCGACGGTTCGAGCGGCAACATGCAGCACAAAAGGGGTCAGTTGCCCGGCCAGTTTATACAGCGTCGGGATCATCAGCAGTAAGCCCTGTGATGAGGTAAAGGAGGTCGACAATGCGCCAGTCTGTAACGCCCCGTGAACGGCAGCAATCGCGCCGGCTTCAGACTGCATTTCTACCACTCGCGGCACATCACCCCAGATATTTTTGCGCCCGTCACCAGACCAGGTATCGGCTTGCTCGGCCATGGTGGAACTTGGCGTAATCGGGTAGATGGCAATAACCTCACTGGTACGAAATGCCACAGAAGCAGCTGCACCATTACCGTCGATCGTTTGCATAAAAAACCCTTACATTGCAAAAAGTAAAAAAACTAAAGTGGCGCGTAACGGCCATTATTTCTGTAATAGTCTTATTATTTTAGTCAAAAACAGGAAAACAGATTTTCGTTTTTGTGTGCAGGGGGAAAATTATATCAGGGCGGCAGGAGAGGTTTTTTGATTCAGCAGGGGATCAAAAACATAAAATCCGCCAGATTTATCGCTTTTTAATCTCGACGTTGGGCAATGCATGGTTCATGATGGCAACGTTTTGCACTTCACTGGAGAAAATCATGCGCTCGCTCTTTTTGGTCGGTTTTGCCGCACTCTTTTTATCTGCATGCAGTAGTGAACCCCCTCAACAAGCCACTGCCGCGCATGTCGCGCCGGGTCTGCGTGCTGCAATGTCGGGTCAAGGACAAGCCAATTGTGCCATGGTGGGTGGGGCGCTTAGCGTGGCTCATCAGCTTGATGGCAGCACTGTCGGAATGTGTGCTATGCCAAACGGCAAGCGCTGCAGTGAAAATGCGCTTGCCGCCGGGACGTGCGGAAGTTACTGAGGTTTTGCCAGAGTATAGGTCAGAGTATGCTGGTCATTTTTCAGCGTTAACTGCTGGCCATTAAGACTGATGTGTACGCCTGCATGCAGCATTTGTCCAAGCTGATTATCCAGCTCGTTTAGCTGCTGTTCGCCGCACATCATGCGGGTCATGGCTAAATTTTCTGCTTTGAGCTGGTCGCCATTCAGCGTTGCCTGGCCAAAGAAACGGTTGCACATGGCTCCGGAAATTTGCATTTTTTCACCAAAACTCAGCTCCGGTGCGTTTCCAGACTCGCTAGCAACAAAAGACGTTCCGTTGACACTTTGCAGTACAAAACGATGATTTTCTAAATCTTGTGCTGAAAGTGATTTTTGTTCCGATGGCTGAGCACAACCGGCTAGCGCCAGGGTAGTCATTATCAATAAGGCTGCTCTTTTCATTACTTCTCCCTCTTTTTCAGGTCATCCACGGGGGGATGCATCGCACCCAACCCATCGATCATTCAATACTCCAGACATGTCAGGAGCCTGTTACTCACTTAGTTGATTTGCACAAGGTTCGCCGTTATCAAGCGCGCGCAAGTTCTCAAGTGTTGTCTGGGCAATACTGGTGAGTGCCTCGGCAGTTAAAAATGCCTGATGTCCGGTAAACAGCACGTTATGACAGGCCGAAAGACGGCGGAAAACATCATCCTGAATCACATCATTCGACTTGTCTTCAAAGAATAAATCACGCTCGTTTTCGTACACATCCATGCCCAGAGCACCAATTTTTTGGTGTTTTAAGGCATCAATCGCCGCCTGTGAGTCAATTAATCCCCCACGGCTGGTGTTGATTATCATGACGCCATCTTTCATTTGTGCAAAGGCAGAACTGTTAATTAAATGATAGTTCTCTGGTGTTAACGGGCAGTGCAGGGAAATGATATCAGATTGTGCAAACAAAGTGCTCAATGGGACATATTCGACACCGATATCCAATGCTGCCTGGCTTGGATAAGGGTCAAATGCCAGCAGTCGTAAGCCAAATCCTTTGAGGATCCGCAGAGTGGCGATACCAATTTTTCCGGTACCTATCACCCCTGCGGTTTTACCGTACATGGTAAAACCGGTAAGACCTTCAAGAGAGAAATTAGCGTCACGCGTACGCTGGTAAGCACGATGAATACGACGGTTAAGACACATCATCATGCCGATAGCATGTTCAGCAACCGCTTCTGGAGAATAGGCAGGGACGCGAACCACCGGCATATCGAGCTCTTTTGCTGCTTCAAGATCGATATTATTGAATCCCGCACAGCGCAGGGCAATAAACTTAACGCCCTCATTTTTAAGCTCTTCGAGCACGGCACGATTACCGATGTCATTTACAAACAGGCAGACACCATCATACCCTTTAGCGGTCTTAGCCGTTTTTTCAGTCAGTAAGAAGTCAAAAAATTCAATATCAAAGCCATATTCATGATTAACTTGCTCAAAATACTTCCTGTCATACTGTTTTGTGCTGTAAATAGCGAGTTTCATAAGTGTGCTCTCCACAAGGGTATAGCTTAAAATTATCATGCTTAAAATCAGCATACAAATCAGGATAGTGAATCATTGCCTGTCAGGACGTTTTTCTTTATCAGGCGCGTTAGACTTAATTATCAGACTACTTTTTTCTTAGACGCAGGCATGTAAGAATAACCAGATATCGGACGAAAACTATGCGAAATCAGGAAGATGAACCGCCCATGAAGGGTAAGTATAAGATGATTGTGGCGCTATTACTGGTATTGATTATATTACCATTAACATTATTTTTCTCACTGACATCCTGGTTACCGAGGGTGGTGGGACTGTGGCTGCCAGCGGGAAGCTACATCACCCTTGACTCGGTTCCCCGAATATCTCGCAGCGCAATGGCGCTTTCTGATATCCGTTACTGGGCTGGTTCCTGTGAAATGGCGGTGGTGAAAGATGCCAGACTCAGCCATTCCGGGCGCTGGCAACTGGCCATAGCAGAACTTCGTGTTAACCCTGATTGCCTGTCTGAACTCCCCAGTGACACCCAGAGTACCGGTGACCCGATATTACTCAGTGCGTTACAAAATTTATTGCCTGATAGCCAGGTAAATATCGACAATCTGGTCGTGACGCCCTGGCCACAGTATCATGGGGCGTTACAATTGGCGCTGACCACTGACCGACAAGAACTGCATTATCAGGGCCCCTTAGTATCCACTCATCTCACACTCAGCCAGCAAGCACTGGATATCGATCGGCTTCAGGTGCGTCTGACAGAAGACCAGCCGCCAATTGAACTGGTCGGAAAGCTCACTCTCGCCCTGCACCCAGAAGGGATACCGCCCCAGGGTTATCTGACCACGCAATTTATTGCTCCCGATGTCCCTGAAAAACTCGACGCCACGCTACGCTGGCAGGAACACGAAGGCGTATTAACCGTTACTGAAGGTGCCAGCGATACACCGTTGCTGACCCTTCCCTGGTCAGTTGAAGAACGCCTGCTAGAGGTTAACGGCGGTCAGTGGCGCTGGCCTTATGCGGGCGTTCCTCTGCAAGGCGGACTGGCATTGCGTATTGATGACTGGCAACAAGGTCTGGAAAATATGACCGTCAGTGGGCGGATGAATATGGTGACCGCAGGGCGAGCTGGCAAGGGAAACGTGGTGCTGAATATTGGGCCTGGCAAGCTCAGTCTGGTCGACAGTGAATTGCCGTTGCGACTGACCGGCGAGATTAAACGTGAGCAGTTGATCTTTTATGCCCGATTACAAGGTGAGTTAGCGGGCTCGATTATTGCGCCCTCGTTTACCTTTCATCCAGGATCACTGCTCGCCTCTCGTGGCAGGGTGAACGACGCTCTGAATATTGATGATGTTCGCTGGCCACTGGCCGGGGTGCGTATTTCCAGTCAGGGGATTGAGGGGCGCTTGCAGGCTATTTTACGCGCCAGGCAAAATGTTCTGGGAGAAATGACCCTCCATCTTGATGGCAAAGCGCAGAATTTTTTTCCTGATCAACGCGGATTATGGCAGTGGCGCTACTGGGGTAACGGATTATTTGCTCCGGTGCAGGCGAAATGGGACGTGCAAGGTGAGGGGGAGTGGCGCGGCAACAGACTGTTATTCAGCCGTTTATCGACCGGTTTTGATCACCTGAAGTACGGCGTGATGCAGGTCAGCAAACCCCGACTGCATCTTACTCGTCCCCTGATTTGGGACCGGAACGAAGATAACCCCCAGTTATCCGGTAGCTTTGTGCTGGGAACAGGCGAGACGGTTTTTGGTACTGGAGGAAGCCAGTTGCCGCCTGCTGTGCTTAAATTCGCAGTTGATGGTCAGACGCCAGCAGATTTCCAGTATAAAGGTGAACTTCAGGCTGAAGCCATTGGTCCGGTTCGCGTGTCCGGGCGCTGGGATGGCGAACGTTTAAGAGGGGATGCCTGGTGGCCGAAACAGTCATTAACCGTTTTCCAGCCACTGTTACCCGCGGACTGGAAAATGGAGATGAAAGGCGGTGACCTCTATGCCCAGGTGGCCTTTTCTGCCGCTGCGGGACAAGGTTTCGAAGCCGGGGGCCACGGTGTGGTGAGTCAGGGCAGTGTCTGGCTGCCGGATAACCAAATTAATGGTGTGGATTTTATTCTGCCATTTCGTTACCTGGACTCCCGCTGGCATTTAGGCACGCGAGGCCCTGTCAGCCTGCGTATTGCAGAAATACGTAATCAGTTTACCGTGCAAAATATTACTGCCGATCTGCAAGGCTGGTATCCCTGGGATGCGCAAAAACCACTAGACTTAAGCGATGTCAGCGCAGATTTACTGGGCGGTAAAGTGGTGATGCAACAGTTACGGATGCCACAAAAGGACGCAGCCTTAATTCGTCTGCAAAACCTCTCTTCCAGTGAATTGGTTAATGCCATTAATCCCAAACAGTTCACTTTTTCAGGCCGCTTCGATGGCGCTTTACCATTATGGCTGAATCACCCTCAATGGATAGTCAAAGATGGCTGGCTCAGAAGCCCTGGCGCGATGACCTTCCGGATGGATAACGATATGGCAGATGCTATCGTCGCTAACAATATGGTTGCTGGCGTAGCGATTAACTGGATCCGTTATCTGGAAATCACCCGTTCCTGGGCGAGTATTAGCCTGGATAATCTGGGGGAGATGGAAATGTCGGCAAACGTCACTGGCGTTAGCCGTAATAATGGCAAAACCAGTACGGTTAATCTGAACTATCGGCACCAGGAAAATGTGTTTTCTTTGTGGCGTAGTTTGCGTTTTGGTGAGAATTTACAAACCTGGCTTCAGGAAAATGCCGCATTACCGCTGGAAAACTGTCATAACCCCGGTAATGTCTGTGAGGAAAAACAATGAAAATAGCACGGGTTGCCTTGATGGCAGTAAGCATGTTAACTCTTAGCGGCTGTGTACCACGTATCGAAGTTGCCGCCCCTAAAGAACCGATAACCATCAATATGAATGTCAAAATTGAGCATGAGATCCTGATTAAAGCGGATAAAGATGTTGAAGCATTGCTCAAAAGTCGTAACGACGTATTCTGATAACGGGGCAGATAATGATGAAAGTCTTACTTAAAGGCGCGCTGTTACTGACACTTATCTTGAGCCAGCCCGTGCTGGCACTGACGCTGAATGAAGCGCGTGAGCAGGGTCGTGTCGGCGAGACGTTAAACGGCTATCTGGGCGCGGTGAAACAAGATGCTGAAACCCTGGCGCTGGTGGCTAAAATTAACGCCTCCCGGGCGCAGGTTTATCAGCAACTGGCAGATAAAAATCAGATAGCGCGCGAAGATGTCGCCAGACTGGCAGGGCAGAAGCTGGTGAACAAAGCCGGGCGTGGCGAGTATGTTCGTGGCCTGAATGGTCAGTGGCTGAGAAAAGAGTAGCGGGCAAGGGGGACGCGGACTTAGTTTCGGTGACAAATAGGTCAAACCAGGGTGGATAAAACCACCCTGGAATAGCATCTAATCAGGCAGCAACAATACTGTCGATGGAAGCTTTAGCATCAGTCTGCGCTTTGCTCGCCACTTCAGGACCGTAACCAAAACCTTCGGCAAAAACATAGTTCACATCAGTGATACCAATAAAGCCGAGGAACAGATTCAGGTAAGGCACCAGCAAGTCGCTTGGGGTATCTTTATGAATACCACCGCGGCTGGTCAGAATAATAGCGCGTTTACCGGTAACTAAACCTTCAGGCCCTTGTTCGGTATAACGGAAGGTCACACCCGCCCGCGCGATTAAGTCAAAATAGTTTTTCAGCTGCGTCGGAATATTGAAGTTATACATCGGCGCATTAATCACGATAACGTCGTGAGCCTGAAGTTCTGCAATTAACTCATCAGATAAGTTCAGTGCTTCTTGCTGACGTGGAGTCAGAGCCGCATCAGAAGGACGCAGTGCGCCAACCAGTTCACCATCCAGAACCGGAACAGGGCTGCTCGCTAAATCACGAACGGTAATCACGTCATCGCTATGCTGCTCTTGCCACTGTTGTACAAAATAGTCAGAGAGCTGGCCTGATTGAGAGTAGTCGGCCAGGATGCTGGACTTAAGCACTAAAACTTTGCTCATGGATGGATCCTTTAACTTAATTACTGGGCGAATTGCCAAGGTATGCCGTTACTGTATTAACAATGTAGCCATATAGATAGCGTAATAAATCGAACTCTCCGTTCAAATTTATTGAACAACACAGGGTCAGTCGAGATGTGATAAAATAGGGACAATTGAAGTAAATAATTATCCCTGCGTGCTCTGGAGCGTTTTAACGACAGCAATGATGGAAATAACTACACACTCACTGTCCTCTCTTTTTGCCCGTCTTGACGGATTAATGTTACGCGATAAGCAAAATTTCGCCCGCCGCCTGCATGGGGTGAAGAAGGTCAAAAATCCACAATCACAGCAGAATTTACTGGATACTTTAGCCAGTGAAATCGCCAGTGCAGAAGAAAAAGTGCAGCGTCGCAAGATATCCCGCCCGACAATCAGCTACCCAGAGAACCTGCCGGTCAGCCAAAAGAAAGACGATATTCTGGCGGCCATTCGTGATAATCAGGTGGTTATTGTGGCCGGTGAAACCGGTTCTGGAAAAACCACGCAGTTGCCGAAAATCTGTATGGAACTGGGGCGCGGTATTAAAGGGCTGATCGGCCATACTCAGCCTCGACGTCTGGCAGCGCGTACTGTAGCAAACCGTATCGCTGAAGAGCTCGACAGCGAACCCGGCAGTACGGTTGGCTATAAAGTGCGTTTCACCGATAGTGTCAGTGAAAATACCTTAGTGAAGTTAATGACTGACGGTATCTTGCTGGCGGAAATCCAGCAAGACAGACTGCTGATGCAGTATGACACCATCATTATCGATGAAGCGCATGAACGCAGTCTCAATATCGATTTCTTACTGGGTTATCTGCGTGAACTGCTGCCCAGACGCCCTGACTTAAAAATCATTATTACCTCTGCCACTATCGATCCACAGCGTTTCTCGCGACACTTCAATAATGCGCCAATTATTGAAGTGTCTGGCCGTACCTATCCGGTAGAGGTGCGCTATCGCCCGCTAGTGGAAGATAATGATGATACTGACCGGGATCAGTTACAGGCAATTTTTGACGCAGTTGATGAGCTAGGCCGGGAAAGTCGCGGTGATATCCTGATTTTTATGAGTGGGGAGCGTGAAATTCGTGATACCGCGGATGCGCTAAATAAGCTCGCCTTACCGCATACCGAAGTTTTGCCGTTATATGCCCGGCTCTCGAATAGCGAGCAAAACCGTGTATTCCAGAGCCATGTCGGGCGACGGATTGTTCTGGCAACCAACGTGGCAGAAACCTCACTGACAGTGCCGGGTATTAAGTATGTTATTGACCCCGGTACAGCACGTATCAGTCGCTACAGCTATCGGACAAAAGTCCAGCGTTTGCCGATTGAGCCGGTTTCTCAGGCGTCGGCAAATCAGCGTAAAGGTCGCTGTGGACGTGTCTCTGAGGGGATCTGTATTCGGCTGTATAGCGAAGCCGATTTTCTGTCGCGCCCAGAATTTACCGATCCGGAAATATTACGCACCAACCTGGCCTCGGTTATTTTGCAGATGACCTCCTTAGGGCTGGGTGATATTCAGGCATTCCCGTTTGTAGAAGCACCCGATAAACGCAATATTCAGGATGGCGTCCGACTGCTCGAAGAGCTGGGGGCTATCCGTATTGATGAACAGCAAACTGCCTATAAACTGACCTCATCAGGTCAGCTATTAGCGCAGTTACCGGTTGACCCACGGCTGGCGAAGATGGTTCTGGAAGCCCAGAAATTTGGCTGCGTCCGGGAAGTGATGATCATTGTGTCGGCGTTGTCGATTCAAGATCCACGCGAACGACCGATGGATAAGCAGCAAGCCTCAGCGGAAAAACATCAGCGTTTTCAGGATAAAGAGTCTGACTTTTTAGCCTATGTCAATCTGTGGAATTATCTTGGGGAGCAGCAAAAAGCCCTGTCGGCCAGCCAGTTTCGTCGTCAGTGTAAACAGGACTATCTCAACTATCTGCGCGTCCGTGAATGGCAGGATATCTATACTCAGCTACGTCAGGTCGTCAAAGAACAGCGCTTACCGATTAACAGCGAGCCTGCCGATTTCCGCGGCCTTCATTGCGCTTTACTGACCGGTTTGCTCTCTCATATCGGTCAGAAAGATACCGATAAGCAAGAATATACCGGGGCACGAAATGCGCGTTTTTCCATTTTCCCTGGTTCTGGGTTGTTTAAAAAACCGCCAAAATGGACCATTGTCGCCGAACTGGTGGAAACCAGTCGTTTATGGGGGCGTATTGCTGCCCGCATCGATCCGGAATGGATAGAGCCGCTGGCCCAGCACTTGATTAAACGTAGCTACAGCGAACCGCACTGGGAAAAAGCGCAGGGTGCGGTGATGGCCGTCGAGAAGGTCACTCTGTATGGCCTGCCGATTGTTACCGCGCGTAAAGTGAATTACAGCCAGATAGACTCAGTACTGAGTCGTGAATTATTTATCCGCCACGCGTTAGTTGAAGGCGACTGGCAGACCCGCCATGCCTTCTTCAGGGATAACTTAAAACTGCGTGCCGAAGTCGAGGCGCTGGAACACAAATCACGCCGCCGCGATATTCTGGTTGATGACGAAACGCTGTTTGAGTTTTACGATCAGCGTATTGCTCAGGATGTCGTGTCTGCTGCGCATTTTGATAACTGGTGGAAAAATGCCAGTCGCAACACCCCAGATTTGCTCAGTTTTGAAAAAAACATGCTGATTAAAGAAGGGGCTGAGCAGGTCAGTAAACTGGACTATCCTAATTTCTGGACCCAGGGTCCACTGAAACTCCGTCTCAGTTATCAATTTGAACCCGGTGCTGACGCTGATGGCGTCACTGTTCATATTCCTCTGCCGGTGTTGAATCAGGTTGAGGAAAGTGCTTTTGAATGGCAAATTCCCGGCGTGAGACGTGAGCTGATTATTGCGTTAATAAAATCACTGCCGAAACCTGTTCGTCGGGGTCTGGTACCTGCGCCAAACTATGCCGAAGCCTTTTTAAGCCGGGCCACACCCTTTGAATTACCGTTGCTTGACAGCCTGGAACGTGAATTTCGTCGTATGACCGGCACCACGATTGACCGCGAAGCGTGGCGCTGGGATATGGTACCCGATCATCTGAAAATGACTTTCCGGGTAGTGGACGAGCACCATAAAAAACTCAATGAAGGGAAAAATCTTGCTGAGCTGAAAACGGCTCTGAAAGATAAAATCCAGCATACCTTATCGGCGGTCGCGGATGATGGTATTGAACAGTCTGGATTGCATATCTGGAGTTTTGGCCAGTTACCAGAGAGTTATGAGCAGAAGCGGGGCGGCTATCGTATGAAAGCTTTCCCTGCGCTGGTGGATGAAAAAGACAGTGTGGCGATTAAGCTGTTTGATAATCCGCTGGAACAACAACAGGCCATGTGGAAAGGTCTGCGCCGCTTGTTGTTACTGAACATTCCTTCACCGGTAAAGTACTTGCATGAAAAGCTGCCGAATAAGGCCAAGCTGGGGCTCTATTTTAACCCCTATGGCAAAGTGCTGGAGCTGATTGATGACTGTATTGCCTGTGGTGTCGATAAACTGATTGCTGACGCCGGGGGGCCGGTCTGGACCGAAGAAGGCTTTGCGCAACTTCATGAGCGGGTGCGGGCAGAATTAAACGAAACCGTGGTAGAGATTGCTAAGCAAGTTGAACGGATCCTCACCTGTGTCTTTAACATTAATAAACGTCTGAAAGGGCGAGTTGATATGACCATGGCCCTGGGGCTGTCGGATGTTAAAGCGCAAATGGCGGGACTGGTCTATCGAGG
>Ga0308165_1001917_pt1 | contig 27062 bp, 30 predicted proteins | sample PhyWR2_FD_201032 | JGI IMG/M metagenome (GOLD analysis project Ga0308165, IMG submission 201032) | Phyllosphere microbial communities from UC Gill Tract Community Farm, Albany, California, United States - DLSLW.R2 | ecosystem: Host-associated > Plants > Phyllosphere > Unclassified | place: USA... | reverse complement strand
TAACGGCTATAAATGATGCGAAAGAACTTGGCGTGCCTGAATCGTGGCTACCCATATGTGAAGATAACGGTAGTTATTATTGTTTAGACCAACAAGGTCGTGTCCAATATTGGACTGGCGATGGTGATAGTGAAGAGCAATGGCCTGATTTAGCCGCTTGGGTGAAAGATGTCTGGATCGACGGCAACTAAGGTATGCCAGGGTAAATATTTACCTGGAAAACCCTTGTAGCCATAAAAGATGATTTTTGGAGCACCTGTAGAAGCGGTGCTCCAAAAACGCCAGGGTCTTGGTATTGCCCTCATACCCTGGACATTACCTGAAAAACGCGTCGACTGTGATGAAATAAAATACATTTTTCTAAGTTTCTATGGCGGAATGGGATCTCTAAACGATCTCGTATTGTATAGAAATAGAAAGGTTGTGATGGATGAAAACAATGAACTCGCTCAGCTCAGACGCGACATGTTTAACCTTCTTTCCTGAACAAAAATTCCGCTTTCTCGGGTAGGCCAGGAATGAAAAAAAGCACTAAATCGTTTATTAACCTTGTTTACCTGTGCTGCGCGATAGGTCTGGCCGTGTTCATCCTGACGCTCCTTGGCCGTTTAGTCGGCGCAGGATTAGCATGGAATGTGAAAGAAGGTTTTCCTTTCTCTTTCAATGACGTGTTGATATGTCTTGAGTTAACCTGGCTGGGGCTGCCTGCGGGTTTGATCATCTGGTTTTTTTATCACCGGTAAAAGACCAGGACAGGTTGCAATGTGAATCACCTTCCGGCGGGAGGTTGGCTTAATGGAAAAGTAAAATGAGACTCGATAATTCCAAAAAATCCCTTTGGGCGCTTATGGGCATATGTTTTTTAATGTGCATCGCATTGATGATAATTGGTCTTTTTTCTTATCTGGTGAAAGGCTGGTTAATCTGGGACTTTGATAAGCCTTTTCCTTTCGGGAAAAAAGAAATGATCACTATCTTAAAAATCAGTTTCTTAGGTATACCCGCGGGGATGGTGTTCTGGATTTTTGGTATCCGTTGAAACCTGTCTGTGTAGAATGGCTTTTGAAGAATGAGTATATTCGCGAGGTTCGCCAACATGTTAGTCAATATTTCTGAAATACATTTTGCCCGGGTAGAAAAACTGGAAGCCTGCATGCAGGATAAAGGATACGTGGTGCTGGGCTTCGACCAGTGCGGGCCGCTTAAAGCGCCCACGGGAAAATGTAATTAATTGCTCAACAATCACGGAATAAAGGATAGAAAAATATGCGCGATTCCCAGGCAATTTATAATGATATTGGCTCGGTCTTAATAGCCGCAGCGCCCGATAACGCCGCAAAAATCATCGTGCGCGCTGAGCTGTCGCCCGAAGATGACCACTGCAAATGTGAATTTGATTATGTGGAAAGCACCTCAGGTGAGACAAACTGGTTTACTGCAGGCGCACGAGCCAATGCTGATTTGCTGGACCTTCTGGTTGAGCTGAGGAAATTTTTCGTTAATAACATCTCATCACAACAGCCCTCGTTCTGGCACGCCTGTGAAATAACGGTCGATGTTGAAACGCTCAGGATCGTTATTAACTTTAAGTATGCCGATTAAGCACTACCCCCTACCAAAATAGGGGAGGCAAATTCCAGGACTTTTCCGGCCTTTAAGATTATTCCCTATTTCATCACCTGCCAAAAAAACCAACAATTTAACCGCTTTATGTGGCGTGGAATATTTCCTGGTTTCGATAAGGATATATCCGACATAACTTACAAAAAATGGTGACAAGGATTACGGAAATGAAAACTCTCTCTCTGGCGGTATTGGTCGCGGCGGGTCTGATGAGCGGTGCGGCACTGGCGGATAATCACACCGTCTCTGTCGGATATGCGCAGAGTAAAGTCGAACATTTTAAAAATATTCGCGGCGTGAACGCGCAATATCGCTATGAGTGGAATTCTCCGGTCAGCGTGATGGGATCATTCACCTATATGAGCGGCGACGACGATCAGAATTATTCGATTGCGTCTGACTCGATTCATAACCACGTTGACGTGAAATATTACTCCCTGATGGTCGGCCCGGCTTACCGTATTAACGACTTTGTCTCCCTGTACGCGCTGGGCGGTTTTGCCCACACCAAAGCGGACGGCGACACCACCTGGGTCAACGGCGGGGATAACTATACCCAGCGCGACAGCATCTCCGAAAAATCGTCCTCTTTCGCCTACGGCGCGGGCGTGCAGTTTAACCCGACCGCAGAGCTGGCGATTAACGTCGGTTACGAAGGCACTACCACTGATATCGACGGCGACCGTGGGATCAACGGCTTCAACGTGGGTGTGGGTTACCGCTTCTAACCCTCACCCTAACCCTCTCCCTGAAAGGGAGAGGGGACAGACTGTGCCTGTTTGATGATATGGGCAATAAATTCGGTGAGTTTCGGCAGCGGGCGTAAGTCCTGCCGCCACAGTAAATGTACCGTTCGCGGTTCGGGGGTGAAGGGTTCCAGCACCCGAATCAGCCGGCCGTTAGCCAGTTCATCCGCCACCAGCACCTCCGGCTGCAACAATAATCCCGCCCCGGCAATCGCCGCCATCCGCAGGCCGTAGCCATCGTTACAGCGCAAAATCGCATCGCGCTTCCAGCGCACCTCCCCTTCCACACCCGGTAGCCGCCATTCGTTGCGCGCGGTCCAGACCGTGTGGGACAAACACAGATGATCCACCAGATCGGCGGGCGTTTGCGGCGTGCCGTGACGGGCTAAATAGTCCGGTGCCGCGCAAATCACCATCCGGTACGGGCAGAGGTATTTCGCCACCAGATCCTCGGCGTGGATGTCGCCGATGCGGATCGCCAGGTCCACGCCTTCGTCCACCAGATCGACCCGCCGGTTGGTCAGATCCAGCTCGACGCGCACGTCCGGGAAACGCTGCAAAAAGGTGGCGGTCAGGGGCGCAATCACGCAGCCGCCAAACGAGGTCGGCGCGGTCACCCGCAGCGTGCCCGCCGGGGCAGCCCGTAAGCGTTCGACCGAACTTTCGGCGATCGACACCTGCTCCAGCACCCGTTTCGCCTCGTCAAAGTACACCCGACCGGCGTCGGTCAGGCTCTGACGCCGGGTATTGCGCTCCAGCAGCCGGGTGCCGAGCTGGGACTCCAACTGAGCGATGTACTTCCCGACCATCACCGCCGACATCTCCAGCCGCGTTGCCGCCCCGGTAAAGCTGCCGCTCTCTACCACCGCGATAAAGGTTTCCATGCCGCGAAGTTTATCCATATTCCAAACCCCTGGTTAGTAATCATCTAACTTTAGGCCAGTTTATCCGCTATCCGGTTTATTAAACAATGGAGGCTCACAACATGAGGAGTCAGCCATGAAAATCGTCATTATTGGTGCCAGCGGTACGGTCGGTCGGGCAGTGACCGAGGAATTGAGTCGTCGCCACGAGGTGATCCGCGTGGGTCGCACGCAGGGCGACTATCAGGTGGATATCACCTCCCAGGCCAGCGTGCAGGCGCTGTTCGAAAGCATCGGTCCGGTGGATGCGATTGTCTCGGCCAGCGGCGGGCTGCACTTTGGCCCGCTGACGACCATGACCGACGGCGACTTTAACCAGGGGTTGCAGGATAAACTGCTGGGACAAGTGCGGCTGGCACTGACCGGGCAGCACTACCTGAATGAAGGCGGGTCGATCACTTTGATCAGCGGAATTGTGGCCGACGAGCCGATTGCCCAGGGGGTGAACGCCACCACGGTCAACGCGGCGCTGGCCGGGTTTGTCCGCGCCGCCGCCTGCGAGCTGCCGCGCGGGATCCGCATCAATCTGATTAGCCCGACGGTCTTAACCGAATCCGCCGCGGCCTACGACGGATTCTTCCCCGGCTTTGAGAGTGTGCCCGCCGCCACCGTCGCCCAGGCCTATCGCCGCAGCGTGGAAGGGGTGCAGAGCGGACGGGTATATAAAGTGGGGTATTGAGTCATTTGCGGTTGCCGGGCGGCGCTTCGCTTGCCCGGCCTACAAAATCCTACAATGCGCCCTGTTGCCCTCAGCCCACCGTACCCCACACCAGATTGCCGTTATGGAAGGTGGCGGTGCGCGGTGAAATGCGCGCTACCGCTTCGGCGGAACAGGAGGCGTCCACCAGCACAAAGCTGGCGGCGTCCTGCGCCTTCGGCCACACGCGCTCGCCGTTGTCGTTCAGCGGCAGCACGTCGCCGGTGGCGATCCCCAGCGAGCGGGACAGGGTCTGCTCGTTCGGGCGGATATAGAGCTGAGCATACAGGTTGGCTTTTTCCAGCATGTCACCCAGGCCATACGGCGACCAGTGGTCGATCACGCTGTCGGTGCCGGAGATCACGAATACGCCTTTATCGCGCAGCTGCTTGAGCGGCATGTGCAGGGTACCAATCGGCACCGTCGACGCCACGGTGATCTGCTGCGCCGCCATGCGGGTGGCGATGTCATCCACCTGCTTCTCGTCCATCATCGCCAGCGCAAAGCCGTGGCTGATGGTCAGCTTGCCCTTCAGCGCCGGGGTTTTCTCCACGGTTTGCACCATGTAATTCACCGCCGCAATGCCCGCCGGGCTGGTTTCATGCAGGTGGATATCCACCCCTTTGTCGTAATCCAGCGCAATCTGAAACATCAGGTCGAGGGATTTTTCCATCGCGCCGTCAACGCTGGTCGGATCCAGCCCGCCAACGTAGTGCGCCCCGGCCTGCATCGCGTCGCGCATCAGCGCTTCAGAATTAGAGAGCAGCAGCCCGTGCTGCGGAAAGGCGACAATCTCGCAGTCGAAGCCAGGCTTACGACGCGCCAGCACCGCCTGCAAATTTTCCAGATTCTTCAGGCCCGACGTGGGTTCGATATTGCAGTGGCTGCGGGCGATGGTAGAGCCTTTCGACTGGATCAGGTCGATCAGCTTCTCTGCCCGCTCCTGGGTGTAGGGCTGCAGTTCCGGGAGCAGCTTTTGCTCCAGGCGGATCATGTCCTGAATGGTGGTGCCTGCCGGGCGATTCAGCGAGCGCCACGGGCCGCCGTAGAAGGTTTTATCCAGGTGGATGTGCATGTCGCGCATCGCCGGCAGCAGCAGTTTGCCGCCCGCGTCGTAGTGCGGCAGCGTGGCGTCGGCGTGACTTTTGTTGTCGCGCAGGGCGGCGATTTTACCGTCCTTGATCTCCAGCGTTTTCAGCTCGGTGCGGGTGCTGACGACCACCTTGCCGTCGAAGTTGAACCCGGCCTCCAGCAGCACGTTGTCCAGATAGTAGTGTTTTGCGGTGATGTTCATCGGTTTGCCGGTCTCGCAGAGCGGTGTTGCGGGATCAGCAGCATACGCGACGGAACCGGTCGCGCCAAACAGCGCGCAGGCGGTTGCAGCGGTGGCGATTTTGCCGCTCTGGCTGAGAAACTCCCGGCGGCTTTTATTTTCACTCATTGTCTTTTCCTTTTACTTACGCATTCACAAGGTTCGCCGCGCAGCAGCGCGGGCAGGCAGTCCAGCAAGGTCACGCATTCACAATATGGGTGCCGGTTTCACCACGCAGCGCCGCAGGCAGGCACTCCGGCGAGGTGATGATCACCCGGCTGCCGCCGTGGTGTAAAAATTCCAGGCTGGCGGCGATTTTTGGCAGCATGCTGCCCGCCGGGAAATGGCCCTCTTCCATATAGCGTGTCATCTGCGCCACGTTGACGCGGTCCAGCGCCTGCTGGTTCGGCTTGCCGAAGTTAACGCACACTTTCTCCACGCCGGTGGTGATCACCAGCACGTTGGCATTGATCTCACGCGCCAGCAGCGCGGTGGAGAGATCTTTGTCGATCACCGCATCTACGCTCTGGTAATCCCCTTCGGCGCTGCGCACCACCGGGATGCCGCCGCCGCCCGCGCCGATCACCACAAAGCCTTTTTGGGTCAGCGCCTTGATGGCGTCGGCTTCGACGATGCGCACCGGCCGCGGCGAGGCCACCACCCGACGGTATCCGCGGCCTGAATCCTCGACAAAGTGCCAGTCGGGATGGGCACGCTGCAGTTCATCGCGCTGGGCTTCGCTAAAGAACGCGCCGATGGGCTTGGTCGGTTGGGCGAAGCCGGGGTCGTTGTTGTCGACTTCGACCTGGGTCACCACCGTCACCGCTTTCTGCTCGCCGCGCGCGGCCAGCTTGTTGTTCAGCGCCTGCTGGATCAGGTAGCCAATTCCGCCCTGAGTATCCGCCACGCAGTTGGCCAGCGGGGTCAGCGGCAGGCCTTCGCGCTCGTGAGCGATCTCGGCCCGACGCAGATCCAGCCCCACCTGCGGACCGTTACCGTGAGTGAGGACGATATCGTAGTCGGAGGCCAGCATTTCGAGCACCGATTCCGCAACCGCCTTCACCGCCTGGGCCTGATGTTCAATCGACTGACTGGCGTTGTCTTTGATAATGCTGTTGCCGCCGATGGCGACCACCATGAGTTCTTTCATGAGTTTTCCTTTGCAACGGTGGCAGGCTCAACGCTCGCGGCTTCGCGGCTATCAAGGAAATGCTTCAGAACAAACATCGCGCCCATCATCAGGTAGGCCGTCACGAAGGTGAGCGAGCTGCCTTCGGCAAAGCCGACCACCGGGGCGTGGATCACGCCGAACAGCGCCAGCAGGGCCCCCGTGGCCGCGGCGATGGCGCCGCGTAACGGTTTGTTGATGATCGAGAAGATGGCGATACAGCCCCACAGCATACTGGCGAGCGGTGCGCCGTTACCCAGATGCATCAGGCCCTCGTAGTAGATGCCCTTGCTGTGCAGCACGTCGGTGCCGATTTTCGCCGCGTTAGTGCCCGCCGCCGCCATCACGCTGTTCATCATGGTCAGCGCCCAGTTGGCGATCCACGGGAACAGACAGATGAAGATGACGGGTACCTCTATTTTGGGCGTTTCCCTCACCACCTGGTTGGCGGTCACTACCCCGATAAACACCAGGATCGGTACGATGGCGGTCATCGGGATAATGGCGAGCATAAAGGCTCCCAACCCGAACAGCGGCACGAGGAACATGGTGACCCCGGACGCCAGCGTGTAGCCGATGCTGGCCCCCATCGCTTTCCAGCCCGCGTGGCCGACGTACACCGTCACCGGGAACGGGTTGCCCATCAGGCAGCCGAGCATCGATGCCAGCCCGTTGGCGAGCATCACCTTACGCGTCGGGTATTCATCCCCTGCCGCGTGGGCGCTCTCGATGTTCTCGAGGTCAAAGATGTAGTTCGCCAGCCCCAGCGGAACGGCAGATGCCAGATACGGCAGCGCGTGCGGCAGACCCTGCATAAAGCTGTCGATATGCACTTCCGGCGGGTTAAAGCCGAACGACGACATCGAGGCTTTGATGGCCTCCGGGCTTTGCAGGCCGGAGATCCACGCCAGCGCGGTCCCGGCGATCAGCAGCAGCAGGCCGGTCGGGATGCGGGCGAAGATCGGCTTTTTGCCAAACCAGTTAATGAAGATCAGCAGCAGGACGATAAACGACACGGTCGGCGCTTCGAACGCCTGCAGCATCGGGTTCATCGCCAGCAGCAGCAGACCCAGACCGGACAGGCACGACAGCAGCACGGTGCGCGGGATCATCTTGCGAATGGTCTCGCCTAAGAACGAACCGCCCGCGAGGATCATCGCCTCAACGAAGCACCACACCAGACCAATCTGGATCGCAAAGTCCGCATCGCCGGTTTGCTGATACACCGGCATCAGCACCAGGAAGGTCACGGTAAAAATCGACGGTGCGCTCGGCCCGGACGGCAGCGCGGTCACGTCGTTACGCCCGGTCTGGCGAGCCATCTGCAGGCCAAACCACGTGTAGCAGAGACTCGCCACCAGCACCGCCAGCCCGAAGGCCGGGGCAATACGGCCATACACAATCTCTTTCGGGATCCCGACGACGAAAATGAGCAACCCCATCATCGTCAGCAGGTTGGTCAGATTGTTGGTCATCAGGCCGAAATAGGCCGCCCAGTCACCTCTTTTCCACTCCAGTTTCATGCTTTTCATGGATGCTTACCTTACAGGACGTAGCGATCGCGGAAAGTTAACAGCGCCTTTTCAAAACAGCTAAATGGCGGGTGGACAATGCCCGCGCCAATCATACCGATCCCGGCATCCTTGTGAGCGATGGCGGTATTGATCACCGGCAGAATGCCGCTGCCTGCCACTTTGGTGATGTCGATAGCGGTCGGGATGCCCATAAACGACAGCAGCGGAATGGTGACGTTCGGGTTTTCGCCGAGGGTGATTTCACGCATCTGGCGTGAGAAATCAATCGCTTCATCCACCGTACCGCCCACCAGGGCCACAATCGCCGGAGCCGTCGCCATCGCAAACCCGCCGATGCCGTAGGTTTCGGTGATGGCGCTGTCGCCGATATCCAGGCCGGAGTCTTCCGGGCGGTAGCCTGCAAACATCGGGCCGATCACCTGCTGCGCCGGGCCGGTAAACCACTGCCCCGGCAGGCCAGAGATCCTCAGGCCGAACTCGTAGCCGTTGCGCGCCATGGTGGTGACCACGGTGCTGTACTCGATGCCGTGGGCGGCATCCAGCGCGGCCTTGCACATCGCCATCCACGTCGGGCCGGAGAAGTAGTCGCTGCTGGCGACAAATTCAAACACCTGGCGCTGCTGCTCGACCGGATAGCCAGCCTGAATCAGCCCCGGCGTCAGGGCCTGAATCAGCAGCGTGGTGCCCGCGTTGTTGCGGTTATGGCACTCATCGCCCATGTGCAGCGCCTGAGCCAGCATCAGGCGCAGGTCGATCTCGCCGATGATGTTCATGGCGTCGCGCAGCATCGGGCCGAGCACGTCGCGCATCCAGTTCAGGCGGTCGATGACGCTCTGGTCGTTAGCCCCCATGCGCAGGATCTTCGCCATCTGCTCGCTAAGGTTGGTGAATGCCCGGTTGCCGTAGGTTTTGTTCTCGACGATGTGCATAAACATCGATGCCGAGGTGACGCCCGCCATTGAGCCCACGCAGTCGTGCTCGTGGCACGGCGAGAAGGTGATCTCCCCGGAGGCCGCCAGCCGCGCCGCGTCGTCCAGATCGGTCGCCAGCCCTTCAAACACCAGCGCCCCGGTCACCGCCCCTTTCATCGCCCCACACATGTTCTCCCATGCGACAGGCGGACCGGCGTGGAGGATAGTCGTGCGGGTCATGCCTGGCACCACGTTGATGGCCTGATCGAAGCCCACCAGCACCGGATGCGACTGGATAATCCGCTCCAGCGCCACCTTGTTTGCAGCGGCAATTTTCTCGGCCAGCGGTTTGACGGCCAGTTGATCCAGCGCCTCAACAACCTGCATGTTGCCCTGCCCCGGCGGGGTCCAGTCGAGGTGGGTCACCGGCACGTGCTGTTTTTTCAGGTCGTCGCTGAACAGAGCAATCCCGACGTTAATGACGTTGAGCGGCTGGTTAAATAACGATTTCATCAGGCTTTCTCCCCTTTGCAGACAAATTCACGCGCCAGTAATCCGGTATTGGTACTGCTGCTGGCCCAGATCACGCCCGCATCGGTCAGCAGCTGGCACTGCTGGCTGAGCGAGGGCGTATCCAGATCGGTGCCGAGCACGTAGCCGAGAATTTCCAGCGGACGGTTGTCGGCCCTGGCGATGGCCTGTGCTTGTTTGATGGCGTCGATCATTACCCCGACCGGGTCTTCGTGCGAGCCGAAGCCGAGCACGAAGTCCATCACGATCACCCCCACTTCCGGGTCGCGTGCCTCCTGCAGCAGGCGGCTGATGCGGTTGGTCGGGTCGATCATCGGGTGCGGCTTGCCGTTGGTGAAATCGTCGTCGCCAAAGTCGAGGAAGGTGTGCGCCTGGCTGACGTTGATGTCGGCTAAGCGCCGGGTTGGATCCGGCTGGATGTTGCTGTAGACGTCGTCGAATTTCTCCAGCGCCGCGAACATCGCCTCATCGCACAGGGTGCCACCACAGAACAGGCCGCGGATGTACTTTTGCTGCGGGGTCAGGCGGGCGCGGACTTCTTCGATCAGCGGCCAGTTGAGCGGGTGCAGATCCAGCGACTCTTTTTTGATACCGGTGAGCAGTACCGCCTTCAGCGCTGCCTCTTTGGTGCCGCGGGCAAACTGCAGGCCGTCTTCGTCGGCAGGCGGTTGGTTGCGGCCTAAGAAGCAGACGACCACCGGTTTGCGGCAGGTGCGGGCGCGGGCCAGCACTTTCTCGGCCACTGCTGGTGCAGGCGGTTTGGAGATCAGCACGATCGCCTGGGTGGCGTCGTCGGCCTCCAGCATCGCGATGGCGTCGAGCATCATTAGCCCGCCGATTTTCTCGCTCAGATCGCGACCGCCGGTGCCGATCAGCTGGGAGATGCCGCCGCCGAATTCATGAATGCGCGCGCTCAGCTCCTGGCTGCCGGTGCCGGACGCGCCGACGATGCCAATCGGCCCACGGCGCACCGCGTTGGCGAAGCACAGGCCCGCGCCGTTGATAATAGCGGTGCCGCAGTCCGGGCCCATCATCAGCAGCCCTTTCTCGTGCGCCAGCTGCTTAAGCGCCAGTTCGTCATCCAGCGACACGTTATCGGAAAACAGCATCACGTTGAGGTCGTTTTCCAGCGCCTGACGTGCCTCGCGGGCGGCAAAGGTGCCGTTGACCGAAATCACCGCCAGATTGCTGTCCGGGCGATGGGTTTTGGCGCTGGCGAGGGTCGCATAACGGGATTCGTGGGAACCCGCGCTCTCTTTGCGGGTGAACAGCGCCTCGATGGCAGCCAGGGTGTCGTCGTTGGCGGACTCACCCTTAATGACGATCATCAGGTCGCCGTTTTTGGCCTCGGCTAATTCCGGGGTCAGCAGATCGAGGTTTTTTAAAACGCCTTTGTTCATTTCTGTCGCCATGGCGACAAACGCCTGCTCCACGCCGGGCAATTTATTGGCTTTGGTGGAGACCGACATCAGTGAGACAGAATCAAAATAGGTATTCTTTTTTATAACGATTTTGGTGGGCATGGGTTCCTCCCGAATGCGGGCAAAAGGGGGCCACATCGCGCCCGAAGGCGTGATGGAAAAATGGTCCGGTTTTATTTCCAGCCAGCCCGAATCGGCTGGCCGAAGGGTTTACGCGCCTGCGGCGATCAGCAGGTCGGCAATCTCGTTGAAGCCTTTTTCACGGGCCAGTTCGAGCGGGGATTTGCCGTATTTGTCGGTCATGTGCGGGTTGGCACCGTGGTCCAGCAGCAGCTTCACGATCGCCTGCTGACGGGTGCCGCCGTCATTTAAGACGATGGCTTCCAGCAGCGGCGTCCAGCCAACGAAATTGGTGTGGTTGACGTTGATGTCGGTGTGGGTCAGCAGTTCCTGCACCACTTCCAGATGGCCTTTTTCGCTGGCCGGGGTAATGCCGACGCCGCCAAAGCGCGTCAGCCTGTCCAGATCCGGGTTAGCGGGCAATACCAGGCGTAACAGTGTGAGGTCGTTGGTCAGGCAGCTGATTAAGAACGGGTTGAAACAGGTCTGATCCTGCTGGTCGATATTGGCTCCGGCGGCAATCAGCAGTTCCACGCAGGGATACTGTTTATTCAGGCTGGCAATAATAATGGCGGTTCTTTTCTGGCGGTTGGTGGCGTTGATATCCACCCCTTTATCGAGACAGGCTTTTAGCGCGTCGGTATCACCCTGTTCAGCAGCAAACAGAAATTCAGTAACGAGTTCATTGGTAGACATATCCACACTCCTGGTTTTCCTTTCTGATGGACTGAGCATAGCAACCGCCTGGTCAGAAAAGAATCCGCTTAAAAAGGATTCATCGACAGGAGTTTCATTGTTGAGTTAAATTTAACAGTCGAGCCAAAATGTGCGTCTGTGCAACCTTTTCCTTATGTTTTACCGCGTTTTAGCCCGCTAAGCTGCATTATGCTTATGGCTGCGCAGGCCTTGCGCTGCGCGGCTCGCCACAAATATGCAGAACTGTGACCGGCTTCAAATGAGTTGTAACCACGCTGTTAAAATATGTTCAAAACTGATGACTGCCAGGAGCCGTAATATGAATTCCATCTTTACCGAAGAGAATCTGCTGGCATTCACCACCGCGGCACGTTTTGGCAGCTTCAGCAAAGCCGCCGGGGAGCTGGGCGTGACGACTTCGGCCATCAGCTACACCATCAAACGGATGGAGACCGGGCTCGACGTGGTGCTGTTTATACGTAATACCCGTAGCATCGAGCTGACCGAGTCGGGCTTCTACTTCTACCGCAAAGCCATTGACCTGCTGAATGACTTTCACGCCATCAAGCGCGGGATCGACACCATCTCGCAGGGGATCGAGACGCGGGTGCGGATCTGCATTAACCAGCTGCTCTACACCCCGCGCCACACCGCCCGTCTGCTGCAGGTGATGAAAAAGCAGTTCCCTACCTGTCAGATCACGGTGACTACCGAGGTGTATAACGGGGTCTGGGATTCGATCATCAATAATCAGGCAAACATTGCGATTGGTGCCCCGGACACGCTGCTGGACGGCGGCGGCATTGATTACACCGAGATTGGAGCCATTCGCTGGGTGTTTGCCATCGCCCCGGACCATCCGCTGGCGCTGGCCCCGGAGCCGCTGGCCGAAAGCCAGCTGCGGCTGTATCCCAACATCATGGTGGAAGACACCGCCCACACCATCAATAAAAAAGTCGGCTGGCTGCTGCACGGCCAGGAGGCGATCCTGGTCCCGGATTTTAATACCAAGTGCCAGTGTCAGATTTTGGGCGAGGGGATCGGCTTTTTACCGGAGCATATGGCGCGCGAGGCGGTTGAGAAGGGATTGCTGGTAACGCGACGGATCAACAACACCCGCCAGGACTCGCGCATGCTGCTCGCCACGCAGCATGCGGCGACCGGTCAGGTCACCCGCTGGATCAAACAGCAGTTTGCTCCGCAAGGGGTGCTGACCGACATTTATCACGATTTACTGTGGCGGGCTTAGCTGCGGCTCTGTACCCAGAACGCGTGAATAAGGCCCGGAATGTAGCCCAGAAGCGTCAGGACGATGTTCAGAAGAAACGCCCAGCCAAAGCCTTTGCCCAGCAGCACGCCAAGAGGTGGTAACAGAATAGTGATTACGATACGCCAGAAACCCATAAATTCTCCATGCAAGCAGTCAGGTCATTGTATAAAAAGAGGTTTTATACTTTAAGCGTAGTGAGTTTACGCAGGCATGCCACCCTTCGCCCCCGCTTTTACCCTCCTTTACCCTCTTTACACAGGCTGATCGTAGCGATTTAGGAGTAGTCTGCCCCTGACGCTGTACCCCAACCCGCGCCTGGGCTATGTTAAAAGCACAACAACCAGAAGGAGGTAACTATGTTTTCTGTAGGCGATCTTGTGCAGCCGCGTATGGGCGGACCAAAACTGAAAGTCATCGAAGTGCATGAGGATCAGATTGTGGCGGTGCAGGCCAGTAATGAGCAGGGCGACAAATACACCCTGAAAGCGGCTGATGTTTCGCTGTATAAAGAAGACGGTGATTTTGGCGTCTGCTAAGTCTGTCGGGCGGAAATATCCGCCCGCTCTGTAAATCCCCCCTGTTTCCGCCTCCGCTTATCTCCCTGTTTAACAACGAAAAAAACAAAGCTTAAAGACAAAATAACGCCCGGGAAGCCAAACCGCCTCGTCCGGAGTATTTTGTGGACAAACTGCCCTTAAATAAAAATTTATCGCTAATTGTGCGTTTCAATCCAGCGATATACTCTATGCGTGAAAAAATAAGCAAATTAATGCACTACCCTATTTCACTCAAGGAGTCAGGACATGTTTTCACGGCAGTCTCGCCTGCGCCACATGGTCGCGGATACCTTCGCGATGGTGGTCTACTGTTCGGTGGTGAACATGCTGATAGAAATATTCCTCTCCGGAATGTCCTTTGAGCAGTCGCTCTCGTCGCGACTGGTGGCCGTACCGGTGAATATCCTGATTGCCTGGCCTTACGGCTTTTACCGCGACGCGATCATGCGCCTGGCCCGGCGTTACAGCCCGGCAGGGTGGATGAAAAATCTGGCGGATATTCTGGCGTATGTCACTTTTCAGTCGCCGGTGTACGTGGCGATTTTGCTGACGGTGGGCGCGGACTGGCACCAGATCGCCGCCGCAGTGAGTTCCAACATCGTGGTCTCAATGCTGATGGGCGCGGTGTATGGGTATTTCCTCGACTACTGTCGCCGACTGTTCAAAGTCAGCCAGTATCATCAGGTCAAAGCGTAGGACGCGGACTGGCACAAAAAGCCAGTCGCGTGATTACTGCGATTCGCCAAACAGGCCTGTCAGAAAACGCTCCAGCGCCATGCGGGAGCTAAAACCGTGCGGGATGCCATAATGCTGGTGCGTCTCACCGCTTAATCCGCCTAAGTACAGCGGGAACTGCTGATAGTGGTCGCTGGTTTTCATCTCTGACGCCGGTTCCGCGTAGGAAATACTGCGGTCTTTCAGCGTGGGATGAATGATCAGAGCCATACGCCCCAGGCGGGCTTCCCGGTTGACGTAAACGTAATTATCCCCGCGACGGTAGCCGTAGGCTTTATGGGTTACCACATCCACGGTAAATCCCGCTTTTTCAAGTTCACGCGCCACTTCATCGGGTCGTAAATACATATTTAATCCTCGTTATCATTCTTGCGGGGCAACCTTAACGTATTCACCAATAGCAGGGCTTTCAGATAAATCCATAAACGCCCTGATAAGTCGTGACTCGCCTCAGAGATTAAAAAGCTGGTCTAAACTGAGTATTACCGCAAATCAAGGGAGCACCGTATGTTTAATCGACTTAATAAAAACGATGTAGATAACGACGTTCAGGATATTCATAACGATGTCAGTAAATTAGCGGACACGCTGGAATCTGTACTGAAATCCTGGGGTTCGGATGCGAAGGGCGAAGCTGAGGACGCCAGACGTAAAGCGAAGTCGCTGCTGCGTGAGACGCGTGCGCGGATGCAGGGGCGTTCACAGGCTAAGCAAGCGGCGTGTGATGCGATAGGTTGTGCGAATACGTTTATTCGTGAGCGACCACTGTGTGCAGTGGGGACGGTGGCGGCCGTGGGGATCTTTATTGGCGCGCTGCTGAGTATGCGTAAGTAATTCATTTCAGCTCGGACGGTTCCCTCTCCCTTGAGGGAGAGGGTTAGGGTGAGGGGGAACATGCTGCTCAGGCGGTTGTTCCGTTCACTTTACGTTCCTTACTTCTCTGTTATTTTCCAACCGGTGAACGTGTAAAGGGGGCTATCGCGCCCCCTTTACGATCCCGGCCTCCAGGAAACACCTCAGCGATTTACAGCCGGACCTGGGTGCGCGCTGTAGGTTCTGCGTTCCTTTTTTTCATTTTTTTGTTTTTTGGCTCAAAATCCTCGCCATCCCGCATCATACCTGACCTGGCCGCAATCAACCCAAATTTCCCATATATTGTATGGTTGAAACTTAAGATATCTACATCTAGTATTCTCTCTATCAGCACAGAGCCAAATCGCCGCGTTTAATCGCGGCGGATCCTCATCCTAAATGGAAATACGAATCATGCGTATTATTATTTACACTCGTAATGACTGCGTGCAGTGCCACGCCACCAAACGCGCGATGGAGAGCCGTGGCGTGGCTTTTGAGATGGTCAACGTTGACCTCGAGCCGGACGCCGCCGAGACGCTGCGGGCGCAGGGTTTTCGTCAGTTGCCCGTGGTGGTCGCGGGTGAAACCAGCTGGTCGGGGTTTCGTCCGGACATGATTAACCGCCTTCAGACCCAGGCCGCGCACGCATGAGCCTGATCGTCTACTTCTCCAGCAGCTCGGAAAATACGCACCGCTTTATCGGCCGTGTCGGGCTGCCCGCCGTGCGCATCCCGCTGAACGAGCGGGAACGCATTCAGGTAGACGAGCCCTTTATTCTGGTGGTGCCCAGCTATGGCGGCGGCGGAACGGCCGGGGCGGTGCCGCGTCAGGCGATCCGCTTTCTTAACGACCCGCATAACCGGGCGCTTCTCCGCGGCGTGATCGCCGCCGGGAACCGTAATTTCGGCGAGGCATTCTGCCGCGCCGGGGATGTTATTTCGCAAAAATGCGGCGTGCCGTACCTCTATCGCTTCGAGCTGATGGGGACCCAACAGGACGTCGACAACGTGCGTAAAGGAGTGAACGAATTTTGGCAACGACAACCGCAGAGCGCGTGATGCAGGCATCGACTGATTTCCATGCCCTCAACGCCATGCTCAACCTGTACGATCGCGAGGGGCGCATTCAGTTTGGCAAAGACCACGAGGCGGTAGACGCCTTTTTTACCGCCCACGTCACCCCCAACAGCATGACCTTTGCCAGCCCGCAGGCGCGTCTCGACTATTTAGTTAGCGAGAGCTATTACGACGCCCGGGTGCTGTCGCGCTTCGACGGCGACTTTGTGCTGAGCCTGTTTGCTCACGCCCACGCCAGCGGTTTTCGTTTCCAGACCTTCCTCGGCGCGTGGAAGTTTTACACCAGCTACACGCTGAAAACCTTTGACGGCAAGCGCTACCTGGAGCACTTCGAAGACCGGGTGGTGATGGTGGCCCTGACCCTGGCGCAGGGGGATGAAACCCTCGCCCGCCAGCTGACCGACGAGATGCTGGCCGGACGTTTTCAGCCCGCGACGCCGACCTTCCTTAACTGCGGCAAAGCCCAGCGCGGGGAACTGGTCTCCTGCTTCCTGCTGCGTATCGAAGACAATATGGAGTCGATTGGCCGCGCCGTGAACTCGGCCCTGCAGCTCTCCAAGCGCGGCGGCGGCGTGGCGTTTTTGCTCTCCAACCTGCGCGAAGCGGGTGCACCGATCAAACGCATTGAGAACCAGTCCTCCGGGGTGATCCCGGTGATGAAAATGCTGGAAGATGCGTTCTCATACGCCAACCAGCTCGGCGCACGCCAAGGGGCGGGCGCAGTGTATCTGCACGCCCATCACCCGGACATCATGCGCTTTCTCGATACCAAACGTGAAAACGCCGACGAGAAGATCCGCATCAAAACCCTGTCGCTGGGGGTGGTGATCCCGGATGTCACCTTCCGTCTGGCAAAAGAGAACGCCGAGATGGCGCTGTTCTCGCCCTATGACGTGGAGCGCATTTACGGCAAACCCTTTGGCGACGTGGCTATCAGCGAGCTGTATGACGCGCTGGTGGCCGACGCGCGCATCCGCAAAACCTGGCTAAACGCCCGGGACTTCTTCCAGCGGCTGGCGGAGATCCAGTTTGAGTCCGGCTATCCGTACATCATGTATGAAGACACGGTGAACCGCGCCAACCCGATTGCCGGGCGCATCAACATGAGCAACCTGTGCTCGGAGATTTTGCAGGTCAACAGCGCCTCAACCTATGACGAAAACCTCGACTATGCGGCGATCGGCAAGGATATCTCGTGCAACCTCGGCTCGCTGAACATCGCCCACACCATGGACTCGCCGGACTTTGGCCGTACCGTCGAGACCGCCGTGCGCGGGCTGTCGGCAGTGTCGGACATGAGCCACATCCGCAGCGTGCCGTCGGTAGAGGTCGGGAACGCCGCCTCGCACGCCATCGGACTGGGGCAGATGAACCTGCACGGCTATCTGGCACGGGAAGGGATTGCCTACGGTAGCCCGGAGGGGCTGGACTTCACCAACCTCTATTTCTACACCATCACCTGGCATGCGCTGCATACCTCGATGATGCTGGCGCGCGAGCGAGGCCAGCGTTTTGCGGGCTTTGAGCAGTCGCGCTACGCCAGCGGGGAGTATTTTAATCAGTATCTGGAAAGCGACTGGCAGCCGAAAACCGAGAAAGTCCGCGCCCTGTTCGCCCGCGCTGGCGTCAGTCTGCCGACGCGCGCCATGTGGCAGCAGCTGCGTGACGACGTGATGCAGCACGGCATTTATAACCAGAATTTGCAGGCGGTGCCGCCGACCGGATCGATCTCGTACATCAACCACGCCACCTCGAGCATTCACCCTATTGTCTCGAAAATCGAGATCCGCAAAGAGGGCAAAACCGGGCGGGTTTACTACCCTGCCCCGTTTATGAACAACGAGAACCTGGCCCTGTATCAGGATGCGTACGAGATCGGCCCGGAAAAAATTATCGATACCTACGCCGAGGCGACCCGGCACGTCGACCAGGGGCTGTCGCTGACGCTGTTCTTCCCGGATACCGCCACCACCCGCGACATCAACCGGGCGCAGATTTACGCCTGGAAGAAAGGGATCAAGACCCTGTACTACATTCGCCTGCGTCAGCTTGCGCTGGAAGGCACCGAAACAGAAGGCTGCGTGTCCTGCGCGCTGTAAGGAGAAAAGATGCAACCGTCGCTCGTCCGTGCCGTTAACTGGAACAAGATTGAGGATGATAAAGACCTGGAGGTCTGGAACCGTCTGACCAGCAACTTCTGGCTGCCGGAGAAAGTGCCGCTGTCGAATGACATCCCGGCGTGGCAGGCTCTGAGCCACGCCGAACAGCAGCTGACCATCCGGGTGTTCACCGGCCTGACCCTGCTCGACACGGTGCAAAATACCGTCGGCGCCCCGGCGCTGATGGCGGATGCCCTGACGCCGCACGAAGAGGCGGTGATGTCCAACATCAGCTTTATGGAGGCGGTGCACGCCCGCTCGTACAGCTCGATTTTTTCCACTCTCTGCCAGACGCAGGATGTGGATGCGGCTTACCGCTGGAGTGAAGAGAGCCCTTCCCTGCAGCGCAAAGCCGTGCGGGTGCTGGAGCATTATCGCGCCGATGAGCCGTTAAAGAAGAAAATCGCCAGCGTGTTTCTGGAATCGTTCCTGTTCTATTCCGGCTTCTGGCTGCCGATGTACATGTCGAGCCGGGGCAAGCTGACCAACACCGCCGACCTGATCCGCCTGATCATCCGCGACGAAGCGGTACACGGGTACTACATCGGCTATAAGTACCAGAAAGGGCTGGAGAAAGTGAGCGAAGCCGAGCGCGAGGCGCTGAAAGGGTTTGCCCTCGATCTGCTGATGGATCTGTATGACAACGAGCTGAGCTACACCGACGAGCTGTATGCCGGAACGGGCTGGGAAGACGATGTAAAAGCCTTCCTGTGCTACAACGCCAACAAAGCGCTGATGAACCTCGGCTATGAGGCGCTGTTCCCGCCGGAGATGGTCGAGGTCAACCCGGCGATCCTCGCGGCATTGTCGCCGAACGCCGATGAAAACCACGACTTCTTCTCCGGATCCGGCTCCTCATACGTGATGGGCAAAACGGTCGAGACCGAAGATAAGGACTGGGATTTCTGAAGAAGAAGCGTGGAACATATTAACGCGCGCGGGCTGAGGTGCGCTGCACGACTAACACGCTGATCAGCACGATGGCGAGCCCAACAAACGCGGTGCTGCTGAGGGACTGAGACAGGATTATCCAGCCGAGCAGCACGGCGGTTAACGGGCTGAGTAATCCCAGGGACGCCACCGCCACACCCGGCAAACGGGTGATGCCGCGAAACCACAGGCCGTACGCCACAAACGCCCCGGCCAGGCTGAGATAAGTGTAAGCGGCATATTGCGAAGCATTAAGCGCCGGAAGCGGTGCGTCGAACAGCCACACTGCAGGCGCTAACATCAATCCCCCCAACACTAGCTGCCATCCGGTCAGCGCCATCACCGGCATAGCGATCTGCCAGCGACGCGTTAACCAGACGCCGGTTGCCATGCACCCGGCCCCCAGCAATGCCGCCGCTATCCCGATGGGTTCAAAAACGGTCTGAGGTGATAGCAACAACACTGCCATCCCGACCACCCCTGCCAGCGCGGCCCACAGCGTGATTTTGTGCGGCGCGCGGCGGTCAACCATCCAGATCAGCACCATCACCAGCAGCGGCTGGATCGCCCCCAGCACCGCGGCCAGGCCCCCGGGCAAGCGATAGGCCGCCACAAACAGCAGCGCCTGAAACACACCAATATTGAGTGCGCTGAGGATCAGCAGCCGCCCGATTTCACGGTACGCGGGCAGACGCAAGGTGAACAGCAGCAGCAAAACCCCGGCCGGAAGCACACGGATCAGCGCCGCCGTAAAGGGCCGGTCCGGCGGCAGAAGCTGGGTTGTCACGATGTAGGTTGATCCCCAGATCGCCGGGGCCAGCGCCGTCAGCAGCACGTCACGCCAGTAAGAAAGAGAAAATGTAGAATCCATAATTTTGCACTTACCTTCAATTCAAGATAAAATCAGTCTGTCGAGCAATTAACTTGAAGTCAAGATAAATGAACAATCTCACTAAACCGTCACCTGATGCCGTGGATGCCATTCTTGCCCAGTGGCAGCGCGAAAGACCGGACCTGGACTGCAGCCCGATGGGGCCGATTGGACGCATAGCGCGCTGCGCCGCGCTTCTTGAACAACGGCTGGAATCCACGTTTACGCGGTGTGATCTGAGTGGCTGGGAGTTCGATATGCTGGCGACGCTGCGCCGCGCGGGCTCGCCTTACTGCCTGAGCCCGACGGAACTGTTTTCCACGTTAATGGTGACCTCCGGCACCATGACCCATCGACTCAAGCGCCTGGAATCGAGAGGGTTAATCAGTCGGCAAGCGAACGCCAACGATGCGCGCAGTATGCTGGTGCAGCTCACGGATGAAGGGCTGGCGCTGATCGACAGTGCGGTGGAAAAGCACGTCGAGAATGAAAGGCAGATCCTGTCGGGGGTGTCGGCTGAGTCATTGCGGGAGTTGGATTTAAGGCTGAAGGAGCTGTTGAGGGAGCTGGAGGGGCTTGCTCGGTGAAAGTTGTTGGGGGTGCGTTAGACTGAGGTGTGCTTTTCGATGAGGGGTCGGGGTTGTAGATATCCACTGTGAGCGAGGAGCGGAACTTTAAAAATCCGATGACCTGCTCTCCATGGCTATGGCCGGTCTTACAACCCTCGCGCAAACATTCCAGTCAGGCTTTCATATTCTGAAGTGGGCCAGCATCGCTTATCTATGCTGGCTCGTGTTTAAAATGTGGCGTAAGCCAGTGAGTGAAATAACAGATGAACTTATGCGATCCGGCTCCTTCATGGTCAATGTTTAGCGCTGGTATGGCATTAACATCGGGTAACCACAAAATAAAAATTATGCAAACTAATTGAAAGTTAGCCGACATCTTACTCATTTCAAAAATACTCGAAGTTTGAACCATTCAATGTGGAGAATGAAATGACTCCATTCTCGTAACCTCAAAATTATCAAATGTTACTCTATAACATTCACTGTTTGATTTCCGAAGGTATAAGAATGAGTCCTTTTTATCGTTGCAGTCTGTTTTATAAAAAGCATCAAGTAAGAGGAAGGAACTCTGATGTTTTGGTATAATCCCAAATGAAAACATTCCAATATAAATTAATGCCGTTGCTATAGATAAGAGGTCGGTTATATTTAGGTAGTCATTCGCACTTGCAAGGTTTTTTTTAAACCATACACTAAATATCGCCCTTATCATTTTAATGTTTAGCTTCCTTTTTTTAGAAATGGAAATGGTATTTTGATTCACTTTTTTTATTGATCTTAAAAACATAATAAACCCATAAGGAAATAATAGAACAACCCCCATTCCAAGAATGAAATCAACACCATGTAGCTTGTTTATAAAATCGTGTAGCAGGTAGCAAAAAATCATTGTTATAATAGTAGCATAAAAAGATTGGTAGACTGTCACCTTTCCCAGATAAACATGAATAAATATACATAAACCATAGATTAATAAGCATAGAGGAATTGCTACAGCAATAGCATATCCATAGGCTGAGTAATTCAAATACTCAGCCTCAATATCGTAGTCAAAATTAAATTTATGCTTTGAATACCATAAACACACTGAAAAAACACACACAGTAGAGACCCATTTAATTATGCCACCCCCTACCAATCTATTAACTATTGTTTTTTTGTTTTGATAAGCGCAAAAAAGGAAAATTATAGATAGCAGCATGCTTACAATTGGGAGGAATCTATCTTGTATAAAAAAATCTGAATTAAAAATTGCTATCACCGAACCTGTTAAGTAAATCAATGACACGTAATTAAATTTTGAGTTAGGGAAATATCTGTTCATATAGCATCCATTATTTTAATGTCAATAAAACCTTTATCCTTTGCATGACAATAACACATGTGAAATTTTATATCTTTTCATTTTAGTTAACTCATACACGATGAAAATGTCATTTCCATGTGACATAGCATGTTTGACCTACCGTCCTTAATTTGACTATTTTCGATGTTTGCGATGTCAGCTCCTGACACAAAGCTGCCGAACTAATTGAGCAGAAGGTCCGCTGTGAGCGAGGAGCGGACGTCCAGGAAACCACTACCCTATGTCGACATCCCACTCACTGTTCCAATTCAGTCATCGCCAACTCGGCAACTTTTATTGTTGTTGAAACAGTATCGTTATTTGAGAGGGACCAGGCGGTTGATAGACCACACCATGCAATTATCCATTTGAGCAGGCGTTCTCTGTCCAGGTCAGCCATTCTGGTGACGATACTTAGACGCTGTTTAAATGTCTCCGGTACAGTCGCAACAGAAGGTACTGGATTACCAAGATCCGGATTAGTAAAAATATTAGCAAAGTCGAATCCCCGTTCACCTATTAGCCCTTTGGGGTCAATGGCAAGCCAGCCAGACGTTTCATAATCAAGCACATTTCCGTGATGTAAGTCACCATGCAATGCAACCACATCTCGCGGAGAAGAAAGCAATTCTTCTGAGATTTCTGCGCAACGTATCAGGATACCGCCATACTTCAAGGCCGCTGGTTTTAGAGGATTAAACCATTCATGTAAAGACGTAAGCTGGGGAAACGGTCTTTTTGCAAATGAATGAAGTTGGTTCGCAGTCATGCACAAAATACGACAAGCTGCGTCATCCTTATCTCCACGGGACATTGCTGATAAAGACGATGAACCTGTGGCTCTTGAGAGAAGAATTGCTTCATTTTCATATGCAATCACCTGTGCCGCACCATTCCCTTCCCACCATGCCATTAGTGCATTACCGGCTTGTTCATCAAGGTCATCCGTAACTTTTAACATGGCTTTAATACCATGTGCTGCGGTTTTGACCGGATACAACTGTGATGTATGAGTTATAAATGGAGTGCCATCAGGAATGAGGTTCCAGCGACTTAGCCAGGGTTTTGACTTGAACGTATCCATAAAGCTTTCTTTGAAATCCTTACAATCAAAGTGGTAAACAGGTATGCATTCAGGCATTTTACCCTATAGGTGACGCGCTTTCCTGCATGCTGTTTTCTAGTAAGACAACGTCCGCTCCTGGCACTTAACTGCCATAAGACGATTAAGCAACTCACCGGACATTTCTGTTTCGCAATGAAGGCACCTTTTCTGCATTGCGTCGACAGATACGCCATTGCCTGGCTTCTTACAGCCAGGCACCCAAGCTTAGTGATATTCAACAACGCCGTAACACTAACCCGCTTTTAACATTCGTCGAAGTTCATGATCCATATATTCATCTACAGCATTGGCATCAATACCGCCGGCTTTGTACCAGACATGGAGTTCTTTAATCGCCAGAGTTCCAAACCTCGCCCAGCCAATGAGGTTCGTTCTCAGGAGAAACTGAATCATTTCGCCTCCTGAACGAAGTGCCGCATCTCCTGCATCCATCAGACACAAGGTTCCATGCGCCACAAGCAACATTCGCCTGAGTTCAGGATTGTTTGCAGAAGGAATACATTCACCCCAGGCTTTCTTATGATAGCAACGTTGTTTAACCGTCCAGGTGATCCGCACAAGCAACTCAGTAATCATGACGGGGATCGCCATCGCTAATCCATGCCGTAAATCGTACCCTTTCTCAAAAACCTGGACGGCGACGGTCGCGAAAGACTGGCGATGCTGGCCAAATTCACCCACATTAATAAACTGAAGTAATGAAAAGAAAGGAATGGGGATACCGGAGCCTCTCCCTGCTGCACCGGAAGAACCTGCCATATCAGAGAAAAGATGGCCCAGCCAGTTTACGAAACCACTGAATATCTTAGAGACAACGTTATTCCCTTTAAGCTCAAAAGTCTCGGTATCTACGGAAACCAATTTTCCGTCTGCCACAAAATGTGCCGTGCTGGTAAATTGATCCAGGATCGAGAAAAATAAACCGACTAAGTCCGGGGAGTGGGCGAGACTTTTAATATGGTGATTCTTCGTGTTCATACTGAACAAACCGTCAACATCTCCGCCATGTCGATGGTCATAGTTGACCTTGAATTTTCTCTCCAGAAAACCGATTGCGCTTTTTGTCGGATCGCTTGCTTCTGAACTGCCCTTCCATCCAAAAGCTGAAGCGAATTTCTCAACGGCACCGTCCACTGCATTATCTGCAAGCTGGGTCAGTTTTCCTTCACCGGGTGCGCCTACCAGAAAAATATCGATAAGTCCGCCAATAACGCCACAGGTGCCAGCGATCATGTAATCATATTTGTCGCAGCGGGCAGTCTTTAAGGTAAAGTCTTCCTGAATACGTTTCTCCAGAGCAATTTTTTGGGTTGGAGACATCAGGGTGCTAAACGGATCTACCGTTAGATCGATATTGTGCTTATGGGCATAGTGCGATATGGACTGGGAATAGGTTTCCCAGTCCATATCGCTGGTGAATGCTATTGTTTCTATCATCGACAGTCTACTGATACTGGACGATGACGTGGTCAAACCGGATTCAAGGTAATCGCTGAATTCACTGGAAACCGTTGTATGGATATTCTCATCAAACGTGATACCTGATTGTTCAAGAACATCTTCCATAGCCAGAATCATTTCATATAAAGCAGCATCGGTATCAGTTTGCAAAGCGTTAAGCGTTTCCAAAGCAGCATCAAGGTCACCCATTTGCCGCTCGCTTTGTTGAAGCTGGTGCTTCTGCACCAGCAAGGCCGATATCTGAGCATCCGGTTTTTTCATTATGAGAATAGCCCAGTCAGTTTGCCTTTGATAACATCCCCCGCTCTGAAATAGCCGATGCCTTCAAAGATGGCGGCAAGTTTTTCTAATTGCTGAGTGGAAGCGTCTTCTTTGATCTTAAGTTTTTTCACTTCAACACTCTTACCATCGTTTTGCTCTTCAACAATACATTCTTCATAGAATGAAAGAACAACATCATGGAATTGTTTTTTGATGGGCTCTCGGGTCAGAGAAATGAGTTTGGCCTCATCAAGATAAACAGGGCACTTAATTTTTAGTGCACTGTTTTGCATTTTATTAGATTTTTTATTCAATTCATCTGCCGCACCGGTCAATGCATTCATCATCTTTTGGAGCTTTAGAATTTTTTCTCCTTGCCGATTATGCGCATCCAGAGCGTCGTTAAACTTTCCAGAAATATAATTTAGATCATTTATTAGCGCGGACAATGTGGATTGTGTCTGCTTGATGACTTCATTAAGCATGAGTTCCCGACGCTTGGTTTTATCCAGCTCATTGGCACCAGTGAGATGACGAATCCCTTTATAGGCACCCACACCTAATAACACCGCAACACCGATGCCTGTTGCCATACTTGAAAAACCCAGCACGCCACCAAGTCCAAGTGTTGCAAGGCCAGAAGTGATGCCCGCAGCGGACATACCGATGACAGAGCCCGAGATATAGACAGCAGCGAGCGGCACACCTACCGCACCTGCTTTTGCCGTAAGTTCTTTCATGCTGCGTTTCAGCGCATCATCGGAAAAATCTTCCCGTAACATCTTAAAATCTTGCTGAATAGCCATTACTGCGAGCTCAATTTCATCGTCAGTTACGCCCAGCAAGAGTTGGACTTGTTGTAGAAATGGGAATTTTTTATATTCACCTTCATTAACACTCATGAAAATGCTAATCAGGTCTTTAACAAGAGAGACTTTTATTGATTTGTTATGGCTTGGGACGCATTCCTGGTCAATGATCGCAATTAATTCTTCAACCGGTATCAGACTGGATTCTGAACCGATATAGCTACGCAGCGTAAACCGGGATTCAGTCGTTATCTCAAGACGGGTCATCAACAAGAGAATTTCGGCAAATTCTTTTTTATCAACCTGACCATCATCTGAGAACGCCATGTTCACAATGATTTTGACATAAGCTACTTTGAGAGCTTCTGACATTTCGGCAAGAGTGATGAGCTGATCTTCTTCTTTGAACTCATCAAAGTCACTGATGGCATGCTCAAGAACGTCGCTCAGCTTCTTATAGTTGCACTCCATCAAACTTTTGAGTTGTTTTACCTCGCCATTTTTTAGTATGAGGGAAACAGACTCTGTTCGCTTCTCCTTGCCTTTATCATTTACCGTGACATCTTCTATATATTCTACTGTTTGAATATTACTGTAGAACAAGTCATAAGGACTTTCAAAAGCTTCTTTTATGACCAGTTTTTCACCGGTAAAAACTATGCCATCTTTTGCACTACCAAATACCGTATTGTCATAAATGGCTAGCACAGCACTCAAATTATCAGCAACATTGAATGCTTTAGCGACGTTATTCAGTTTTTTTTCAGGGATGCCAGGAGCAACAAAAACATTCTTACTTACTGAAGATAAATTTTCCTTAAGGAAGGTATTGACGTTATTCAAAATTTTCTCCTTATTACTTGCTGTGGGTCGACGAATAATTGACCGGAATTTTTTTCAAAGCGTGATTATCACCATCGGGAATGTCACATCTTGTCATTAGCACATAGGTATATGAGTGAAAATATAAAAAGGAGTATGCCTTTTAGGCAAGTAAATCATTCACTAAATACTAAAAGGATGCATGAGGCTGTTCTATCCCTTGAGCGGGATAAAATATAACCCGCTATTAACTAAAGAACTTAAGTAAAATCCCATAAAAATCATAACGAGATGCAGCGTGCTGGATCTGCGAATTAAGTGACGATTAACGCTTAAAATGGAACTCAACGTATTGTCCGCTCCTGGCACAAAGCAGCTCGCGACAACATGCCCCATCTGCAGTTATCCCAAAACATACCCTACGGATTCCCCACACATCCCCCCGTTAAAATAACTGCAGAGGCCACTACCCGATGATTACAATCCCAATGAATATTTCGTCGTCACAATAGTAACAATCCCCAGCATTTTCA
>Ga0308165_1001915_pt1 | contig 27076 bp, 21 predicted proteins | sample PhyWR2_FD_201032 | JGI IMG/M metagenome (GOLD analysis project Ga0308165, IMG submission 201032) | Phyllosphere microbial communities from UC Gill Tract Community Farm, Albany, California, United States - DLSLW.R2 | ecosystem: Host-associated > Plants > Phyllosphere > Unclassified | place: USA... | reverse complement strand
ACATTCGCGGAAATCTTTTGGTTGCTCTTGCTTTAAATCAATGCCTTACGTGTGCCAAAAGATTGCAGCATTGGCTCAAAGGGAGTGCCTTTGGCACGGAGTTAAGCCTTACCTAAGAACTAAAGGCCCTGCGCTTCATAAAAATGTTGGTAAACTCGGGTTACATAAAATTTGCGTCGCTATACTCGCAACACCTTAATTAAATAATATTCGCCCGATTTGGAAAACCGTTCCCAGCGATCTGCCGTATATCTATATGTAATCGATACGGTTACCTAACAACTTAAACTAAAGGAAATGTTAAACACAACAACTGCAGCTATACTTGGCGGACCGGAAATGATTATTCTTGTGATCGCGATTGTGCTATTATTCGGCGGAAAGAAAATTCCGGAATTAATGAAAGGACTTGGTAAGGGAATAAAGGAATTTAAGAACGGGCAGGAGGGAATAGATGATACTCCGGTTCAAAAAGAAGTGAAAGTACAGCCGTAGTTGGCCAAAATAACAACACCAACTGATAGAAAAACAGGAAACCTCAGCATGCATGCCGGGGTTTTTTTATTTGTTTTGTGCTGATAATTAGCTTGTTGGGAAACTGGTGTTAAAATTAACTTTTAGATTACATAGCGAATATTGTATTCGCCTACTTTTGGCAAAGTTTTCCGAATTACATTTGAAGGGAGAACGATAAATAACAATGAAATACTTAGTTAAAGAAATAAGTGAAGGAAATTGTGATATCACTTTATTACCGGAGAATTTGAGCGATCGGAATTTGTTGGCTGAAACGAAGCATCATTACGCAGAAGATTTTCAAAAACAGTTTCAGGCTCATTTCGAAGATGCGCTGAAAAATGGCGTACACCAAAATGCCGCCTTCATTTCCTTGAATATTGAGGAAAGTAATTATCCGAAAAGAGTAAATGTAAACTATCAGATTTTGCAAAATTAAACGAGCAAAGGCTTTCTTAACAGAAGGCCTTTTTTGTTTAGTTGGTAAGCGGGAAAGCGAGGTAACTAATCTAAGCTGCTGCGGTTTTAGTGGCGAATTCCGATATTTTTGAAACCTTGCGCCCTTCAATTTTGTTGTCACCAAAAGAATATGATGGATAATGATAATGATAAATCGCCTTTGGAAGATGTTAATTTACCAGAGGATCAGGAAAAATTGACTCAGCAAGCGTTGGGCAATACCGCTATAAGTGACAATGACAGTGATAATGAATCGCTGCCTAAAACCACCGGAACAGGTTCGAACCCCTCATCGGCCACTCCAAATTCGCTCATCGTACATGAAGATGAAAGTGGAGAAAAGACTTACGAAGATGGTGAAGACGTAAAAAGGTCAAGTGAATAGTGAAGGCTGATTAAACGGCCTTCGAATGGTCGCAGCAGTTATCGCTCAGCCTTCCAGTCGTGGTAAGGTGAGGCATAAAACTTAATGCCGGTTGTCGCCCTAACAGGCCACTGAGAAATCTTAGTCCCAATATTTGTTATAAGAATAATTTGAATTTGTGCACTATTATTAGTAGATTATAACAAAACCAAAAATACAATATGATTTCTATAAACAACGTACAGCCATTAAGTGCACAAGATTTATTTGACCTTTTAAAAGCAGAATTTCCGCCTTACGTAAACGAGCAGCTTCGGAGTAATTTGGCGGTTGAGTTTGCACATGTTGCTGACATTGTGAACATCAGCTTCCCAGAAATTATTGAGGGCAATGCCTATACAATTACCGTTGGAGAGGATAGCCTGGAGCTTACCGATCATACTACTGAAGGAACTTACGATACCGAATTATTGGAGCAGCACTTAGTTGAATTTCTAACTTTGAAAGCGGGTTAAGTTTAATTTTTTCGCTGATTTTGCATAGGCAATTTTGCGATTTTGATGCGCAAGGCAACGGATAATTATTCGCGGATTAACCTAAACGTTGGTAGGGAGAGGTAAAAAAAAGGGTTGCTCTTTTGGAGCAACCCTTTTTTGCTGGGAAAAATTCCCATTTGTACTCGGGGCGGGAATCGAACCCGCACGCCTTTGAAAGCACAGGATTTTAAGTCCTGCGTGTCTACCAGTTCCACCACCCGAGCATTAGTCAATCCGAATAAATCCGTTTGATTAATGTCTTAAAATAAATGCCTTTCGGTAGGAAAGGCATTTAGAGCGAAAGACGAGATTCGAACTCGCGACCCCGACCTTGGCAAGGTCGTGCTCTACCAACTGAGCTACTTTCGCATATTTAATACAATCGCTGTATTCCCTTTGGGGTTGCAAATATAGAAATATAAACGTTTGTTTCAAAAATAATTTAAAATTTTTTGGATGATTAATCTTCGCTGTCCGTGCTTTCGATAAGCTCTACCAACTAATTTGCGGTTACCCAAAGATTGTCAGGTAATTACGAAAACAGCGGAATTTATACAACTTATAGGAATATTTGTTAACTTCCATAATGAATTTTTCAGAAAACTTTCTTCATTATGTGTGGCGATTCAGGTCTTTTGATAATGCAGATTTGAAAACTGCGGCATCAGAAAAATTAAAAATCATTCATCAGGGTTTTCTTAACGAGAATGCCGGCCCCGATTTCAGCAACGCCAAAATACAGATTGATGGCACCATTTGGGTGGGCAATGTCGAAATCCATATTAGGGCGTCAGATTGGTTGAAGCATCATCATCAAATTGATGAGACCTACAATAGCGTGGTTTTGCACGTAGTTTATGAAAACGATGTGCCGATAAAACGGAACGATGGCACGCTGTTGCCTGTTTTAGAGTTAAAGAACAAAATCTCAATTGATCTGATTGCAAGGTACGAGCGCTTATTTTTGACCCTTACCGATTTTCCCTGTATCAATCAGATTCGTGATGTAGATCAGTTGGTTGTTGATGCCGTTCTGTCGAGAACATTGGTAGAAAGGTTTGAACAAAAAACAGGAGCCGTTATCGATACGCTCAGCAACTTGAACGGCAACTGGGATGAAACTTTTTATCGCTTTCTGGCACGCAATTTTGGATTTAAGGTCAATGCATTTCCATTCGAGGCTTTTGCAAAGGCAGTGCCACAACAAATTTATGCGAAGCATAAAGATAACCCGCTGCAAATTGAGGCCCTGGTATTTGGCGCATCAGGTTTTTTGAACGACGAATTTGCTGAACCATACCCACAACAATTAAAAGCAGAGTTTCAGTTTCTTCAAAAGAAATACAATATCAAGCCGATCGACAGGGCCGTTTGGAAGTTTATGCGAATGCGGCCGCAAAATTTTCCGACTCTCCGTCTGGCTCAATTCGCTGCATTGATAATCAAGGCGAATCATCTGTTTTCGAAAATAATGGCGATTACTGATGTTTCGAAATTGCGAATGCTATTCGAGGACCTTCCCGTAAACGATTATTGGAAAACACATTATCATTTTAAGAAACAAGCAGCTGGCGTAAGTGTGCAGTTCGGAAAAACATCTATAAACAATGTGCTTTTAAATACCGTTGCATTATTTTTGTTCGCCTACGGAAAACATACGGCTACGCAATCTTATATCAACAACGCAATCAAACTGTTAGAAACACTACCGGCCGAGCAAAATGCAATTATAGAAAAGTTTACCGGAGCGGGCGTTCAAATAGACACCGCATTCGGTTCTCAAGGTGTGCTGCAGCTGAAAAAGCACTATTGTGATGAGAAAAAATGCCTATCGTGCGGCATAGGCGTTAAAATATTGCGCTCAGCTTCTGGTCATCGTTAAAACCATTGCGCTGCTGCAAGCCTGATAAAGGCCGGGGCAATTATATTTGTTGACTTATATCATAAAAGGAGTGGGAATTGCGGTGTAAACTTTTTTCTCACCTGTGCAACGCTATCTTTGCAACCTGCAATAAATCAACGGGACGATTTAGATTAAAAAGAAGAGAAGCTGTCTCGAAAAAAACAAACGTAACCAGTTATAAACCCACTTATTGAGCCGACTGTGCGCCTGCACAATAAAAAGGTGCATATCGGTTTATAAAAAACGGTTGCGAAAGAATTTGAAATAGCCTCTCTTTGCTTTTTAAAAGAAAAACACGCCTCAAAGAGGCGTGTCCGATTAACTTTAATTTAAATCATTGGGACGAGTTAGTTAAGTTAATCTGCCCTTCAATCTAAATTTCAAAACCAGAGAACGACCGTTTGTTTAGATAAAAACAGATCATTAACCTTTTGTGTCCAATAGCTGAATGGCAATTCGTTTGTCGATATTAATAATTTTTTTGTAAAAAAGTGGTAAATGTTTAAATAAATTATATATTTGCCACTGCAAGGGGTGAGAGCCTTGCATCAATCATAAGATTGAGAGCGTTAATTTAGATAAAGGTTACAACAGCGATTGTTGTAACCTTTTTTTGTTTTAAAGTCGTATATTAGATTTAAATAAGCTTCGCAAAACAGGCATAAAAATTGTTGGGCAGTTATAGAAGATTAAAACAAGCACGATGTTTCAGAAAATAATAACTTATTTTGAACAGCAGAGTTTTGGAGTTTCTACTTATTTGGCAAGCAAGCTGAATATGAGCACTGCAAAAGTACGTTTGTTCTTCATTTACTCGTCGTTTCTCGCCGTTGGGTTTCCAATATTGTTCTATTTTCTGGCCGCGGTGGTGCTGGACATCAGAACTTACATGAAAAAAATGCGACTGCGAATTTGGGAATGATTTCAGTTAACCAATTTGCAGTTGACAATTAGCAGTTGACAGTTAGCAGTTGGCAGTTGACAGTTATCAATTAACAGTTGACAGTTGGCAGTTGGCAATTAGCAGTACGCAGTTGGCATTGAAAACCGAAAACCGAAAACCGAAAACTGATCAATCCTCTCTCAATATCTCGGCAATTTCATGGAAACCCTTTTCAGCAGCTAAATCAGCAGGCAATTTGCCACCTTCCATGCGTAGACCTACTTCTGCGCCATGTTCTAGTAATAAAATTATTAATTCGATGTTTCCCAATTGTGCGGCGGTGTGCAGTGGCGCCAGGCCTGCTTTCTGACAAACATTGGGATAAGCACCAGCATCAAGCAATATTTTGGTTATGGATATGCTGTTGGCGGCAACGGCCGAATGAATAGGAAATACATTAAAGCCATTTTTGGAGGCAAGGTTTACGTCAGCGCCCTTCAATATTAAAAATCGCGTCAAATCCTCATGCCCGAAATAACAGGCCAAACCCAGCGGCGTAAAACCGTCTTCCGAAAATTCGTTGATGCGTCCGGGGCTTTGAAAGATGAGGAGGCTTGCAACATCAAACTTACCGGCGGCACAAGCCTCAAACAAAGTGAGATCCTGGGCATATTCTGCTATTAAATCGGCGATTTCTCGCTTTTTATAATAACAAGCCAATAACAATGGCGAAATATGATGCGAGGTTTTAACATTTGCCAGTTGCGGCGCCTCCATTAAAAGCTCCTTTACTGCTTGCAAATTTCCTTCTTCAATTTGTTGCTCGAGTTGCGCAATACTCATATGCCGAATTTTATTTCAATAATCGATTTAAATTAACAAAAAAAATAATAAAGTTCGAAATGGGTTGAAATATTCAAGCTCGTATCCAGCCTCGCTACAAAGTAGCCCCTTTGGGGCAAATACGATTATCCTTTAAAGATGTTGTCACTCTGAGCATAGCGAAGACCGTGGAGCAGCTACGAAGTAAATCCCCAAGCTATGAAACACAGAAGGTCAGAACCGCAGTGCCAAAAGCGGGCGGGTGAGCAAGAGCGGTAACATATAGAATCGTGACAGGCTGTTCCTCAGCATGACAAAACCTGTGCTGCCATTAGTAGCTCATACCTTTAAGCACATCGTCATTGCGAACGAAGCGCGGGACTTAGTGGAGGCGTGAAGCAATCTCTGAGAACTGGTAAACCTAAGAATGCTTACCGATGAAAAATCGGCACAGGCCGGCTAGCTCCTGCCCGGCCTCGCTACAAAGTAGCCCCTTTGGGGCAAATACGATTTTCTTCAAAAACATGTCGTTTAAACAAAAAAATCCCGTTTAGCCTCTCCAGGCAAAACGGGATAAACCTAAAACAAAATCCGTTTCATTACAAAACGTACAACTTGTGTGTTGTATAGTTATAGACAGTATTTTTTTCTGATGGTTTAACTTCAAGCTAAAGAATTTTTATTAATTTAAAGCAGATTTGAAAAACACACAAAAGACACAATTAGATTTAATGGATGCTGTTCGGTTTATTATACAAAAGGGAGGGTGCCGCATCGGGTTGCACGGCAACAACAGTGAATAGATTGCATTTTTTTTATAACGCTTTCATAAATGCTGCGCAGTTTTATCTAAGTTTGTTCTTTATAATTATTACAATAGAAAATGGCGGTAAGGGGAAACCAGTTTAAAACCAACACATTCAGAGATAAAGGATCAGAAACTGCCTCAGGCAGAGCGTCATCAAGTCGCCGGCCGAAAGAAAGGAGTGAATATTTACCAACTTTCGACTTACAGGATGGACGTGCGGTGAAAATTGCGGGTTTGTTCTTTATCATTCTTTCACTTTATTTTTTAATTGCTTTTACTTCTTATTTATTCACCTGGCAAGATGACCAAAGCTATGTGGTAGATGCAAACGGCGGATGGGGGAACTTATTTAAAACGGCTGAGGAATTAAAAGATGCAGGAGTAACTACGCCCGTTGTTCAGAACTGGCTTGGCAAATTCGGGGCCTTACTTTCTCACCAGTTTATATACGAATGGTTCGGGGTTGCGTCGTTTTTGTTTGTACTGGCCTTCTTTATAATCGGTTACCGCTTGTTATTTAAGGTTAAGATTCTTTCGATCTCAAAAACACTGGGATATAGTTTTTTCTTTTTGCTTTTTCTTTCGTTGATGTTCGGCTTTGCGCACAGCTTTTGGGCAGAATCGCCGCATTATGTTGAGGGCGAATTCGGTTACTGGAGCAACAAGTTGTTAAGTGCCCAGGTTGGCGCTGCCGGTGTTGCAGGTTTAATTGCCTTTGCAGGGCTAACTATTTTGATTATTGCCTATAATATCGATTTCAAATTGCCAGAGCGCAAGCAAAAAGACGTGTATCTGGATAATGAAACTCCTGATTATGTAAATGAGGTACGAGAAAAGTTTTCGCAGAACAGAGAAGCCGAGGATGACGCTGAGCCGGTTGAATTTGCCGATAGGCCAAAGCAGCCGGTAACTGGCGAACGCAAAGTTCAAAATGTGGTGCTGCGGCCAAATCGATTCGAAGAAAGGGAAGAAAAAGAAGAAGTTGTTCCTCCTGTGGTTTTATCGCCACTGGCAACAAACCTTCCGTTAACAGCTTCTCCGGCCGCAAGCATGCCTTTAACAGTAGAGCCAACAATTGAAGAGGAAAAGGAACCTGCGTTTACCATAGAGAAAACAGAAGAGGAGAAAAAATCGGATGATTTGGTTGAGCAGTTCGGTAATTATGATGAAAAACTCGATTTATCGGGATATAAATATCCTACGGTAGATTTACTAGAGAATTACGGAACTAACAAAATATCGGTAAATGCCGAAGAGCTGGAGGCCAACAAAAACAAGATTGTTGAGACGCTGAATCATTACAACATCGAAATTGATAAGATAAAAGCTACAATTGGGCCAACGGTAACGCTTTATGAGATTATCCCTGCGCCGGGCGTAAGAATTTCGAAGATCAAGAATCTTGAAGATGATATTGCGCTTTCATTGGCCGCTTTAGGAATCCGTATTATAGCCCCAATGCCCGGAAAGGGAACAATTGGTATCGAGGTGCCGAATCAACACCCTGAAATGGTGCCCATGCGTAGCATTTTAAATACCGAAAAGTGGACTTCGAACACGATGGATCTTCCTATTGCCCTGGGTAAAACCATTAGCAACGAAGTGTTTATTGCCGATTTGGCCAAAATGCCGCACTTGCTGGTTGCCGGAGCAACAGGTCAGGGTAAATCAGTCGGGATCAACTCTATTTTGGTTTCGCTATTGTTTAAAAAACACCCCGCACAATTAAAGTTCGTATTGGTCGATCCTAAAAAGGTAGAGTTAACCTTATTCAACAGAATTGAGCGACATTTTTTGGCCAAGCTTCCGGGCGAAGCAGATGCGATTATTACTGATACCAAAAAGGTGGTAAATACATTAAACTCACTTTGTATCGAAATGGATCAGCGTTACGATTTGTTAAAAGATGCACAGGTGAGGAACCTGAAAGAGTATAACGATAAGTTTATCAAGCGCAAGCTAAACCCAAACAACGGGCACCGTTTTCTACCCTTTATCGTTTTGGTAGTTGATGAGTTTGCCGATTTAATGATGACAGCGGGCAAAGAAGTGGAGGCGCCAATTGCCCGTTTGGCACAGTTGGCCCGTGCCATCGGAATCCACCTTGTTTTGGCCACGCAGCGTCCGTCGGTAAACATTATTACCGGTACAATCAAGGCTAACTTCCCGGCGAGGTTGGCGTTTAGGGTGTTGTCGAAAATCGACTCGAGAACAATTCTGGATAGCGGTGGCGCAGATCAGTTGATCGGTCGCGGCGATATGCTTTTATCTACCGGAAGCGACTTAATCAGGCTACAGTGTGCATTTGTCGATACACCAGAGGTGGATCGGATTTCTGAATTTATCGGTAATCAACGTGGTTATGCCGATGCATATCAGTTGCCAGAATATATTGATGAAGCAGGGGAGGGAAGTAAGGCTGATTTTGATCCAAATGAGCGAGATAAGTTCTTTGAAGAGGCGGCAAGACTGATTGTAATGCACCAGCAGGGGTCTACATCGCTTATTCAACGTAAGTTAAAGCTCGGTTACAACCGTGCCGGAAGAATTATCGACCAGTTAGAGGCTGCTGGCATTGTTGGTCCGTTTGAAGGAAGCAAGGCCCGCGAGGTTTTATACCCCGACGAATATTCTTTGGAACAATTCTTGAACAGTATGGACGACAAGGATTAGATTAAACCAATACTAAAAAATCTGATCTAACGTTCAAGAGACAATTAAAAAACACAAGATGAAAAAACTAATTTCGGCATTAATGGTTGTTGTGGCTTTCACAACTTCAACTTATGCTCAAACTGATGCAAAGGCTAAAGCAATTTTAGCTGAGGTAAGTAAAAAATACAAGTCGTACAATATTGTAAAAACGGATTTCACTTTTACGCTGGAGAACCCAAAGGCGAAGGTGAAGGAAACGCAACAAGGAACCTTGTACGTTAAGGCCAACTCGAATAAATATAAAGTGGCCATGACCAACCAAGAGTTGTTCAGCGATGGCAAAAGCCAGTGGACTTACCTTAAAAAGGATAAAGAAGTTCAGGTAAGTAATGTAGATAATAATGGCGATGCAATAAATCCTGCCAAAATATTTACTGTTTACGAAAAAGGCTTCAAATACATTTACACTGGTGAACAAAAAGTTGCTGGTAAAACTTACCAAATGGTTGACTTGACTCCAGTTGATGCGAAAAAATCGATCTTCAAAGTGCGTTTGAGCATCGATAAGGCAGCTAAGCAAATCGCTAACGTTGTTTTGTTTGATAAAAACGGAAATAAGTACACTTACAACGTGAAAACTTTTTCGCCAAACGTAAAAGTGCCAGAAACTACATTTGCTTTCGATGCGAAGAAATATCCAGGTGTAGAAGTGGTAGATTTAAGGTAAGCCCCACCCGACCCCCCCGAAGGGGAGGGGTTAGCGAAGAGCCAATACTAGATAATTTATAATCTGCTTTTCGCCATGGCGTGATAGAAAGGGTTCAGCTAGCGATAGTTGAACCTTTTTTTTGTGGGCCCCACCCAACCTTCCTCATGGGGGAGGGGGTTAGCGAAGTGCAATAGCTCGCCAGGCAATTACCAACGATAGCACTGGTTTTGTCATGCTGAGCTTTAATTTTCTAGCAAAAAATCAAGATGAATGACGCGTTTGAGGCGGTCGTCATTCCCACGCAGGTGGGAATCCTAACGCGTGATACCTAATTTTTTGCGCATTAAGATCCCCAGCCAAGCTGAGGATGACGACCGTTCGTGGTTAGAGTCCTAACAATCTCTATTACTTAAATATCAAGTTTCACCTTTAGGCTTTAGTCTTTTACCTTTAGTGTTTCAGCTTTCACCTTTAGTCTTTTACCTTTCATCTTTAAGCTTTCGTCTTTCCGCTTTCAGCTTTAACCTTTAATCTTTCCGCTCTAAATCTACGCTGCCACCTCTCGCAAATCGACCGCTACAACCCTCGAAACGCCTTGCTCAACCATGGTAACACCATAAATAATGTCGGTGCTCGCAATAGTACGTTTGTTGTGCGACACAATGATAAATTGCGACTGATCGGAGAACTTGCGAATGATGTTATTGAACTTATCGATGTTCGTATCATCCAATGGAGCATCAACCTCGTCGAAGATACAAAACGGTGCAGGTTTTAAAAGATAGAGCGAAAACAGCAGGGCAGTAGCCGTTAATGTTTTTTCTCCGCCCGATAACTGGTTTATCGATAATGGTCTTTTGCCTTTCGGGCGGGCAATAATGTCAATGTCGGCCTCCAACGGATTGTTTACGTCAGACAAGATTAAATCGCAACTGTCTTCTTCGTTAAAAAGCGAACGGAAAACAACAATGAAATGTTCACGAGCTTGTGTAAACGCTTGCATAAACTTTTCTCTTGCAGTATCGTCGATTTCCTTTATCGTTTGCAAAAGGTCGGTTTTAGCTGCGTTCAGATCTTTTTTCTGGTTTTGGATAAACGTATAACGCTCTTCCATTTCTTTAAAGGCCTCCATCGCCATCGAGTTAATAGCGCCAAACTCATCCAGCTGACGTTTCATTTTCTCTACCTTCTGGCGGATCTCAAATTCACTTTCCAAAGCCTCGGCTTCTGTATCAGTTTCCAATAAGTCGTTGATATCGATGTTGAACTCTACAGCCAAACGTTCTTTCAGCGAATTCAGGTCTATTTTTAAAGCGTTTTTTTTATCCTTGATTTCTGTTAAGATAAAATCCGTTTCCTCGCGGTTCTTCCTGATTTGCGTAAGATCATTTTCCACCTCGTTAATGTCGCCTTTGCGCTCAAAATAATCTTTTTCGGCCTCAGCTACCGCCTTTTCCATTTCCTCGCGTTGCTGATACATTTCGAGAAGCGTATCGTCGCTCAAATCGGTATGCTGTAACGTTTCTGTAATCTGGGCAAGCGTTTCCTGTAGTTCCTTTTCGTTTTGGCCAATGCGCTTGTTCAGTGCTTCCTCCTGTACAAAACGATAATCGAGGTCTTTTTCTAAGCCCCCAAGCTTGTTCTGTTGCTGATGAAAGCGGATGTTATCCTGATTGTATTTGCCAGCAGTTTCGTTAACCTGGTCTGCAAGTTCCTGATAATTGAGTTGTTGCTCTTGCAGGTTTATATGATCTTGCTGCTGCTTTTTTTGCAATTCAACCAAAGCAGGCAACTTTTCGGAGAGCGATTTCTCTATTGATACTATCTTTTGAGCGATATCCGTCTTTCGGTTTTCACTCGTTGTAATGAACTCCTGGTACTGGTCGCGACGTGTTTGAACCGAAATATGCTCATTATTTAAGCGATTCAGTTCCTGTTGCAATGCGTTGATCTGGTTTACTTTCGAAGCTTCTTTTAAATTGAAAATGTTATCAGTTTCAGTCTGAATTGCTGCGTTGTATTGGTTAATTAACGATTCGGATGCCTTAATTTCTTTAGCTAAATTCTCGAGGTTTTTAGCACGGCCAATTCTCTTTCCCTCGAACAAACCCACCGAACCACCTGCCAATGTAAATTTGGTTTGCGCATACTTTCCGTTTTTGGCCAAAATAGTAATGCTTTCAGTCGGGCTAACCTTGAAAATATTTTCCTGCTCTGCAATGGCGATATACACGTTTTGCAAAAGCAGATTACAAAGATGCTGGTACTTTTTATCAACCTCGATAACCGATAAAGCTGAAACTAATCCTTCATGATCGCCGAGCGTTGGGTTTTTATCGGGAATATTCTCCAAAATAAAAAAGTTGGCCCGCCCGCGACTTGCATCTGTAAGCAAATTGATTGCCTGTACTGCATCGGCATATCGATCTACCACGTAGTGATTCATCACCGGTTCGAGGTAATTTTCTATGGCAATTCGGTAATCTTCGTTACAGAAAAGAATATCAGACAGGAGCAAGGCGCTTTTGGCAAAAGCATTGTTTTTTTTAAGGAACCGAATCGATTCTGGGAAACCCTCTAAGCTATCTACAAGCGATTTTGTCAGGTTGTATTCGTTTTGTTTCGCATCTTTTTTACGGTTTTCGGCCGTTAGTTTTTCCTTGTTCGAACTTAAGTTAATTTCCGACAGGGCGAGTTTTTCTTTTAATATTTCCTCTGCCTCCTTAAGCTGCTTAATGTTGGCCTGCTTTTCTGCAACCTGAATATCGAGCTCGGCTAAAGCATGGTCGAAAGCCTTTAATTCCAGCGTTTTGGTTTCCGTATCATCAACATTTCGATTGGTTTCTTGTACCAAAGCATCCTTTTGGATATTTAAAATGTCAATTTCCTTCTGCGATTGATAAACTTCGTTCTGTAATTCGTTAACTGATTTTAAAAGGTTGTCGACACGGTTCTTTTCGGTTTGCTGTTGCTCACGGAGTGTATCAAGCGAAGTCTTCAGTGTTTTTAGATCAGATTCTACTTTGTTAAAAACCTCCGTTTCAGTTAAGATTTCTTCATTTAAACGCTTTACATTGTATTTAATGTGGTTGAGCTGGTTTTTATCCTTCTCCAATTCTCCGGCTAGTCGAGTTTCCTTTTCCTGCAAAAAGCGCATCTGTTCGTTCTTCACCTTTTTCTCACTCTCGTAAGCCCTGATTTTCGAAACCAGTTCATTGGTAGCCTTTTGTTGGATAGAAAGATTTTTTTCCTGATTAATGCTGCCGAGTTTAAGTTTCTGCAGTGTTGCTTCCTGCGTATCGATCTTCGTGCTTAGCTCCGTCCTGAAAACTTGTTGATTCTGCTCCTGTGTTTCCAGTGCATTCAAATCCGTACGAAAAAAAGCAATTCGGTGTGTTGCCAACTGGACGCTCAGCTCGCGGTATTGTTCCTTTAGCTTGTAATACCGCTCGGCCTTACGGGCTTGGTTTTCGAGCGTTTTTAAGTTCTTTTCAATCTCAAAAAGCAAATCCTCAACGCGTTCTAAATCGCCTTCAGTGTCTTTTAACTTATTAAAAGTTTGGCGCTTGCGGAGTTTGTATTTTGAGATGCCCGATGCCTCTTCAAACAACGAACGGCGGCTATGCTCCTTATTGGTAATAATTTCATCAACCATTTTTAACTCGATGATCGAGTAACTATCCGAGCCGATCCCGGTATCTAAAAATAAGTCGGTAATATCTTTTAAGCGACATTGAACGTCGTTTAAGCGGTATTCGCTATCGCCATTTCGGTATAATTTTCTGGTAACGGTAACTTGCGAGTACGCTGTTGGAAGTATGTTTTTGGTGTTATCAAAGCTTAGCGAAACCTCGGCAAGTTGCGCTTGTTTGCGGTTTTTTGTTCCGTTGAAAATGATATTTTCCATCTTTTCCGATCGAAGTGCTTTGGTGCTCTGTTCGCCCAAAACCCAGCGCATGGCATCGATTACGTTCGATTTTCCACAACCGTTCGGACCTACAATAGCCGTAACTCCTTCATTAAAATTGATGGTCACTTTGTCGCCAAAGCTTTTGAATCCTTTAATTTCTAATCGGGTAAGTTGCATGGTTTGTATTCGGGAAAACCGAAGCCAATATTAAGTATAATTTTGGGGTTTTTCAAGAGCAAACGAGCGCCATCCATCCTCTCCCTACGAAAGGTGGTGGTAAGGCAAATTGGTAGCTGCCCTCTCCGAGGGAGAGGGTTTTGGGGGGGGCGGTGCGTAAAACACCTCTCCCTACGAAAGGTGGTGGTAAGGCAAATTGGTAGCCGCCCTCTCCTTGAAGAGAGGGTTTTAGGGGTTCGGTGGGTAAAACACCTCTCCCTACGAAAGGTGGTGGTAAGGCAAATTAGTAGCGGCCCTCTCCTTGAAGAGAGGGTTTTAGGGGGGGTATCCTCGCCCAATGAAAGCGAGTGATAAGGCAAATTGGTAGCCGCCCTCTCCTTGAAGAGATGGTTTTAGGGGTTCGGTGGCTTAAGGCTAAAGGTTCAAACCACTTTACCATTGTTTCCCTCTCCTTCGGAGAGGGACGTGCAAAAAAGAAGCTAAATCACTGACTTTAATTGGGAGAGGCTTTCACAATCATCAATTTCGCAAACTTCAACAACAGTTGCTTATTGCCCAGTCCTTGAAAAAATACAGTGGCTTTTACATCGGGCAAAGTCCCCTCTAAACTTATAATCTTACCGAAGCCAAATTTTTCGTGTTCCACTTCCATGCCGCCTTGAAACTCGTGCGGCTGCGACGGAGCAAAGCCGGGCGATGGAACGTGTGCCTTGGCCAGTAACGAAGTTGTTTTCGGGCGAACGGGTGGGGTAGAGGTTGTGCCTGCGGGTTTTGGTTTGCTAAAGAAATCACGCGGCTGCGAAGTCCAGGTTTTGCGTTCGTCATCAAAATTTCCCTCAAAAACGTTGCTTTTAGCGGGCTTAACGTCCAATTCTAAAAACCTCGGATTGATCTCATTGATAAAACGACTGGGTTCGCAATTGGTTAATGTTCCCCAACGGTAACGCGAAGTAGCGTAGGTAATCGTCAGTTTTACCTCAGCACGGGTAATGGCTACATAAAACAAACGGCGCTCTTCCTCTAAATCAGAACGTGAGTTAACCGACATCTGCGAGGGAAAAAGGTTCTCCTCCAAACCAACAATAAATACATTCTTAAACTCTAAACCTTTGGCCGAGTGAATTGTCATTAACGAAACCGTGTCCTTGTTTTTATCGCCGTCCTTGTCATCGTTGGTTAAAAGCGCCACATCCTGCATAAAAATATCAAGACCTTTTTCCTCAATATCCTCACGCTCGGCAAACTCTTTTATACCGTTTAACAATTCCTGAATATTTTCGTACCTCGCACGACCTTCAACACTATCATCAGTGTATAATTCCTTTAAAATGCCCGCATGTTGTGCAATAAACAATGCAGAATCGTATGCGTCCAACTTTTTGGCCTCGGCCTGAAAGCTTTGCACCATCATCGCAAAATCGTTCAGTTGGTTTGCCAAACGCCCATCAACATATTGATGTGCATTGGATATTACATCCCACATCGTCACATTATGTTGATCGGCAGCAACGATGATTTTATCGATTGAAGTATCGCCAATTCCACGTTTCGGATAATTAATTACCCTTTTTATCGCTTCCTCGTCTTTCGGGTTAAACGTTAACCGGAAATAGGCAATCAAATCCTTAATCTCCTTGCGTTGATAGAAAGACGTTCCGCCGTATATTTTGTATGGAATATTGAGTTTGCGTAAACCTTCCTCCATGGCCCGGCTTTGTGCATTTGTCCGGTACAAAATCGCAAAATCGTGATATTGGTAACCTTTTAGGCCACGCTCCTGGAGTATCGATTCGGCAACCAATTTGCCCTCTTCATTATCGGTAAACGCACGCGAAACCTTAATTCTATCGCCTTCAACATTCTCCGAGAAAACGTTCTTTTCCAGTTGATTTTTGTTGTTGGCGATGATGCTGCTTGCGGCATCCACAATATTTTGGGTAGAGCGGTAATTTTGCTCCAGTTTGTATACTTTTAAATCAGGATAATCGCGTTCGAAATTGAGGATATTTTGAATATTTGCCCCACGGAAAGCATAAATACTTTGTGCATCATCGCCCACCACGCAAATATTTTGGTAAGCGGCGGCAAGTTTTTTAACAATGGTGTATTGCGAGAAGTTCGTATCCTGGTACTCATCCACCATTAAATACCTGAATTTTTGCTGGTACTTGTTTAAAACCTCCGGATGCTCTTTCAATAAGATGTTCGTTTTGAAAAGCAAATCGTCGAAATCCATTGCCCCCGCCCTAAAACAGCGTTTGGCATAAGCTTCGTAAATCTGGCCCATCAACGGGCGTTTATTTTGAATATCTTCGGCCTGAATCTGGTCGTTTGCCTGATATTCGCCCCACGAAATCAGATTGTTCTTGGCAGAAGAAATCCGTCCGTAAACAAAGTTTGGCGCATACAGCTTATCATCGAGTTGAAGCTCTTTCAAAATTGCACGGATTACACTTTTGCTATCATCCGTATCGTAAATGGTAAAGTTATTCGGATAGCCAATTTTTTCGGCCTCAACACGTAAAATCTTCGCAAAAACCGAGTGAAAAGTTCCCATCCAAATGTTCTTCGCCTCAGCGCCAACCACCTTGCTAATACGCTCACGCATATCCTTACTCGCCTTGTTGGTAAAGGTTAAAACCAAAATGTTAAATGGGTCGGTTCCCGTCTGAATCAGGTGCGCCACACGATAGGTAATTACACGTGTTTTGCCCGAACCCGCACCCGCAACTATCATTACCGGTCCTTTAGTGTTCTCTACTGCTGCTCTTTGTTGTGGGTTTAATCCTTCTAAATAATCCAAGTCGACTCCTGTTTTTTTGAGGTTCAAAAATAACAATTCTCAAGGCTTTTTGCGAACGGTGTTGGTAATTAACGTAAGTTGTACATTATTTTTCGCCAATCAGATGTTTTTAACGATACTCGTCATTGCGAGGCTGGGTATAAGCGAGCCGAAGCAATCTTTCATGGTTATTGCTCTAAAAGATTGCTTCACATTAACGCACCGCCATTTCGTTTCGTTCGCAAAGACGACGCATTTATTTAGAAAAATCGTTATGGAGAGGAAAAATATGCCCCGATTAGTATTTAAAAGTACCTTCGAGCACTAAAAGTTAGCTCGGCGGTAGAAAAGAGTATCTTCATTTGGCCTAGCGAGATGCTACGACGAGCTAGCGTGTTTTTAACGATACTCGTCATTGCGAGGCTGGGTATAAGCGAGCCGAAGCAATCTTTCATGGTTACTGCTCTAAAAGATTGCTTCACCCCAACGCACCGCCATTTCGCTTCGTTCGCAAAGACGACTTATTTATTTAGAAAAATCGTTATGGAGAGGAAAAATATGCCCCGATTAGTATTTAAAAGTACCTTCGAGTACTAATTTGGTCCTCAGAGGTATTAAAAGGTAGCTCGGAGGTAGAAAAGAGTATCTTCATTTGTCGTAGCGAGACGCTACGACGAGGTAACGTGTTTTTAACGATACTCGTCATTGCGAGGCTGGGTATAAGCGAGCCGAAGCAATCTTTCATGTTTATTGCTCTTAAAGATTGCTTCACACCAACGCACCGTCATTTCGCTTCGTTCGCAAAGACGACTCATTTATTTAGAATAAACCTCAGACCTTCGACTTCGGACTCTAGACTCTGGACTCTGGACTCCCAACTCCCAACTCCCAACTCCGGACTTCAGACTCCCGACTCCGGACTCCCTCCCAAATTGGCTTTTTCGAAAATAAAAATGCACCTTTGCGAACCGCAATAAAGGTTTAGGCATGTAACAACGTTAAGGAATTTATTTATGGAAGAACTGGTTGTAGATGAAATTCAGGCACTACTTGATAAGGAGGATGATAAAGGCCTGAAGCGCTACCTCGACGAGCTGAATATCTCTGATGTAGAAGAGCTGATCGATGAACTTCCACAATATGCAGCCAAGTTTATCGAAACCATATCTTTAAACAGGGCCGTAAATGTTTTCAGGATTCTCGATTTCCCCACGCAAGAACGAATAATCAAAAAACTTTCGGGCAATAAACTGAACCAAATTATAAAGGATTTACCTCCCGATGATCGTACCGCACTGTTTAGCGAGCTGAAAGGCGATGTGGTTACAAAAATGATCGCACTTTTACCTGCCGAAGAGCGCAAGGAATCGCTTGCCCTTTTAGGTTACGAAGAAGATAGTATCGGTCGTTTAATGACACCGGATTACATCGCTGTAAAGCCTGAGTGGACCATCAGCCGGGTTTTGGCCCACATTCGTCGCTACGGAAAAAACTCCGAAACCATCGATGTCGTTTATGTAATCGATAAAGATGGCGTTCTGCTCGATGATATTCGGATTCGTGAAGTGTTATTGGCCGATCCCGATGGGATTATCGGCGAGCTCACCGATAAACGTTTCATCGCGCTAAAGGCAAACGACCCACAAGAAGATGCCATTAGCATTTTCCGGATGAACAATCGGGTGGCCTTGCCCGTTGTAGATGAGAGTAATATCCTTTTGGGCATTGTAACTGTGGATGATATCCTTTGGATCGCTAACGAGGAATATACCGAGGATATGCATAAGATTGGCGGTACCGAAGCCCTGGATGAACCTTATTTAGATACATCGATATTTAACCTCGTGAAAAAGAGAGTCGGATGGCTCGCCATTTTGATGCTCGGCGAAATGCTCACCGCAACAGCAATGGGCTTTTTCGAGGGGCAAATTCATAAAGCCACAGTGTTGGCCTTATTTATTCCCCTAATTATTTCTTGTGGCGGTAACAGCGGCTCTCAGGCATCAACGCTAATTATACAGGCGATGGCATTGGGCGAAGTTACCATTAAAGATTGGTGGCGTGTAATGAACCGCGAAATTACCTCCGGCTTCCTGTTGGGCTTCTGTTTGGGGTTAATTGGCTTCCTGCGTATTTTCGTTTGGCACTGGGCCGCTCCAAATGTATATGGCGAGCACTGGGTGTTAATTGCTGCAACAATTAGCGTTTCGCTGGTTTTTGTGGTACTTTGGGGATCGCTAAGCGGATCGATGCTGCCAATTTTACTCAAAAAACTTGGCGCCGACCCGGCTACTTCTTCCGCTCCATTTGTAGCCACACTGGTCGACGTTACCGGACTGATTATTTATTTCAGCTTTGCCCTCCTGTTTTTAAAAGGCGTTTTACTATAAACCATACTCATGCAACAGAAAATAACAACACTCTTTACCGATATCGGAGGCGTTTTACTTACCAATGGTTGGGACCGACAGGCACGGGGCGAGGCAGCAGTGCTGTTTAACCTCGACTCTGTAGATTTAGAGGAACGGCACCATTTAACCTTCGATACTTACGAGGTTGGCAAGCTAACGCTGGACCAATACCTGGAACGAATCGTTTTTTTTGAAGAACGTACATTTACTTACGATGATTTTAAGGAGTTTATGTTCAGTAAATCGTTGCCCTATCCGGATATGATTGCTTTGATTTGCGATTTGAAAAAGAAATATAACCTTAAGGTTGCCGTAATAAGCAATGAGGGGAGGGAGCTTAACCAATACCGCATCTCAACCTTTAAACTCAATGAATTTGTCGATTTTTTTGTTTCATCGAGCTTTGTACATTTCCGCAAGCCCGATGCGGATATATTCAACGTGGCGATAGACATTTCGCAAAGCGATGTCGAAACCAGCTTATACATCGACGACCGGATGTTGTTTGTTCAGGTTGCAGAGAGTCTCGGCCTAAAAGGGATTCATCATACTACTTACGAAGATACAAAGGCGCAGCTGGCTGCTTTTGGATTGGAAGTTTAGGTTTTGGCCTTCGGGTTTCGCTAAGTTTCCGTCAATCCAGTAATCAGTTCTAGAAAAACAAAGAAGTTGCGATGAAAGATCTTAATGCTGTCATCCTGAGTGCCCGCCTGACCGGACGGGCAGGCAACGAAGGATCCCCAAGCGATGAAAAACAAAACGCCAATAATGTACTCCCTAAAATTGGCGGAGTAAGTGGGCAAGTAGGGTGAGATGTAGGTTGCGGATGCTTCGTTCCTCAGCATGACAAAACAGGTGCTGTCGATGGTAGCTTGTACCGATAGCTATCATATGACGACCGCCTTAAAAACTTCATTCATATTGATTCTTTTACTAAAAAATTGAAGCTCAGCATGACAAAACCGTTGCTGCGGCCTCGGCGAAGCAGTTCCGTGCTTTCCCCTTTCCGTGGCCAATATCTACTGGAAATATTCCTATAAGTTGTATAGTTAATTTTATTGTCTAACTTAGTCCTTAGTTATTTAATTTAAATTTAAACTTTTATGAGAAAAATTTTAACGTTCTTATTTATTGTAACAGCAATCAGTTTCAGCGCTTGCAAAAAAGGACAAGACGGTGCCGATGGTACCGCAGGTGAAAAAGGAGAACAAGGAATTAAAGGTAAAGACGGCAGCACCATGTTGAGTGGTACAGGTGCTCCGGCGGCCAGCCTTGGCGTAACTGGCGATTATTACCTCGACAAAACTACCGCCGAATTGTATGGACCAAAAACTGCTGCAAGCTGGCCAACCCCAATCAGTTTAAAAGGCAATACCGGTGCAACCGGAGCCACGGGTGCAACAGGCGCCACGGGTGCAACAGGAGCCACTGGTGCTACAGGCGCTACTGGAGCCACTGGTGCAACAGGAGCATCTGGTTCTAAAATTTTAAGCGGAACTGTGGCGCCAGCCTTATCAATCGGTGCCGTGGGCGATTTTTATTTTGATACCGCAAACCTGGCCTTTTACGGCCCAAAAACAAGCACAAGCTGGGGGAAGGCCATCAGTTTAAAGGCTGATAATTCAATCACCACATTTTTGTATAACAATCAAATTTTTGATAGTGTGAAATTAGCCGATTCTTCGGTAAACACCGAGGTCACGCCCAATATAAACTATTATTTCTTCGAGGGCTTAAAAACAATCAGCATTAGTCATCCGAATTATTTGAGCGCTTATAATACTGGAATAGTCATTATACGTCTTAAGCAAAGTGGAAATGCTAATAGTAACTGGGATACTGAAATAAATTTTAGTACCATGCGCTATGATGGGACTACTCAGAGATTTGATGAGGCATGGATAGGTGACAGCGATGATGAGTATGCGCAAAAGGAGAAGATTGTAATTACTGGAGACCAAAATACCACAGAAGACCCTAACGGCGATAATATTAAAAAGGTAAAATTCGATGTCAAAGTAGTCTGTATCCCAGCAGGTATTGTTATTCAAATGAGCAACAAAAACATCAACATCAAAGATGCTAACGCAGTAGCTAAATATCTAAACCTTAAAAATTAATTAAGCATAAAAAACCTCGTAAGCCTTAAAACTTACGAGGGTTTCTTTTTTAGAGGACAGGCTTTTAAGCCTTACACCCTAAACCTTATACCTTACGCCCTTCTACACGTTAAACCTAAAGTGCATAATATCCCCATCTTCAACCACGTAAGTTTTTCCTTCTACACCAAGTTTTCCCGCTTCTTTACAGGCATTTTCTGAGCCAAGCGTTACAAAGTCGTTGTATTTAATTACCTCGGCACGGATAAACCCTTTTTCAAAGTCAGTATGGATTACACCTGCCGCTTGCGGTGCTGTAAAACCTTTCGTTATTGTCCAGGCCCGAACTTCTTGCACACCCGCAGTAAAATAAGTGTAGAGATTTAATAATTTATATGCTGCACGAATTAACTTGTTTACCCCCGATTCATCTAAGCCTAAATCAGCTAAAAACTCCTGGCGCTCTTCGTAGCTTTCCAGCTCGGCAATTTCCGATTCGATTTTTGCAGAGATCACCAAAACCTCAGCATTTTCATCAGCAACATTCGCTTTAACTAAATCAACGTATTTGTTCCCGGTAACAACCGAAGCTTCATCAACATTACAAACGTACATTACAGGTTTCTGCGTTAACAAGCCTAAATCTTCGATAAAATCGAAATCTTCCTGAGACAGGGGAGCAGTACGAATAGACTTTCCACTTTCTAAGTGCGCTTTAACAACGGTTAAAATCTCGTAAGTGCGTTTAGCTTCCTTATCGCTGCCCGTTTTAGCCATTTTTTCCACCTTTTGAATACGCTTGTCAACAGTATCCAAATCTTTCAGCTGTAGCTCGGTATCAATAATTTCTCTATCGCGAATCGGATCAACAGATCCATCAACATGGATTACGTTTCCATCGTCGAAACAGCGCAAAACGTGGATAATTGCATTCGTAGCACGAATGTTTCCCAAAAATTGATTGCCCAGGCCTTCACCTTTCGATGCACCTTTTACCAAGCCTGCAATATCTACAATCTCGATTGTGTTTGGCTGTACCTTGTTCGGCTTAACTAATTCAGCGAGTTTCGTTAATCGCTCATCAGGAACCGTAATTACGCCAACGTTAGGCTCAATGGTACAAAAGGGAAAATTTGCCGCCTGTGCCTTTGCATTTGATAAACAGTTAAAAAGTGTCGATTTACCCACGTTTGGTAATCCAACAATACCACATTGTAATGCCATTTATTTCAGTCTTTAGTCTTTAGTCAATAGTCTTTAGTCGAGAGTCTTAAGTTCGCAGTTGCCAATTTGCAAATGCTCAATTGCCATTTGCCATTTGCCAATCGCTTTCGACTTTCTGCTTTCCGCTTTAGTCTTTCCGCTTTCCGCTTTAGTCTTTCTGCTTTCCGCTTTAGTCTTTGTGCTTTCCGCTTTCGCCTTTCTGCTTTCGCCTTTCTGCTTTCCGCTTTCCGCTTTCCGCTTTCCGCTTTCCGCTTTCCGCTTTCCGCTTTCCGCTTTCCGCTTTCCGCTTTCCGCTTAAAAATCGGGCAAAGATAAGCTTTTAAAACATTTATTTAAAGGTGATGATTTGCGGCAGATAGATATTTTATCTAAGTTTATCGAAAATTTAAAAGATGACTGAAGAATTTGAACAGCAGGAGCCTGCCGAAGTAAAGCTAATTGTTACTGAGGAAATGCGAAGCTACCTTTATGATATTACCAAATGGGCTAAGTTTTTATCAATTATAGGTTTCATATTCGCTGCAATGCTTATTTTAATTGCGTTCAGCATTCCGTCGTTAATGTCAAATACTCCGGGGTTGGCAAAACAACTGGGCGCTTTAGGGCAGGGCGGATCAACAATGATTACCATATTGTACGTGCTGCTGGGTCTCTTTTATTTTTACCCGAGTGTATTGCTGTCAAAAATCTCTAATAATGGCAAACAGGGCGTGCTTTTTGGCGATCAGGAAAGCCTTAATACAGCGATAGCCAGTTTAAAATCGTTGTTCAAATTTTGGGGAATCGTTACCATTATTGTCATTGCAAGCTATTTCTTATTGGTCTTTTTAGTTGCTGGCGGAATGGCCGGAGCCTAAGTATTTATCAGGACATAAAAGTCATCCGATCACTGTTGGCGTGTTGTATAGTATTCATGGGATGACTACACGCAACAAAATTTCAGTATTACGGATAGGGGATCTGTTCCTTATCAAGCTGTGCTCACCTCATCAAACTGACCTATGCGGATAGCTGACACATAAAAATAGGAAAAGCCTCCGTTGGATAAACAAAGGCTTCAATTTATAAGAATATTTTACTTGTACTTAATTAAAAAGAGAAATCATCAGTTGCTCTGGCCGTCGGTTCGCCGTTCTCAGAGAACTCATAACGTTTTTCAACAACCTCTTGATGAGTTTTAATATAGTCGACAGTCTCGTTAAGGCCTTCTGTAAACTTTTCAAAATCTTCTTTGTATAAAAAGATCTTATGTTTTACAAATACACCGTCTTCTAATCTTTTCTTGCTCTCGGTAACTGTTAAATAATAATCACCTGAGCGAGTAGCCTTCACGTCGAAGAAATAAGTTCTTTTACCTGCTCTTACTTTCTTAGAAAAAACTTCTTCTCTTTCCTTGTTGTCGAATTCTCCCATGGTTGGTAATAATGTGGTTTTTGGTTTCGGTAAATATAAAGCAAATATTTAAAGTTCAAAATACAATTTTGATACAATTTAAATACCTTTCGTTTCTTCCTCCAAAAGTTGGTTGTTATAAAGGTCTGTATAAGCCCCGTTTAAGCTAAGTAATTCGTTGTGTGTGCCTTGTTCAATGATTTTGCCGTCATCCAGCACTAATATTTTGTCTGCATTTTTTATTGTGGATATGCGGTGGGCAATCAAAATTGTTGTTTTTCCCAGCATAATCTTACCCAGATTTTGTAAAATATCTTCCTCTGTTTTGGTGTCAACCGCCGATAAACAATCGTCGAATATTAATATTTTTGGCGACTTTATTAATGCTCTGGCTATAGAAACGCGTTGTTTTTGTCCGCCAGACAATGTTATGCCGCGTTCACCGAGCATCGTTTCAAATTTCTCGTCGAAATCAATAATGTTGTGATAAACCGATGCATTTTTCGCTGCATCAAAAACCTCATTATCAGTAACCTGATCAAGCCCGAAGGCAATATTGTTTTTAATGGTATCCGAAAAAAGAAAGACTTCCTGAGGTACAAATCCGATTTGGCCGCGATAGTTTTTCAGGTTTAAGGCTTTTATCGGCTGTCCGTCGACGCTGATTTCACCTTGTTCAACATCGTACATGCGCATCATCAGATTAGCCATTGTCGATTTCCCCGAACCCGTTTTTCCAATGATTGCAACAAACTCGCCGCTTTTAATTTCGAAACTGACATTTTTTAGGGCTTGAATACCGGTATCGGGGTAGGTAAACGATACGTTTTGGAACCGGATATGCCCATTAATTTCGGTTTCGTCGTTGCTCTTTGATTGAATATCTGGCGGAATATCCAAAAATTCATTAATTCTTTTTTGCGAAGCGGCGGCACGTTGAATTAATGAGGTTACCCAACCCAACATGGTAACCGGGAAGGTGAGCTGGGTAATGTAAATTATAAATTCGGCGATGTTTCCGGCAGTAATGTTGCCGTTGATCACCTGCATGCCCCCAATGTAAATGGTTAAAATAGTGCTTAATCCGATCAGCAAAAGCATGGTTGGATAAAAGAGTGCAGACACTTTTACCAGGCTCATCGAGTCTTTTTTATATTCGTTACTCTGAATTTCGAACATGTTTCGGGTATAATCCTCCCGTACGTACGATTTAATAATTCTTATTCCCGAAAAACGCTCCTGCACAAAGCTCGATAGATCGGAGAGGCGCTCCTGAATCTTTCCACTCTTTTTAAAAATAAGCGTGTTTACGTAGTAGATAATAATCACCAGAAAGGGGAGAGGCAAAAGGCAATAAATGGCCAGTTTGGAATTGACATCAAACATCGACCAGATGATTAGCACCGAAAGAACAAAGGTATTGATGGTATACATTATTGCCGGGCCAACATACATTCGAACGCGGTTTACATCTTCGGTGGCCCGGTTCATTAAATCGCCAGTGTTGTTTCGGCGGTAAAAACCCAGACTCAGCTTTTGATAATGCTGATAAATGTCGTTTTTCATATCAAACTCGATGTGCCTCGACATGAGGATGATGGTTTGACGCATGAAAAAAAGGAACAGACCCCTTAAAATGTATAATAAAATAACCAGCAGACCGAAATACAACAGGTTACTACTAAAGATATCGTAAACAATTTCCTGGCGGTTGAAGCCGCTAAACAGGTTATAAACGTGAACATTTTCTGTAATTAAATCTACCGCGTAGCCAATTACCTGAGCGGGCACCACACCAAAAATGTTCGATATTACCACAAAAATACTTCCGGGAATTATCCACCATTTATATTTTAGAAAGTATTTGTTTAATCTGCTCAGATGTTTCATGCCTTACAAACTTAGATAATTTTGTTATTTCATTTCGAAAAATAATCGCCGTTGGTGCAAGCTTTAAAAATTAATGACATTTTTTTATTTTTGATGATGCAGTTCCTTATTGATGCCATAAAAACGACACTTACCAAAACCAAGGTTGAACAACTAGCCGCCATTGCATCCGACGAGAACTTTTTAGCCCGAGAATTGATCGATTTGAGCTTCGATAGCGATGAACAGATTGGTTTCCGTGCGGCATGGATTTTAGAACGCATTTATTCGAATCATCAGGAAAGGTTTTTGCCAGATGCACACTATTTTTTAGCGAAACTGCCCTTGCAAAACAACCTTTCTGCTTTGAGGCATTACGTCAAAATTTTAGCCTTTATGACAAAGAAAAATGCTTCGCCAAGAATTAAGCAAATCATCGATACATACAATACCGAATCTATTGTAGAAGTGGTTTTTGCCTGGCTAATCGATGAGAAGATCCCTGTTGCCGTTAAGTCTCATTGCCTAAATATTCTGGCCAATTTAAATCGCAAACACAGTTGGATTAAGGATGAGCTTATCGAAACGATGGAATTTTTGATCGATAAAGAGAGTATTGCTTTTTTTGCCAAGGTGAAACAGATCAGGAAGCAGTTTTCAGTTGGCAGTTGATAGTTTTCGGTTTGCAGTTTTCAGTTGGCAGTTGATAGTTTTCAGTTTGCAGTTGATAGTTTTCAGTTTGCAGTTGATAGTTTTCAGTTGACAGTTTTCAATTTATTTCCTAAAGTTGCTTCTAGCCCTGTCTTTTGGACTTTCCCAAAAGGATGCCCTTGGCACTGACTCCCAACCTCGGACTTTTTCTGTAGTCCTTCAGCTTTACGCTTTCGCCTTTAAGCTTTAGTCTTTCAGCTTTGAGCTTTGAGCTTTCCGCTTTTTAACAGCTTTTAGTTACTTTTACCAAATGAGCGCAGCATACGAAACCATCGTTAAAATTATAAAAGAACGCCGGAGTATTTTTCCCGCAAGTTATATCAAAAAAGAAATTCCGGTTGAGGTTATCAATCAAATTCTCGAAACCGCCAATTATGCACCTACACATAAGCTTACGCAACCGTGGCGTTTTGTGGTAATCAGAAAGGCCGGCCTCACCAGATTAGGGGCAGAGTTGGGCAGGCTGTATAAAAACTTAGTTTCGCCACAGCAGTTTCTTCAAAAAAAGTTCGACAGCTTTGCCGAAAAAACCGAACAGGCAGATTGTATCATTGCCATTTGCATGCAGGTGAGCGGTAAAATTCCAGAATGGGAAGAGCTGGCCGCAGTTTCTTGTGCTGTTCAAAACATGGCCTTAACCGCCGAAAGCCTTCAGGTTGGCGCTTATTGGAGTTCGCCACCATTAATCGATGACCTGGGCGAATTTCTTAGCCTACGGGAAAACGAAAAATGCATTGGTCTTTTTTACATGGGCTATCACAACGAAAAACCGTGGAAACCAAGTCGCACACCAATGGAAGATAAAGTGCGGTGGATCGAGGGTTAGTCTTTAGTCCGTAGTCATTG
>Ga0308165_1001914_pt1 | contig 27088 bp, 20 predicted proteins | sample PhyWR2_FD_201032 | JGI IMG/M metagenome (GOLD analysis project Ga0308165, IMG submission 201032) | Phyllosphere microbial communities from UC Gill Tract Community Farm, Albany, California, United States - DLSLW.R2 | ecosystem: Host-associated > Plants > Phyllosphere > Unclassified | place: USA... | reverse complement strand
CAAGTCCCTGTGCGCCCACCGCCAGCGCGCGCGCCAGCATCACCCGTGCCCGCTCGCCGCCCGAAAGCTCGGTGGCGATGCGGCTGGCCAGATGCGCCACGTCGGCGCGGGCCATGGCTTCCAGCACCGCCTCGCGGTCTTCCCAGGAGACGCGCGACATCGGACCAAGGTGCGGCAGGCGGCCCAGCGCGACAAGTCGCTCGACACTGAGCGGCCAGTGCAGCGTCTGACCCTGCGGCAGATAGGCGACGGTGCGGGCCAGATCGCGCGGGGACAGGGTCTTGATGTCCCGCCCGTCGATCTCGATCGAACCGCGCAGAGTGGGCACGAGGCCCAGCATGGCGCGGACCAGCGTTGATTTGCCCGCTCCGTTGGGACCGATGATCCCGGTCAGCGTGCCCGGCCTTAGCGTGGCACTAAGGCCGGTGAGGACCGCCCGGCGGCCGAGGTCGGCGGAAATGCCCTTGATCGAAATCGTCACCACAGCCGGCGCTCCCGGAGCAGGTGGACAAGGAAGACTGGGACGCCGAGGAACGCCGTCACCACGCCCAGTTTCAGCTCGCTGGCGGTGGGGATCAGCCGCACCAGAATGTCGGCGCCGGTCAGCAGGATCGCGCCGCCCAGCAGCGAGGGCAGCAGCAACGCCGAGGGGCTTCGGTCAGTCAGCGGACGGATCAGGTGCGGCACGATCAGGCCGACGAAGCCGATCGAGCCGGAAACCGCCACCGCGCCGCCCACGCCGATCGCCACGCCCAGCAGCAGTCTGATGCGGGTGCGCGAGAGGTTTACGCCCAGCGAGCGCGCCCCGTCCTCGCCCAGCGACAGTGCGTCCAGCGCGCGCGGGTCGTACAGCAGCAGGGCGATGCCCAGCATCACGCAGGGCAGGGCGATCCAGACATGCTCCATCGTCCGGTTCTCGATCGAGCCGAGCAGCCAGGCCATGATCTCCATCGCCGCGAAGGGGTTGGGCGAAAGGTTCAGCGCAAGGCTGATCCCGGCCCCTGCCAGCGTCGAGACGGCAATGCCGGCAAGGATCAGCGTCAGCGGGCTTTCCGAACGCCCGGCCAGCGCGAACAGCAGTATCAGTGCGATCAGGCCCGAGGCGATCGACAGCACGGGAAGCAGCGCGGGATGCCAGTCCGCCACGCCGAAGTAGATCGCCGCCACCGCCCCCAGCGCGGAGGCGTTCGACGCGCCCAGCACTGAAGGCTCAGCCAGCGGGTTGCGCAGGTAGCCTTGCAGCACGGCGCCTGCGAGGCCGAGCATCGCCCCGACCAGCAGCGCCACCAGAGTGCGCGGCAGGCGAAGCTGGAACAGGATTGCCTGCGCGATTTCGTCGCCGTGGCCAGTGAAGGCGGCCAGGATGCGCGCGGGCGACAGCGGCACCGGGCCAAACTTCATGGAAGCCAGGCCCATCACCAGCACACCGGTGAGCAGGAGCGGGATCAACGCCGGGTGGCGCTGGGATGACAGTACGTCTTGAGCCACGAATACCTCGAATTGGATCGGTTCCCCGTCACGCTTGTGTCCCGGGGTCGTGTTGCTATGGATGCGCTGACATGGCGCTTACGGCTTATCTTCGTTCTGGCAAGCTTGCGGTTTGCGCTTTGGCTGTGGTCCTTGGCGGAGCGGCTGCGTGGAGCAGTTCCGCGCCTGCACCCCGGCCTGCCAAAACCGCGCCGCGCAGGATCGTCTCGCTCAATTTGTGCGCGGATCAACTGGTGCTGGCGCTGGCCGACCGGGCGCAGATCGCCGGTCTCACCCGCAATGCCGCCGACCCGCAGTTGTCCGCCGCTGCCGATGCGGTGAGGGGCCTGCCGGTGCTGCGCGGCTCCGCCGAGGAGATGATGGCGATCAATCCCGACCTGGTGATCGGGATGCCCGCGCGGCGCAGCCCGGCCATCGCCGTGCTCAAATCGCGCAAGTACCCTGCGCTCGATATCAAGTCGCCCAGCAGCTATCCCGCGATCCTCGCCTCGATCCGCGAGGTGGCCAATGCGGTGGGTCATCCCGAACGCGGCGAGGCGCTGATCGCGCGCATGAACCACGATCTTGCGGGCCTGCCGAAAGCGGGCGGCCTCAGGGTTGCCGCGTACTACCAGCGGCGGGGCTACATGACCGGCACCGGCACCCTGATCGACGACCTGATGACGCGGGCGGGGTTGGTGAACCTTGCCGGAAAGCTGGGCAAGCCGTCGCTCTCGCAGATGAGCCTTGAGGAAATGGCCGCAGCCCGCCCGGATTTCCTCATCGTCGATACCGCGACCGCCAAGGTTGTCGATCAGGGCACCGAAATGATGCACCACCCCGTGCTGGACGGCATTCCGCGTATCGGCATTCCGCAGGCATGGACGGTCTGCGGCGGCCCGGCCTATGTGAAGGCGGCGCGCGCCCTGTCGCAGAAAGTCAGCGCTCGCTGACATTCGCGCCCCCGTCGAGGCGGGCCTGCCAGCCGAGACGTTCGAGTTCGGGCACGACGTGGGGTTCCTCGGGTTCGCCGAGGCAGAGCAACGCGATGAAAGTCCACGCCGGCGGCACGTCCAGCAGCGCCGTCACGGCCGCGGGATCGGCGATGGAAACCCAGCCCAGCCCCAGTCCCTTCGCCCGCGCGGCCAGCCAAAGGGTATGGATCGCCATCACCACCGACCATTCGCGCGTCTGCGGCATCGTCGCCGCGCCAAGGCCGCCGCCGATCTCGGTCGCATCGTCGCAGAACACGGCGATCACTTCGGGCGCGTGGTCAAGGCCGTGGAGCTTCAGCGCGGCATAAGCGGCGCGGCGGTCGGGATCAGGCATGGCCTTCCTGGCGCGCGCGACCTCGCCGTCGACGTGGCGCGCGAGTTGCGCGCGCAAAGTGGCCGAGCGCACCCGCACGAAGCGCCACGGCTGGGAATTACCGACCGAAGGCGCGAGCTGTGCGGTGGCCAGCAGTTCGAGCACAAGGCTGTCCGCCACAGGCTCACGCCGGAAACGCCGCACGTCGCGCCGCCATGTAAGCAGCGCGGCAAGATCGTCGCCAAATTCGGGAGTGAACCGGGGGAAAAGGGTCAACGCAGCGTCAGTCACCGGCGCAGACGGGATCATTCCCGTCACCCTGAACTAGTTTCAGGGTCCATTCGGCAATTTCACCCGCTGGCCTAGTTCGCCAGCGCCCCTTGCGGTTTGCGGACTCACAAGGAAACGTGTGCGGCCCGATAGACCCTGAACCAAGTTCAGGGTGACGGGTACGCAGGCGATGGCCCAGAGTGGCCGGCGCCCAAAAGTCGCCGTGGCCGGCCACCATCAGAATTCGATGCCGGGCTGCGCCTTTACCGCCTGTTCGCGGTAGGGGTGCTTCACCAGCGTCATCTCGGTGACGAGATCGGCTTGCTCGATCAGGCCTTCGGGGGCGTTGCGGCCCGTCACGATGACGTGCTTCATATCGGCGCGGGCAGTCAGCACTTCCAGCACTTCGTCCAGCGGCAGGTAGTCGTAGCGCAGGACGATGTTGAGCTCGTCTGCCAGCACCATGTCATAGGCAGGGTCGGCGATCATGCGCTTCACTTCGTCCCAGGCTTCGCGGGCGAGGAGGATGTCGCGGGCGCGGTCCTGGGTATTCCAGGTGAAGCCTTCGCCCATCGCCTTGAATTCCACGTTATCCGGGAAAGCGGCGAACACGGCGGTCTCGCCGGTGGTCATCGCGCCCTTCACGAACTGCACGACGCCCACCTTCTTGCCGTGGCCGATGGCGCGCACCACCATGCCCAGCGCGGCGGTGGTCTTGCCTTTGCCCTTGCCGGTATTGACGATCAGCAGGCCTTTTTCGACTGTCTTGCCGGCAAGGATCTTGTCATGCGCGGCCTGCTTTTTCTTCATCTTCTCGGCGTGGCGTTCGTCGGTGCGTTCAGCCATTGCAAGCTCCTGCAATTTCGGCGAGCAGGACGCCCGCGCTGTTTGATCTGGGTTTCCACAAGCCGCGCTCGAGCGCTTCGGCGAGTCGGGCGGCGGTTTCGCGTAAAGCAGCCGGATTGGCCTGCGCCATGAAGTCGCGCACGGCCTCGTCCTCGATAAAGGCGGCGTGGACAGCGTCGAAGTGGTGGTCCTTCACCGCGTGGGTCGTGGCGGCGAAGGCGAACAGGTAGTCGACCGAGGCGGCGATCTCGAACGCGCCCTTGTAGCCGTGGCGCATCACGCCCGCGATCCACTTGGGATTGGTGACGCGGGCGCGCACGACGCGGCCGATCTCGTCTTCCAGCGTGCGCACTACCGGGCGTTCGGGGCGCGAGTGGTCGTTGTGATACGAGATCACCTTGCGGCCCTTCAGGTGCTCCACGGCGGAGGCGATGCCGCCTTCGAACTGGTAGTAATCGTCGCTGTCGAGCAGGTCGTGTTCGCGGTTATCCTGGTTCTGGACCACGGCGTCAGTTTGGGTGAGGCGCACGGCGAACAACTCGCGCTCGGCCTCGCCTTCCACGCTGGCGCCGTAGGCATAGCTGCCCCAGTCGAGGTAGACCTGCGCAAGATCGGCGCGTTCGTGCCAGATCTTTTCGTCGATCATCGCCTGAAGACCCGCGCCATACGCGCCCGGTTTCGATCCGAACACGCGCGATCCGGTGCGGCGGGCGGCAGTGCCCGCGTCCTCGCCGGCTGCGACCAGCGCGGCGAGTTCGGCGCGGTGGCGCTGGGCTGCGGGGTTATCGTCTTCGGGTTCTTCCAGCGCCATTACCGCGCGCGCGGCGCTGTCGATCAGGTCGATCTGTTCGGGGAAGGCATCGCGAAAGAAGCCCGAGACACGCAAGGTCACGTCCACGCGCGGACGGCCCAGTTCGACCACCGTCATCATCTCGAAGCCGGTGACGCGCCCTGAGGTCCATTCCCAGCGCGGACGCACGCCCATCAGTGCGAGTGCCTGGGCGATGTCGTCGCCGCCGGTGCGCATGTTGGCGGTGCCCCAGGCGGACAGCGCCATGGCTTTGGGGTATTCGCCCTCGCGCTGGAGGTAATCCTCGACGAGGAGCTGCGCGGACTTGTACCCCAGTTCCCATGCGACGGCGGTGGGGACGGCGCGGGTGTCTACCGAGTAGAAGTTGCGGCCCGTCGGCAGCACGTCGGGGCGGCCCCGGGTGGGCGCGCCTGAGGGGCCGGGAAGGACGAACCGGCCTTCGAGCCCGGCGAGGAGGGCGGTGGTTTCGCTGGCTCCGCACAGGTCGACGCGGGGGGCGAGGTTGTTGGCGATCTCGGCAAGCACGGCGGCGGTCCTTGGCCCGACCTCACCCACACCCCCGCCGTCACCCTGAACTTGTTTCAGGGTCCATCTCTCCGCCCGCACCGACGGCTGATGGTCACGAATGGACCCTGAAACAAGTTCAGGGTGACGGTGGGGTGTGCGGGCAACATCGTGATCCAGGGACAGAGCCTCTATCCACTCCGCTGCCAGCAGTTCTAGCCGCTCCACTGCATCGCCCAGAGTGCGCCACGGATCGCTCGACACCGCCGCCAACATCGCAGGCCGTTCGCCAGCCCAGGCATCGCCCATCCGGCAATCGAGCGGATCGAACGCAAACCCGAAATCCTGCGCCATTGCGCGCAGCAGCGAAGCCTGTCCCGGCCCGTCATACCCGCGCGGCGTCCGGGCCAGCGCTACCAGCAGGTCGCGCCGCAGCCGCCCTTGCGGCGAGTGGCCGAAGACGTGCAGCCCGTCGCGGATCTGCAGTTCCTTCAGTTCGCAAAGGTAATTGTCGATGGCCGAAAGCGCATCGTCATCGTCGCCGAGCGCCCCGGCGTCCTGATCCAGCCCCTGACCGCGCGCAAGATCGAGGATGTCGCGTCGCAGCCGCTCCAGACGGCGCGGGTCCATGCCGGCGGCAAGGTAGTATTCGTCCACCAGCGCTTCGAGATGCTTGAGCGGGCCATAGCTTTCGGCGCGGGTGAGGGGGGGCGTCAGGTGGTCGATCACGACGGCGGAAATGCGGCGCTTGGCCTGCGTGCCCTCGCCGGGATCGTTGACGATGAAGGGGTAAAGCTGCGGCAGCGGCCCGGCGCAGATTTCGGGGAAGCAATCTTCCGACAGCGAGATGGCCTTGCCCGGCAGCCATTCCAGATTGCCGTGCTTGCCGACATGAACCAGCGCCTGCGCGCCGAAATGCCGCTCCAGCCAGATGTGGAAGGCAAGGTAAGCATGCGGCGGCGGCAAGGCCGGGTCGTGGTAGCTGGCCTTGGGGTCGATGTTGTAACCGCGCGCCGGTTGCACCGCGAGGACGACATTGCCGAAGCGGTGGACGGGCAGGCGGAACGCGCCGCCGCGCACGAACGGGTCGGCCTCGGGCGCGCCCCAGCGATCCAGCATGAGGCTGCGCGCGGTTTCGGGCACGGCGGCGAAAGCGGCGTGATAGTCTGCCAGGGGCAGGGCGATTTCGCCCCCTTCACTCCGGGATTGCCGGTCCAACGAGGTCAGGTCGTTGGTAACGCCGCCCGTCATCAGCGCCATCAGGCCCGCGCCGTCTTGCGGGGCCGCGCCGACATCGTAGCCCGCACCGCGCAAGGCTGCGAGGATCGAAGCGGCGCTGGCGGGGGTGTCGAGGCCCACGCCGTTGCCGATCCGCCCATCACGGTTGGGGTAGTTGGCCAGCACCAGCGCCACTCGGCGCTCCGGCGCGGGGGTACGGCGCAGGTGCGCCCAGTTGGCGGCGAGGCGGGCGACGAAGGCCACGCGGCTGGGGGCGACGCGGGGCACGACGATGCCGCACTGGGTCACTTCGTCAAAATGCTGGGCGGCCTTGAAGGCGACGGCGCGGGTGAAGATGCGCCCGTCCACTTCGGGCAGGGCCACGTTCATGGCCAGGTCGCGCGGGCCAAGGCCGCGTGCGGCGGCGAGCCAGTCGGCTTCCTCCACCCCGGCGAAGGCGATCTGCAGGATCGGGCAGTCGGCGCGTTCCAGCACGCCGGGGGTGCGCGGCTCGCCCGAGGAGGAGGACGCGAAGCTGGTGGCGTTGACGATGACGTCGGGGCCGATCTCGTCCATCAACCCGCGTAGCCAGTCGATGGCGAAGGGTTCGCGCAAGGCCCGCACATGGACGGCGGCGACGTTGAGACCGCGCGATTGCAGGTCGGCCACCACCGCGTCCACCGCGTCCAGCGTGCCCGCGATCATCAGCGCGCGGTAGAACACCAGCAGCGCGACGGGCGCGCCGGGCGTCCAGCGGGCGCGCAGGTCGGCAAGGCCGGGGCGCTCCACGCCGGGGAGGTACAACCCGGCATCGGCAACGGGCACGGGATCGTCGGGCGTGCCGCAATCATGGCCGATCACCCGCGCCGCAGTGCGCAGGAACGACAGCGCGTTGGCGGTGCCGCCCTGGCGCAGATAGTCGCGCAAATGCTCGACCTGGGCTGCGGGCAGGGTGCAGGCGCGGTCCAGCGCCGGGTCGTCCTCTCGCCCGTCGGCGATGGCGGCGAAGGCGATGCCCCGTTCGCGGGCGATCAGGGCGATCTCGTCGATGCCGTAAGGCCAGTAGCTCTTGCCGCCCAGCAGGATCACGCAAACGAACTTGGCGTGGGCGATCACCTTCTCGACGTAGAGGTCGATCGAGTAGGGGTGCTTGAGTTGCAGCAGGTTGGCAAGCCGGACGCTGGGCGCGCTGTCGGCAGCGCCTTGCGGCAGCTGCGCCGCTGCCTTGGCGAAACACGCCAGTTCGCTGTCCGCCACCGTCAGGATCACGATGTCGCCCGGCGGCTGGTCGAGGTCGATCGCCTCGTCGCCGCTGGAGATGGTGCCCGGGGTGGCGGAAAGCAGGTGCATCAGGCTGGAACGGCACCGAGAACATCGGTCAGCCCGGCCTCGATGGCGGCACGGTCGAGACCCTTCTGGCCGATCACCACAAGCTGGGTACGGCGCGGTTCGGCGCTGCCCCACGCACGGTCGTAGAAGTGCTGGATGCGCGGGCCGACCGCCTGCACGATCAAACGGCCGGGCTTGCCCGCAACGGCGACCATGCCTTTGATGCGCAGCACGTCGTGCGCCGCGATCAGCGCGGCCATGCGGGCGAGCAGTGCGTCGAGGTCGGCCACGTCGCCGCCCTGGACCACGAAGCTGTCGAAGTCGTCATGGTCGTGACCTTCATCGAGGCCGTCGATGTGCGACCTGCGGCTGTCGAGGTCGTCCTCGGCGGCGGCGGTGATGCCCAGCAGGGCGGCGATGTCGACGGCGCCGTGGTCCGCGCGCACGATCTTCACGCCGGGGCGGGTTTCCGCCAGCACCAGCGCTTCGACGCGGGCCAGGCCGTCCGCGTCGACGAGGTCGGTCTTGTTGAGCACGACCATGTCGGCGCAAGCCAGCTGCTCCTCGAACAGCTCCTCAAGCGGCGAATCGTGGTCGAGCGTGGGATCGGCGGCGCGGGCTGCGGCCAGTGCAACCTCGTCGGTGGCGAAACGGCCAGCGGCGACCGCATCGGCGTCGATCAGCGCGACCACGCCGTCCACCGTCGCGCGGGTGCGGATGTCGGGCCATTGAAACGCCTTCACCAGCGGCTTGGGCAGGGCCAGGCCGGAGGTTTCGATGATGATGTGCTCGGGCGGGTTGGGCCGGTCCAGCAGCTTCATCATGGTGGGCAGGAAATCGTCGGCCACGGTGCAGCAGATGCAGCCGTTGGCCAGTTCGACGATATCGTCCTCGGGGCAGGCTTCGTCGTTGCAACCCTTCACCAGTTCGCCGTCGACGCCGACATCGCCGAATTCATTGATGATAAGGGCGAGGCGGCGGCCCTTCGCGTTCTGCAGCAGATGGCGGATGAGCGTGGTCTTGCCCGCGCCCAGGAAGCCGGTGATGACGGTGGTCGGCACTTTGCTCAAAGATCTTCTCCCGCGCGCTCACGACAATCAGCACGGCGGGGCGCACCGCTGGATCGACGCGCGCGATCGAACGGTCCGGCACGCGCGCAGGCGCATGCCGATGCGGCCCCTGCCGCATGAAACAGTCGTCGCTCAGACGGAGTTCACCGTGCCGCGGCCATCCCCTGGACCAAGGCAAGAGCGACCAGACGCCGGCAGGTCTCCTGGCTCGCGGGTCATCGCTCGATGCACGGCCTTCCCAGGCCTCGCATGTTTCAGCGTCCGGCCCAGTGGCTGCCCGTCCCCGCTGGGGAACAGGCGATGTGCATCGCGCTCACCGCTTACAGTTGCAGGGACAGCAGCGGAATTGGGCCGTAAAGCCCGCACCGCCTTCCCGTTTTAAGCCTCTTGCGAGGCACCGGCGCGATCATTGCCCGCTTGACCCTTGCGGGCTTTCACGGAACCTCACAGCGGATACCGGCGGGCGTATGGGCTGGCAAGCGTTCAGTTCGGGATGAGCGATTGCAGCCGCCACCGGCCGTTGAACGACAGCATGGTGCGCGAAAGCGGCGCGAGGTCGATGGCAAGGGTGGCGGGAAGCGGCAAGCCAAGCGCATGGGCCAGTGCGGCGCGGATCGTCATGGGGTGGGTCACCGCGCAGATCGCGCCAGGCGCGGCGGCGATATCGTCCAGCCATGCCCCGACGCGCGCCTGCACCTGCGCCATCGTTTCGCCGCCGGGGGCGCCGCTGGCGGGGTCCGCAAGCCACGAGGCGAGAGCATCCGGGGCGATTTCGTCGAAGGCGCAGCCTGCGCAGTGGCCATGATCGATATCCGCCAGCGCGGGATCGATCCGCGTCGTCAGGCCCATTGCCGTTGCCGTCTCGCGGGCCGATTGCGCTGGGCTGCACCGCAGTTCCGCCGTATATCGCGAAGGCAACTGGCAGGCGGCGGCGGCTTTTACGCCGGGTTCATCAAGAGGGTCGGCGGGGCCGGGAAAGCCGCCGCTCCGGCTCAGCTTCGTGGAGGCCGCGCACAGCAGCAGGAGCGATGTCGCCACGGGGAATTTTCCAACTCTTCGTTGACGCGGCAGCCTTGCGCGCCCTAGATGGCCGAGGCCTTCGGGATGAGGAAGCCGGTTTGAGTCCGGCGCGGTCGCGCCACTGTAATCGACGCCATGCCCCGGCGTCGAGAGCCAGACCTTCATCCCAGAAGCTGAAGAATTCCCCGGGACGCGAAATCCCCTGAAGGAGCGTGACATGGCTACGACTGCCGGTTTGTTCGACGACAGCTTCATCCCCGTACAGGGCGGCGCTGCGATTCCCGTAGAAGAGATCGCCCCCTGGGCCGTGCTTGGCACGCTGCTGGCGCTGATCTTCCTCTACTTCGTCAGCACCGAACAGGGCGCATTCGCGCTTTTCCAGGGCACTTACGTGCACGAATTCGTGCATGACGGCCGCCATCTCCTCGGCTTCCCCTGCCACTGATCTTTCAGTGACCAAGGACCTGTTGTGGCGCGGAATGCTGGCCGGCATTCTCGCGGCCCTGCTCGCCACGCTTTTCGCGCGCGCTTTTGCCGAACCGCAGATTGATCTTGCGATCGGGGTGGAGCAATCGCATGCCGTGCATCACATGGGCGCACCCCATGGCGGTGGATCGACCGTCAGCGAACTTGAGGAAGAAATCGTCAGCCGCTCGACCCAGAAGGGTGCGGGCCTGCTCACGGCGCTGGCGCTTTACGGGGCTGCCGTGGGCGGAATTTTCGCCATCGTCTTCGCCTATGGCTACGGCCGGTTCGGGGCGATCGGGCCGCGCAGCCTGGCGCTGCTGATGGCGGGACTGGTGTTCCTGCTGGTGGTGGTCGTGCCTGCGATCAAGTATCCGCAAACCCCGCCTGCAGTTGGCAAGCACGAGACCGTGGGCCTGCGCACCGCCGCGTACTTCGCGATGATCGCCTTGTCTCTGGGCGCAGCGGCCATCGCAGGCAAGGTCCGCGCGGCATTGGCGAGCAGGTCAGGGCGCGGCTTCGACGCAACGCTGTTGGCGCTTGGTGCTTACGCGGTGATCGTCGGCCTGGGGCAGTTCCTGCTGCCGACAATAGACGAAGTGCCCGCGGACTTCCCGGCAACTCTCCTGTGGAATTTCCGTGTTGCCTCGATCGCGACACAGCTGTTGCTGTGGGCGACGATCGGCATCGCCTTCGGGCTTTGGGCGGAGCGTGTGCTCAAACGCAGGCGCGGCTGAATATCAGCACGCAGCGAGGATGACGCAGGGCAGCCGATCAGACTTACACCTTGTCAGGTGATGACCAACGGCCCCGCGCCGCCCGCTGCGGGGTCGGAAAACGACGATTTGCCATCCTCGACATGGCCTGCCATCCGCCATGTTTGCGTGGGTAGGGACAGTTCCAGATCGTACCAGCCGTGGCTATCGGCCAGGTCCAGAGCCAGGCGCCTGGTTTCGCCGCGCTTCACCGCGACCGTGCGGGCGGGGCGGCCATAGGACTTGTCCGTCAGCGCGATCCGCACAGGTTCGCCCGACAGGTTGCCGACCACCAGTTCCGCCACCTTCCCCCGCGCCTCCAGCTGCGCGGAGAAATGGCCGGGGCTACCCTGAAGACGGCGGTGGAATCCGTTGGGGCCGACCAGGAACAGGTCGCAGCCGTCCTTCAGCGGCGCCCCCTGAAGGGTCTGCCGGGCGCCGACGGTGTAGCGCGCGGGCGGTTCGTCCAGCCCGCTCATGTCGTAGAGGTGGAACACCGCAGCGCGCGTCGTCCCGGCATTGGCGAACACCAGCGATGGACCCGCATCGCCCGGCGTCAGCCATGCGTCGATGGCATAGGGCGTGGGCCTCCGTCGGCACAGGCCGGTCTCCTGCACCGGGGCGGTGAGGGCCGCAGGTAGCGGCGGGGCAATGCCTTCCAGCGTCGCGGCCCGCTGGGACAGGGCGCGCGTCGGCGGCAGGGAGGCGAGGAAATCCGCGCGGTCGGGGTGGGCGAAATCGAAGCAGCTGGTCAGGTCGCCGCAGACCGCGCGGCGCCAGGCGCTGATGTTCGGCTCGGCCACGCCGAACCGCGCTTCGAGGAAGCGGATCACGCTGGTGTGGTCGAACACTTCGGACGAGACGTAGCCGCCCTTGCTCCACGGCGAGATCGCATAAAGCGGCACGCGTGGACCCAGCCCGTAAGGGCGGCCGAGGAATACGGCGTCTTCGGCGTCCTGCGAATGGGTGTGGTATTCGTCGTCGGCGGGGATCGTGGTGCCGCCAGATGTTGCCGGATGCTGTGCGGGCGGGGCGGGCGGCGGTACGTGGTCGAACAGGCCGTCGTTCTCGTCGAAATTGATGATGAGCACGGTGCGCGCCCAGACTTCGGGGTTGGCGGTCAGCGCGTCGAGGATCTGCGCGATGTAATCGGCCCCTTGCAGCGGAGTGGATGCGCTGGGATGCTCGGTGGTTGCCGCCGGGCCGACGATCCAGGAAACCGGCGGCAGCTTGCCTGCGGCGGCATCGGCGGTGAAGCGGGTCAGCGGGCAGGTCTTGATGGTGCGGCGCGCCAGTTCTGCCAGCGGGCCCTGCGCGGCGTGGTCCGCTTCGCGGTAGCGCTTGAAGCCGACCAGCGGGTTGTCGGTGAAGTTGTCGTCCATGTCCTGGTAGATCTGGAAATCGATGCCCGCAGCCATCAGCCGCTCGGGGTAGGTGGTCCAGGTGTAGCCGCCGTGGCCGCGCGGGTCCTGCGTCAGCGCATCGTAGCCGTTGTCGATGGCGGGGCCGTGGTTGCGGGCCATGGCGTCGTGGCTGCCGGTCCACAGGTACAGGCGGTTGGGATTGGTGCTGAGGTGCAGCGCGCAGTGATAGGCGTCGCAGATGGTGAATGCCTCGGCCAGCGCGTACTGGAAGGGTATGTCGTCCCGCGTGAAGTGCGCCATCGCGTGGTTGCGCTTGTGGCGCGGCCATTCGCCCATGCGGCCGTTGTCCCACGCGGCCTGACTGTCGGTGAAGCCGTGCGGCGTGCCGAGCGGGCGGTAGAGCCGGAAGTCGGCCGGAGTGTCGAGCCGGAACGGAGCGAGCAGGGCTGGCGCCTCGCCTTCCTTCTCATTCGGCTGGACCAGCACGGTGCGGCGCGGGGCCTGCGGCAAGGGCGGCGCGGGAACGGCGAAGCGGTCGCCATAGCCGTGGACCCCGCGCATTGTTCCGAAATAGTGATCGAAGGCGCGGTTTTCCTGGGTGAGGATGACGACGTGAGCGACATCGGCGATGGTGCCGCTGCGGCGGTCGGCCGGGATTTCCAGCGCACGCGCGATTGCGGGAAGGAACGCGCCGGCAGCGCCGCCGGCCGCCATCATCGAGCGGATGAAACTGCGGCGGTCCTGCGTCGGGGTCATGGTGCTTGTCCGTGGTCTGGTGAACGAAAGAGCGGCGAGGCGCCTTTTCGTTCACGTCAAACCGGCACCGCTAGGGCACTTCTGTTTCATTCGTGAGATAGCTGGAATGCCGGGGGCGCCTTTACGGGTCATTGCGTGCGCGCGGTAAACACCTCGCGCAGCACCTGCGCCGCGATCGCGGGCGTCATCGACATGTGATCCTCGCCCGGCTGGATGCGCAGCGAGGTGCGCAGACCGTAAGCCGACAGCGGTTGCAGGCGCCTCTCCAGCGCGGTCACGTCCTGCACTTCCTGCGCCGGCTCCACGTCTCCGGCGGCGAGCATCAGGCTGGTGTGGCGCACGTCCACCTCGCCGCGCTCCACCCGTCCCACGAAAGCGCGTTCGGGTGGGAGCAGGTAGCGGTTCGCCCACCACAGGGTGGGGCTTGCCGCGACGTAGTGGTCGAACAGGGCCGGGCGGGTATACATCGCGTAAAGCGCGAACATGCCGCCGAAGCTGTGGCCGAACAGGCTCTCCTGCTGGCTGTCGATCTTGTACCGCGCGGCGATGGCGGGTTTCAGGGTCTTTTCCAGGAAATCGAGCAATTCGTCCTGCCCGCCCTGCGGCGGCTTCGCGCCGGGGGCGGGGGGCGTCAGATCGTAGGCGCGCCGGTCGAAGTCATGCGGCTTGTCGGTGGGATAGCCCACCGCGACAATGATGGTATCGGCAAAGTCGTCCTGCAGACGCTTGGCATCGTGAAAGGTGCCGAAGAAAGCATTGCCGTCCAGCACGTAGAGCACGCGGTAGCCGCCGGTATAGGGCACGGGGCCGGACGGTTCGCTGATCCAGATGCGGTACTGCGCGCCCTGCTGCGATTTCAGCGCCAGTTCCTGAGTGCCGGGCATCTGCACCGGCGCCGCCAAAGCCGGGCCGGAAAGCCCGATCAAGGCCGCCGCCAGCGCGGACATGACCCGTCGAGGCCGGGAAATCGCGCGGCACATGACCGCAAAAGGATAGAAAGTCATGCGTATCTCCATTCGCCCGATCAGAACCTGTAGCTCAGAGTGCCGATCACGGTGCGGGCATAGCCGGTGCCGCAGGCCGAACGCACCGAACAGCTCGAATAATAGGTCTTGTCGAACAGGTTTGTGGCATTGACCGAAAGCGACCACTGCTTCCAGTCGAGCGCCAGCAAGGCGTCCACCAGCGTATAGCCTGGGGTGCGCTGGGTATCGACCACGCTGCCGCCTGCATCGTCCTGATAGACCGCCAGTTCGTTGGTGGGACCGACATAACGCACGCCGCCGCCCAGCCTCAGGCCCGTGTCCCCGCCCAGATCGAGGCTTTTTTCGCCCCAGATACCGGCCGAGTGCTTCGCCACGGTGGGGATGGGCGCGCCGACTTCCAGCGGGTCGGTGGCCTTGCTGATCTCGGCGTCGACATAAGCGTATGAGGCCGAGAGCGTGAAGTCGCGCGCTACCGTCCATGCGGCTTCGACCTCGATGCCTTTCGACTTCACCTCACCCTGCTGGATCTGGTTGTTGACGTTGGTCGGGTCGGTCTGCAGCCGGTTGGTGCCTTTGACGTCGAAGGCCGCGATCGAGGCGAGTATGGCCGGGGTCGGCTGCCACTTTACGCCCACTTCGTACTGAGTGCCGCGCTGGGGCAGGTAGGCCTCGCCGTAGACGTTGAGGCCAAGGGTCGGCTGGAACGATTCGGAATAGCTGACGTAAGGCGCGATGCCGCTGCCAAGGTCGCCGATCAGCCCGGCGCGGAAAGTGGTGACGGTATCCACCTGCCGGTCGACGCCTTCATTCACCGTCCTGGCCCGGTCGCGCCTTGCACCCAGTACCAGCGTTATCCGGTCGGCATAGCGGATCTGGTCCTGAACGTAGATGCCCAGCTGGCTGGCGATCTGGCGCGGCTGGGGATCGAAGGCGCCCATCTCGACGCCGGTATAGACGGGCGCGTAGATGTCGATCGGCCCGGCGGCGCCGAAGGCATAATCGGTGCGGGCGGAACTGCGCAAGTAATCGATGCCCACCAGCACCTTGTGCTCGAACGGGCCGGTTGCGAAGTCGAAGGTCAGGTTGTGGTCGGTGGTGAGCATGTTCACCCGGCTGCGAAAATCGAACACTGTGCGTTCGATCTGAGTGTTCGCGGCGTCGATGAAGGGGTTTTCCAGCCCGCTCCAGACGGAGAGATTGACCGTCCCGTTATCCGATTTGTACCGGCTGTAGCGCACCGCGCCGCTGTAACGGATGGCGTCCGAAAAACGGTGCGTCACCAGCAGCGTGGCGCTCTTTTCCTCGGTGTCGTAATAATCGTGGCCGGGCTCACCCAGGAAGGCGCTGCGCGAAAGCCGCCGTCCCGCAGGCGCGTTGACGCTGGCGACCACCGGTACATAGGCGGAAATCGCAGCAGCCTTATCGCGCTGGTACAGGCCCAGCAGGGTGATGTCGGTGTTCTCGTCCGGCTGGAAGCGGATGGAGGGGGCCAAGGCGATGCGGTCATCCCGGCCGAAGTCCACCTGATTGCCGGAATCGCGCACCACGCCCACGAATCGGGCGGCCAAGGTGCCGTTCGCATCGAGCGCGCCGGTTCCGTCGACTTGCGCCTGCTTGCGGTCGAAAGTCCCGTACTGGACCGCCATTTCGCCGGCCGCCTTGAATTCCGGGCGCTTGGAAATCGTGTTGATGATGCCGCCCGCGGCGCCCTGACCGTAGAGCACAGAGGACGGCCCGCGCAGCACCTCGACCCGCTCGAACGTATAGACATCGGTGCGCGGCGCGGCCGAGATGTCGGCGCGCTTCATGCCGTCGACGAACTGCGCTGCGGGAAAGCCGCCGCGCGCCGTGACGTAGTCCCAGCGGTTGTCGACGCCGTTGGGTTCGGTGCGCAAGCCGGGCGTGTAGCGCAGCGCTTCCTGCAGGCCGATGGCGCCGCGCGCGGCGATCTGCTCGCTGGTGATGGCACTGATCGACTGGGGTGTTTCGGTGAGCTTGGTGTCGGTCTTGGTGGCGGTTACCGCGCGGTTGCCCATCACGGTGATGTCGCTGGGGACATCTTCGCCACCGGCGGACGCGGTCTCGGCGCCGCTGACCAGCGTGAAGCCGCCGTCGCCATCGGGGCGGGCGGAAAGTCCGGTGCCGGCCAGCAGCCGGGCCAGCGCCTCGCCGGGGGTGAAGCGGCCCCGCACGCCGGGCGTGCTGCGTCCGCGCAGCACCGCAGGATCGGCCACGATCACCACGCCCGCCTGCCGGCCCAGCCGCGCGATGGCAGCGCCCAGCGGCCCACGTTCGATCGCGATAGCGCGCGGAGCGGCGGCGGCCTGCGCGTTGTTGGCCTGCGCACTCGCCAGGACGGGAGCCAAGGCGGACAAGGTGGCCAGGGCGACGGCGATGCAGGAGGTAGAAGTCGGAAACCGGGTCATTGCTGTGCCTCATTGTGCTGGTCTTGCCTTGGAGACGAGCGAGGTCGGCGAGACTGTTCAGGCGCCTGCGAAATTTTATGGACGAGGCGGCCCGCTACGGCGGATGAGGCGCCATGCGCCGTCGCCATCGCGCACGATTTCAGCGCCCGGGGTGCGCCCGATCGCTTTCAGCGCACGGTCCTGATCGGCAAGCGGGTAGCTGCCCGTCACCCGGATGCCTGCCAGCGCGGCGGCGTCGTGCCGGATCGGCACGGTGCGATAGCGGTTGAGGGCGTCGATCACGGCGGAGACTTCCTGATCGTCTACCTCCAGCCAGCCGCTGGCCCATTGGCCGATCCCCGCAGCCGGCGCGGCGCGTAGCGGCGAGACCCGGCCCCGGGCGATCAGCGCGCGGTCGCCGGGGCCAAGTTCGCGGCACGGGGCGGTAACGGCCGCGCAGGCCCGCACCCGCGAGGCGGCGACTTCGACCAGCGTGCCCTCCTGCTCGCGGCTGACGGTGAAGGCGGTGCCCAGCGCTGTGACGGTGCCGTCCGGCGTCTCGACCACGAAAGGCCGGGCCGGGTCGTGCGCGACATGGGCCAGCACTCGCCCGCGAAGAAGGCGGACCTTCCTTGCGCGTCCGGTCACATCGGTACGCACCGCGCTGCCGCTGTCGACAGTCAGGGTGCTGCCATCGGCCAGATCGGCGCTGCGCAGGTTGCCTACCGCCACCTGATAATCGGGAAAGCGATCCTGCACGAAGTCGCTGCGCCAGCCTGCCATCCCGCCGAGAGCCGCCAGCAGAAGCGCCAGCGCCGCGCCGCCCATGCGCCGCCGCTGCCCGGCTTTCGGTTCCGACCCCAACAGACGGTCCAGCGCGCGCCGTTCAAGCCCCGAAACACCGGCTGCGGGGGCGAAGGCCAACATGCGCTCGATCGTCTCTCGGTGGGCGGGATCGGCATCGCGCCATTGGCGAAAGGCCGTGCGCTGTGCTGCGCTGGCCGATTGGGAATCGAGCAGCGCAGCCCAGTCTGCCGCCTCGGCGACGATCCTGGCGGATGCCTCAGTCAAGGCTGGCGACGGCATGGCACTGCACATAGGCCTGCGCGGTATAGCGGCGCACCGAACTGATCGAAATGCCTAGGCGCTCGGCGATTTCGTGCTGCTCCAGCCCTTCGATGCGCCGCAGGATGAAGGTATCGCGCGCGGGCTGGGAAAGGCCGTCCAGGACGCGCATCAAGGCGGTGAGCATCTGCGTGGCCATGACGATCCGCTCCGGCGTCACGGCGTTTATAAGGTCTTCTTCGGCGATGGCGGCCATGATCGCTCGCTCCACCTTGCCGCGCCGTACATCGTCGATCAGCAGGCGCCGGGCCACTTTTGCCAGGTAACTGCGGGCGTCGCGCAAGGGTTCACCGGGGCTACGTTCGAGCAGACGGCAGAAGGTGTCCTGTGCAAGATCCTCGGCGCGCGTGCGGCAGCGTGTCTGGGGTGAAAGCCAGTCGCGCAGCCATAGCCAGTGGCTGGCGTAGAGCCGATCGATCCGGGCCATGTCCCGCGCGGCAGTGCTCACCCAACCTCCCGACCACGATGCATCTTCGTAAAGCGCCTACACTAATGCGAACCATTAGCAATGCAGTTTCCGTCCGGCGGTCATGGCTCCTGATCGGCGGGGCAGCGGACGTTTAGAAAGGGACCACATTGGGAAATTGTATAATGCGCTCAAACGGCGCCCAATGATGGCTGGGTAAGTAAGCCGGATGCGCAAGATATCCCTCATTGTACTGCCCGCCATCGTGGCTGGCTGCGGCGAAACCGGGTCGAAGCCCTCCGCCCCCCCGGCCCATGCTGAGCTGATCGCTCATGAGGGCGAATTGCTGAAGCTGACGCTGACTTCGGCGGCTCAGGCACGTCTGGGTGTCGTCACGGTACGCGTGGGCGGCTGTACGGCCGGCACGGTCCGGCAGGCTTCCGGCGAGATCGTGGTGCCGCCCAGCAGCGCGGGCGGGGTGCCGACCGGCTCGCTCGCCAACCTTCAGCAGATCGGCGCGCAGCAGGCGGCGGCGGACGGCGAGGCGGTCCGTGCCTCGGCGCAGGCGCGCCTTGCCCGCATTGCACTGACCCGGGCCGAGGAGCTGGTCCGCGAGGAGGCCGGCAGCGTCCGCGCCCGTGACGAGGCGGCGGCGGCGGCAGCAGCGGCGGATGCCGCGCTGGGCGCGGCGCGGCGGCAGCGGCAATTGCTTGGCCCGCCAATCTCCGCGATGAACGGACAGCCGACGGTGTGGGTACGTGTTTCGGTGTTCGGCAGTGATATGGACGCGGTGCAGCGCGGCGCGGGGGTGACCGTCAGGCCACTGGGGCAAGGCGGAACCTCGCGGGAGGCGCGTCCGGTGCAGGCGCCGCCATCGGCCAATGCGGCGGCTGGCACGGTCGATCTCTATTATAGTCTTTCCAATCGCGACCAGGCGTACCGGGTGGGCCAGCGGGTCGCCGTGGACCTGCCGATGGGCGGCCGGACGGAAGGGCTTTCGGTGCCCTCGTCCGCCCTGGTGCGCGACATCTACGGTAGCGAATGGGTCTATCAGAAGACCGCGCCGAACACCTATGTGCGCCAGCGGGTGGCGGTAGCGTCGGAAAGCGAGGGGCAGGCGCTGCTGGCGCGCGGTCTTGCGCAAGGGGCCGAGGTGGTCACCGTGGGCGCTGCCGAACTGTTCGGCACCGAATTCGGGGCGGCACACTGATGCTGGCAGGACTGGTCCGCTTCGCGCTTGTGCAGCGCGTGTTCGTGTTGGCGGTGGCGGCGCTGCTCGTGGTTCTGGGCGTGCGTGCCGGACGCGATGTGCCGCTCGACGTGTTCCCCGAATTCGCGCCGCCGATGGTCGAGATCCAGACCGAGGCGCCCGGTCTTTCGACCGAGGAAGTCGAAAGCCTCGTCACCGTGCCGATCGAGACGGCGGTGAACGGCGTGCCCGATCTGATGACGCTGCGCTCCAAATCGGTGCTGGGGCTGTCTTCGGTGCAGATCCTGTTCGAGCGGGGCACCGATGTCCTGCGCGCCCGCCAGATGGTGGGTGAACGCGTGGCGCAGGTGCAGGCGCGCCTGCCGCTGGCCGCACGCCAGCCGGTGCTGATGCCGCCGCTATCCTCCACCAGCCGGGCGATGAAGATCGGACTGACTTCGGCCAAGCTGGACCAGATGAAGCTGTCCGAACTTGTGCGCTGGACCATCCGGCCGCGCCTGATGGCGGTGCCGGGCGTCGCCAACGTCGCCGTATGGGGCCAGCGCGACCGTCAGTTGCAGGTGCTCGTCGATCCCGACCGCCTGCGCGTGGCGGGCGTGACGCTGGCCGAAGTGCGCGCCGCGGCAGGCGATGCGGTGCTGGTCGGCGGCGGCGGCTTTATCGACACGCCCAACCAGCGCCTGCCGGTGCAGCAGGCGGGCATGGTGCAGGATGCAAAGGATCTGGCGCAGGCCATCGTCAAGCAGTCCGGCGAGGCCCCCGTGCGCATCGGCGACGTGGCGCGCGTGGTGGATGGCCATGCCCCGCCGATCGGCAACGCCATCATCGACGACGTGCCCGGCATCATGCTGATCGTCGAGAAACAGCCCACCGCCAACACCCTCGAACTCACCCGCGCGGTTGAGGCCGCGCTGGCCGAGCTTAAGCCGGGGCTTACGGACGTGAAGGTCGACACCACGATTTTCCGGCCCGCGACGTTCATCGAACGCTCGATCGACAACCTTACGCGCGCCTTGCTGATCGGCTGCCTGCTGGTGGCGGTGGTCCTGTTCGTCTTCACCCGCGACTGGCGGCAGGCGATCATCAGCCTTGTCGCCATTCCGCTGTCGCTGCTGGGCGCGGGACTGGTCTTGCTGTGGAGCGGTATGACGATCAACGTGATGGTCATCGCCGGGCTGGTGATCGCGCTGGGCGAAGTGGTCGACGATGCGATCATCGACGTCGAGAATATCGCCCGCCGCCTGCGCATCAACCGCGAAAGCGCCAGCCCCAAGCCCGCCTTCGAGGTCGTGCTGGCGGCGTCGCTGGAAGTGCGCTCGGCAGTGGTCTTCGCCTCGCTGATCGTGATGCTGGTATTCCTGCCGATCTTCTTTCTTGGCGGGGTGGCGGGCACGTTCTTCCAGCCGCTGGCGGTGGCTTATGTGCTGGCTATCGCGGCTTCGCTGCTGGTCGCGCTCACGGTGACGCCGGCGCTGTGCCTGCTGCTTCTGCCCGGCGCGCCGCAGGATGGGGAGCGTGATACGCGCTTCGTGGGCTGGCTGAAGGGCCGCTACAGCGGCGTCCTGCCCCGGATGGCCGGTCGGCCCGGAGGCGCCATGGCCGTGGTCGCGGGCGGGTTGCTGCTTGCCGGGATCGGCTACGCGACGTTCAAGGACCAGTTCCTGCCCGACTTTCGCGAGACGGACTTCCTGATGCACTTCGTCGAAAAGCCCGGCACCTCGATCGAGGCGATGGACCGGATCACCATCCGCGCCTCCAAGGAACTGCGCGCGATCCCCGGCGTGCGCAATTTCGGCGCCCACATCGGCCGCGCCGAGGCGGCGGACGAAGTGGTCGGTCCCAACTTCACCGAACTGTGGATCAGCCTTGATGAGAAGGCCGATTACGATGCGTCGGTCGCGCATATCAAGCAAGTGGTCGACGGCTACCCCGGCCTCTACCGCGACGTGCTGACGTACCTTCGCGAACGCATCAAGGAAGTGCTGACCGGCGCCGGAGCCACCATTGTCGTGCGCATCTACGGCCCCGAGCAGGAAGAACTGCGCCGTGCCGGACAGCGCGTGCGCGAGGCGGTCGGCGGCGTAGCGGGCGTGTCCGACCTCAAGCTGGAAAGCCAGGTGCTGGTCGCCCAGCTTCGCGTGACCCCAAAGCCGGGCGAACTGGCGCGGCTGGGCCTGACGGCGGGCGAAGTGAGGCGGCAGGCGCAGACCCTCATCGCCCAGCAGAAAGTGGGCGAGATCTACCGTAAGCAGAAGGCGTTCGACGTCGCGCTCTGGGGCGAACCGGCGGTGCGCGGCAATATCCACGCGCTGCGGGATCTGATGATCCAGGCCCCGACCGGCGCTGCGGTGCGGCTGGCGGACGTGGCGGATGTGGCCATCGTCCCCGCTCCCAACGAAGTGAAGCGCGAGAACGGCCAGCGCCGTCTCGATGTGACGATGAACGTGGCGGGTGCCGATCTGGGCACCGTCGCGCAGGCGGTTGAGGCACAAGTGGGCAAAGTGCAGTTCGCCAGCGGCTATCACCCCGAAGTGCTGGGCGAATATGCAGCGCTGAAGGAATCGCGCCAGCGCCTCTGGGCAACCGGGGCGGTGTGCCTTGTCGGCATCCTGCTGCTGGTCTGGATCGAGTTCCGCTCTCGCCGGGTGACGGCGCTTGTGGGTGTCAGCCTGCCGTTTGCGCTTGTCGGCGGGGTGGTTGCCGTCGCTCTGACGGGCGGGATACTTTCGCTAGGCTCGCTGGTCGGCTTCGTTACCGTGATCGGCATCGCCGCGCGCAACGGGATCATGCTGCTATCGCATTATCAGCATCTCCAGCGCGAGGAGGGGATGGCTTTTGGCCGCGAACTGGTGCTGCGCGGGGCGGAGGAGCGCCTGGTTCCGATCCTCATGACGGCAGCCTGCGCGGGGCTTGCTCTGGTGCCGCTGATCGCCGCAGGCAATGCGCCGGGGCACGAGATCGAGCATCCGATGGCGATCGTCATCCTTGGCGGCCTCGTGTCCTCGACAGTGCTGAACCTGTTCCTGATGCCCGCGCTTTATGCCCGGTTCGGTCAGGAGCGTAAGCCGACGCCTGAACCCTCGGGCCGGGAGGCGGCGGCATGATCGCCCGCATGTCCCGCCGTTTCGCGCCGCTTGCCGTGCTGGCGATCTCCGGCTGCATGACGACGACCGCGCCCACGCCTGTGGTCGCGCCCTCCGCTGCAGGAGCCTTCGCGGCGTTTCCGGTGGCCTCGATCGCGCCGGTCCCCGACGACTGGTGGCGGCTTTACGATGACCCCCAGCTCGATACGCTGGTCGCGGCAAGCCTTGCCGCCAATGCCGACTTGCGGGTCGCCTATGCCAACCTCGACGGTGCGCGCGCGGCGCTGCGTCAGGCCAGGGCGGCGCGCCTGCCGACCACTACCATCGAGAGCGCCCTGACGCTCGACAACCCCTCGGGCCAGCCCAGCGCCGCCTCGGTATCGGCCAGCGACTGGGACATTGCCGCCACGGCCAGTTGGGACATCGACCTGTTCGGCCGCCTGCGCGCCGGTGCGTTGGCCGCCAAGGCCGATGCCGAGGCACAGGCCGCCGCGCTGGACGCGGTGAAGGTCGCGGTCGCGGCGGACACGGTGTTGGCCTACGTCGAGCTTTGCGGCTCCACCCGCGCTTTGGCGGAAGCGAACGCGGTTTCGGCGGCGCAGGAACGGTCGGTGCGGCTGGTGCGCGAACAGTTGGCGGCAGGCGATGTGTCGCCGCTCGAAGTTTCGCAGGTCGCCGCACTGGCGGCATCCACCCGCGCCGCCATCGCACCGTTCGAGGCGCAGCGCGCCAATGCGCTATACCGCATCGCCACCTTGCAGGGCCGCCCTCCCGCCGAGGCGCGCAGCATGAGCCTTGCCTGCACGGCCATGCCCCGGCTCAGAGGCGCCGTGCCGGTGGGTGACGGCACCGCGCTGCTGCTGCGCCGCCCCGACGTGCGCGAGGCCGAGCGCAAGCTGGCCGCCGCCGCCGCGCGGGTGGGTGTGGCGCGCGCTGACTTCTATCCGCGCGTAAACCTGGGCGGCGCGCTGGGGCTGCTGGCGGGCGGTTTCGACGCGGTCGCCTCGCCGCTGGTGAGTTGGGCTTTTCCGAACCAAGCCCCGGCCCGTGCGAAACTTGCGCAGGCGAAGGCCGGTGAGCAGGCGGCTCTGGCCGGCTGGGACGTCGTGGTGCTCAAGGCCCTGCGCGAAGTGGAGACCGGCCTCGCCGCCTATGACGCCGAAGTGCGCCGCAACCGGGATCTGGGCGAAGCCGCTGCCGAAGCACAGGCGTACGCCCGCCGCGCTGCCTCGAGGGTCCGCCTTGGCGACGCTGCAAGCCTGCTGCAAGTCGACGCCGAACGCACGCTGGCCGCCGCCCGCCTTGCCAAGGCGCAGGCCGACCTTGCGGCCGCGCAGTCGGAGGTGGCCTTGTTCCGCTCGCTGGGAGGCGGCTGGCGCAATGCGGCGGGAACGCGCTAGGTTGCGGACATGAGAATCCTGATCGTTGAAGATGACGAGGAAACGCGCGGCTTCATCGCCAAGGGGCTGGAGCAGGCGGGACATTCCGTTGCCGCCGGCAGCGACGGCAGGGAAGGCTTGTTCCTGGCGACCGGGGGCGGCTTCGACGTTCTGGTGGTCGACCGTATGTTGCCGTGGCTGGACGGCCTCTCGCTGGTCAAGGCCCTGCGGGCTGCGGGCGATGCGACGCCGGTGTTGATGCTCACCGCGATGGGCGGGATTTCCGACCGGGTCGACGGCCTGGAATCGGGCGCTGACGATTACCTCGTAAAGCCTTTCGCCTTTTCCGAACTGGCGGCGCGGATCAATGCACTGGGCCGCCGTCCGGCGGCGCGGGTGGAGACGCACCAGCTGATCGTGGGCGATATCGTGCTGGACCTGCATCGCCGCACGGTCGAACGCGCGGGCATGCGCGTCACCTTGCAACCGCGCGAATTCGCGCTGCTGGCCGAACTGATGCGCAATCCGCGCCGGGTGATGACCCGCACGATGCTGCTGGAGCGGGTCTGGGATTTCGACTTCGATCCCAAGACCAACATCGTCGATACCCACCTCAGCCGACTTCGCTCGAAACTGAATGCCGGATTTGCGGAAGATGCCATCGAAACCGTGCGCGGCGCCGGTTACATGATGCGCGGCGGATGATGCGCGCATGAAGCCGGGCAAGTTGTGGCGCACGACATCGGGGCTGGTCACGCTCGTTGCGCTGGTATTCGCACTGGTGACGGTGGCGATCGGCGCGATTGCCTACGAGGTAACGCACGAGGCGCTGGAAGAGCAGCTCGACCACCGCATTACGACGGAAACGGCGGCCCTGCTAGCCGAAGCGCATAGCGGCGGGCTTCCGGCCATCGGCGCGGCCATTCGCCGGCGCGAAGCATCACGCTCGACCGAGCGTCTTGAATATCTGCTTGCCGATGATGGCGGGCGGATCGCCGCAGGCACCATGCGGGCACGGCTTCCGTCCCGGGCCGGCTTCGAGGAACTGCTGGAATATCGACGTTCGCCCGGCGGCAGCGTGCGGATCGCGCAGGCACTGACCACCAGGGTACGGGGCGGAACGCTGGTCGTCGGCGCCGATCGGGCCGATCTCGATGCGATCGATCGCCGCCTTCTCATCCTGTTTTCAGGTGCTTTGGCAGGTATGTTGCTGGTGGGCATCGCTGCCGCCGTGCTGATCGGGTGGATGACCCGTCTGCGTCTCGAAGGGATCGATGCCACGGCGCAGGCGATCATTGGCGGCGACTTGTCCCGCCGGGTGCCGCGCGATGGCTCGGACAGCGAGTTCGACCGCCTTGCCGGTACGCTCAACCGCATGCTTGATCGGATCGAGGGGCTCATGGAGAGCCTGCGGCAGGTGTCGAGCGATGTCGCGCATGACTTGCGCACACCGCTGACGCGCCTTTGCAGCAGCCTGGAAAGGGCCGCCGGGGAAGCGGACCCGGCGGCGCGCGCGGACCAGATCGAAAACGCGCGTGGACAGGCCGCCGAACTGCTGGAGATATTCACCGCGCTGCTCAGGATCGCCGAAGTGGAAGGATTTGCGGACCGGCTGCCGCTTCACTCGCTCGATCTGTCCGCGTTGGTCGAACAGATGGCAGAGAGCTACCGGCCGGACATAGAGGACAGCGGGCGGCACCTCGACACGCGGATCGAGCCCGGCCTTGCGGTCGTCGGCGATCGCAGGCTGCTGAGCCAGGCGGCCGCCAACCTGCTCGACAATTGCCTGCGTCACACGCCTGAGGGCACCGCGATCATGCTGCGGGCCAAGGCAAGTCCGCGCGGTATAGTCTTGAGCATCCTCGATGATGGGCCGGGGATACCGCAGGAGGACCGGACGCGAATCTTCCAGCGCTTTGCCAGGTCGGAACGGGCGCGCTCTACGCCGGGGCATGGGCTGGGCCTTGCCCTCGTCCAGGCGATCGTTTCCGCTCATGGCGGGCATGTCCTGCTGGAAGACGGGGAAGGTTTTCATCTTAGGATCGAATTGCCACCGGCGTCTTGACGCTCGAGCGCGTACTGCCCAGTGCAAACATGAGTTTGCGAGTCATTAGCAAATCTCTTATGCCTTTGCAGGTCACGTAATCGAAGGAGCGGCGCTATGCGTTCGAAGCTATCCCTTGCCTCGCTTTCCGCCGTGTTGATGGCCGCGTTGCCGACGGCGGCGCTGGCGCATCCCGGCCATGAGCAGACGTCCAGTTTCATGCAGGGCATCGGCCATCCGTTTTCCGGTATCGACCATGTTCTTGCCATGGTGATGATCGGCCTGTTCGCCGTCCAGCTTGGCGGCCGCGCGATATGGGCGTTGCCGCTGACCTTCGTTAGCTTCATGGCGCTGGGCAGTCTCAGCGGCGCTGCAGGCATTGCGCCTTCGCTTGTCGAAATCGGCATCGGGGTTTCGGTGGTGGTCCTGGGCGGCCTGATCGCGATGCAGGTGCGCCTGCCGGTGATCGCCGCAACGGCCCTTGCGGCAGCGATTGCCCTGTTCCACGGCTATGCCCACGGCGCCGAAGCGCAGGGCGGCGTGTCGATCCCCTATCTCGCCGGGTTCCTGACAGGCACGGCGGCGCTTCATGGTGGCGGTATAGCGGCAGGTCTTGGCCTGGCGCGGACCGGCGGCCGCTTGGGCACCCGCGTCGCAGGCGGACTGGCCGCTGCGACCGGAATGTTCCTGGTCGCAGGCTGATCGCAGCCGGAAGACGATGCGCGCCGGGCCGCCAAAGGCCAACCGGTTATTCGTGCCGGCGGCGGGGGCGGGGCCACCATCGCCCTGCGTTCATCGCGGAACTCTCCGCGCCCAAACATCGACGCCAGATATTCGAAGGACACCACGATGATTTCCATTTCAAGCCTGCTCGACCGTATCTCCGGCATCGATGAGGCGCAGGCCCACTGCGACATTCCCTGCAAGATCTACGATCCGGGCCCGGCGCTGATCGCCGCCGTTTCGGTGGTGCGGATGATGGACATCCTGCACGAAATCGCCGCCAAGGCCGATGCCGACCCGGTGTCGAAGCACAACACGATGTCCCGCAACATCGCGATGAAGGAAAAAGAGGCCGAGAAGGTGAAAGCCGAGGTCCGGGTGATCTGGGGCGATTACTTCAAGGCGCCGCAGTTCGAGAAATTCCCCGAGATCCACGATCTGACCCACAGGATCATGATGGCCGGCAGCGCCTGCAAGCAGGACGTGCACCGCGCCGACGGCGAGAAGCTGGTCGAACTGGTCAACCGCTTCGCCGAGATATTCT
>Ga0308165_1001913_pt1 | contig 27095 bp, 24 predicted proteins | sample PhyWR2_FD_201032 | JGI IMG/M metagenome (GOLD analysis project Ga0308165, IMG submission 201032) | Phyllosphere microbial communities from UC Gill Tract Community Farm, Albany, California, United States - DLSLW.R2 | ecosystem: Host-associated > Plants > Phyllosphere > Unclassified | place: USA... | reverse complement strand
CCCAGGCCAGCAAGGCCGCCCAGGCGCAGAGCCGCATGAAGCGCCTGGCCAAGCTGGCCGGCACCGAGGCGGTGCGCGCCGAGCGCGAGTTCCGCATCGAGTTCTCGCCGCCAGCCAAGCTGCCGTTCTCGCTGATCCGGCTCAACCATGTCGATGCCGGGTACGGCGCCGATGCGGTGATCCTTCACAACGTAGGCTTCGGCCTGGAAGCCGGCCAGCGCATCGGCCTGCTGGGTCCCAACGGCGCGGGCAAGACCACGCTGGTGAAGACCCTGGTGGGCGAGCTGGCCCCGCTGACCGGTGAGCGCGCCGCGCACCCGGACCTGCGCATCGGCTACTTCGCCCAGCACACGGTGGAGTCGCTGCATGAAGGGCAGTCGCCGATGGAGCACTTCCGCGACCTGGACCGCGATGCGCCCAACCAAGTGTTCCGCGACTTCCTCGGCAAGTGGAACTTCGCCGGCGACCGTGCCTTCGAGCCGGTGGACGGGTTCTCCGGTGGCGAGCGTGCGCGCCTGGCACTGGCCCTGATCGCCTTCCAGCAGCCGAACGTGCTGCTGCTCGACGAACCGACCAACCACCTCGACCTGGAAATGCGCGAAGCGCTGGCCGAGGCGCTGGCCGACTTCGAGGGCGCGATCGTGATGGTGTCGCATGACCGCCATCTGATCGGCCTGGTCTGCGATACCTTCTGGCGCGTGGCCGATGGCGTGGTGGAGCCGTTCGACGGCGACCTGGATGCGTACGCGGCGTGGCTGCGCTCGCGTCCCGCCGCGCAGGGCACCAAGCAGAAGATGGCCGCGGCCGCACCGGAACCGGTGCCGCCGACTCCGCCGCTGCCGCCGAAGAAGCCGGTCAACCCGCACAAGCTGGCCGCCGCCGAAGCCAAGGTGGGCGAGCTGGAAGCGCTGCTGGCCGACCTGGACCGGCAGCTGGCCGATCCGTCCAACTACGCCGACAGCACCCGCATGGCCGTGCTCGGCCGCGACCGCGAGGCTACCGCCACGCTGCTCAGCAAGGCCGAGCAGACCTGGATGGAACTGCTGGACGCGTAAACGGCATGCCGACCAGCGGTCGGCATCTACCGGGCAAGCCCCGTAGAGCCGGGCTCTGCCCGGCTGCATCTCGGGACACGTAACTACGGTACCGGCCGGAATGCGCCTGTGGCGGGCAAGCCGGGCAGAGCCCGGCTCTACGTGGCCGCGGGATTCACGCCGCGCCGTCCTGCGCCTCCAGCCATTCCCGGAACCGCCGCGCCGCATCGCTTTCGGCGCGCGAGCGCAGGCGCGTCAACCAATACCGCCCCAGGTCCAGCGTTTTTGGGAACGGCTGGACCAGCCGTCCCTGCGCCAGGTCCTGTTCGAACATCTTCAACGGCAGCAGCGCCACGCCCGCACCGGCGGCCGCTGCACTGGCCAACGTCAGCGACGAATCGAATACCGGGCCGCGCGCTTCCAGCTCCGCCACCCCGGCCGCCTGCAGCCAGCGCGGCCATTCGTCACTGCGGTACGACCGCAGCAACGCCACGTTGGCCAGGTCGCGCGGATCGCGCAAGGTGCGCGCCAGGGCCGGCGCGCACAGCGGTGCGAACGGGGCGTCCAGCACCGGCGTGCTCACCTGGCCCTGCCAGTCGCCATCACCGAACCGGATCGCCAGGTCGAGCCCTTCGCCGGCCAGGTCGATGCGGTTGTTGTGGGTCTGCACGCGCAGCTCGATATCGGCATGGCGCGCGGAAAAATCCGCCAGCCGCGGCAGCAGCCAGCCCGTGGCGAACGTGCCTACCACCCCCACCCCGAGCACGTCGCGGAAATGTCCCCCGACGAACCGGTCCAGGCTCACCGCGATGCGGTCGAAGGCCTCGTTGAGCACCGGGTACAACCGGGCGCCTTCGTCGGTAAGCGCCACCCCGCGCGGCAGGCGATTGAACAACGACACCCCGAGCCGGTCTTCCAGTGCCCGGATCTGGTGGCTGAGCGCCGCCTGGCTGACACACAGCTCCAGCGCGGCGCGGGTGAAGTTCTGGTGGCGGGCGGCGGCCTCGAAGGCGCGCAGGGCATTGAGCGGCAACTGGGGGCGGAGCATGACGGGGAGCCGTGAGCTGGAGTGATGGAATCATCGCATTCCTGCGGCGCATGTGCCGCCCTGCGTGAATATCCATCTGGGTTTCCAGAGACGCCGCCCGTTGTCGCAGTTGACACGCATTAGTTCACGTTATGACTGCCGCTGAAAATGGTTGCTGGTGGGTCGGTCGGGGCACTGGCAATACTCTGCCTTTGCCACGGAGGATGCGCATGCTCGCTCGACGTCATTTCCTGCAATGGACCGGCGCTGCCGCCCTCTCGGCGCTGGCCGCCAGTACGTTTGCGAAGACCCCGGCCGTGGCGGCAGCGCCGCGGTCGACAGCACGCGACTTCGCCGCGCTTGAAGCGGCCAGTGGCGGTCGCCTCGGGGTCACGCTGCTGAACACCGGCAGCGGCCAGCGTGTCGGCCACCGCCAGGACGAGCGCTTCCCGATGTGCAGCACGTTCAAGTTCGCACTGTGCGCCACCGTGCTGCGGTTGGCGGACCAGGGAAAACTCTCGCTGGACCGGCGCCTTGCCATGACCACGCAGGACCTGCTGTCGCATGCGCCGGTGACCGCCCGCCACGTGGGCAAGGACGTCACCGTGCGCGACCTGTGCCGCGCCACCATGGTTACCAGCGACAACCCGGCCGCCAACCTCCTCCTGCGTGTGGTGGGCGGCCCGGCCGGCGTGACCGCGTTTCTGCGCGCCAGCGGTGATGACGTGACCCGCAACGACCGTGACGAGCCGGAGGTGAACCGCTTCGCCCCCGGCGATCCGCGCGATACCACCAGCCCGGCCGCGATGGCCGCCAGCCTGCAGCGGCTGCTGCTGGGCGAGCTGTTGCAGCCGGCCTCGCGCCAGCAACTGGCCGACTGGCTGATCGACAACGAAACCGGCGATGCGCACCTGCGCGCCGGCCTGTCCAACGCATGGCGGGTAGGTGACAAAACCGGCAGCAACGGCGAAGACACCACCAACGACATCGCCATCCTCTGGCCACTGACCGGCGGCGCACCGTGGGTGCTCACCAGCTACCTGCAAGGCGCCCGCCTCGATGATGCTGGCCGCAACGACGTGCTGCGCCAGGTAGCGGTCATCGCCGAGCAGCACATCCACGCCGCGTAACCGCCCACCCCGCGGTAGAGCCGACCGTTGGTCGGCTCCAATCCATGCCCGATCCAATGGCAGCCGGGCAGAGCCCGGCTCCACGTCAGCCGCGTACCGCCTCCAGGAAACCGCGCCCCCAGCGGTCCACGTCGTGATATTCCACGCTGCCGAACAGCTGCCGCATGCGCCCGGTGGCTTCTTTCTCCGGCATCGACAACGCCTGCAGCAGCCCGGCCGTCAGATCGGCCGGGTCGTGCGGGTTGGTCAACACCGCGCCCTTCAACTCCGCTGCCGCACCGGCGAACTCGCTGAGCACCAGCACGCCGCTGCTGCCTTCGATGCCATGGGTAGCCACGAACTCTTTGGCCACCAGATTCAGGCCGTCGCGCAACGGGGTGATCCACATCACCTGCGCCGCCGCGTAGTGCGCCACCACCTCCTCGAACGGCAGTGCCTGTGCGAAGAACCGCACCGGCGTCCAGTCCAGCCGCGAGAAGCGTCCGTTGATGCGGCCCACCGCCTGCTCGATCTGGTTCTGCAGCGTGCGGTACACGGTCATCTCGCGCGCGGCCGGGACGCACACCATCAGCAGGGTCACCTTGCCCTGGCGGTCGGGATGCTGTTCCAGCAGGCGTTCGAAGGCCTCCAGCTTGGCCAGCGTGCCCTTGGTGTAGTCCAGGCGTTCCACCGACAGCACCAGCTTGCGCGCGCCGATCTCGCGGCGCAGCTTGAAGATGTCATTGCGCACGTCGCTGCGCGCCAGCACGTTGTGGATGCGGCGCAGGTCGGTGCCCACCGGGTGTGCGCCCAGCGCGATCTCCCGGTCGCCCACGCGCAGGCGCGTGGTCATGGTGTCCAGCCCCACCGCGCACCCGTAGGTGAGGAAGCGCGGGGCGCAGCTTTCCCACGCCAGGCGCTCGGCCGGCACGGCGCCGCGCACCACGTCCACGAAGTTCTCCACCTGGCGCGGAATATGGAAGCCGATGTAGTCGCACGACAGCAGGCTGCCGATGATCTCGCGCCGCCACGGCACTACATTGAACACGTCCGCTGACGGGAAGTAGGTGTGGTGGAAGAAGGCGATCTTCAGGTCCGGGCGCAGTTCCCGCAGCGTGGCCGGCACCATCCACAGGTTGTAGTCATGGATCCACACCGTGGCCCCGTGCGCGGCTTCGGCGGCGGTGGCCTCGGCGAACTTGCGGTTGACCGTCAGGAACACCTGCCAGTCGTCCTCGCGGAACTTCGCGCGTTCCCAGAACACATGCAGCATCGGCCAGAACGCTTCTTTCGAGAAGCGCTTGTAGAAGATATCCACTTCCTGCCGGCTCAACGGCACCCGCGCAGCGGTAAGGGTGGGGTAGCGCTCGGCGTCCACGGCCAGGTGGGTCTGGAATGGCCCGCGCTTGGGGTCGTCGATGCCCCATGCCACCCACGAGCCCTTCTGGCCGCCTTCGAAGAAGCTCAGCAGCGAGGGAATGATGCCGTTGGGCGAGCGCGGCGGGCGCTGCACCAGCACACCGTTTTCCATTACTTCGTCGAAGGGCAGGCGGTGGTAGACCATCACCAGGTCGGCGCCGGCGGCGCGGGCCTGTTTGGGCGGGTAAAGATATCGGTCATCGTCGGCAAGCAGCGCGAAGTGCTCGATCGCCTCCAGGATGCCGCCGCAGCCCGGTGCCTGCGCATGGAAGGTGTTGGTCAGCGTGGCCGTGGCTTCGGTCAGCGCTGGCTCGGAATCGCCCACGCACACGCCGCGGAAGCCGGCGGTGTACATCGACAGGTCATTGAGGGTGTCGCCGGCCACCAGGATGCGGTCGCGCGGCAGGTCGAGCAGGCGCGCAAGCGCGGCCAGGGTGCGGCCCTTGTCGGTGTCCGGCGGCAGGATGTCCAGGTAGCGGTCTGCCGAATACAGCACGTCGCAGCCCAGCGCCTGGGCGGCAGCCTGGATCTGCGCGCGCAGCGGCGCCAGCGTCTGGGGATCGCAGAAGTACGAGCAGCGCCGCTCCTGGGGCACGTCCTGGCGCTGCAGCGCGGCGAACGGGCGCATCGCCGCGGCCACCACGTGTTCGCCGGGCCAGTGCGCATCGATCATCGACTGCAGCGGCTGCAGGGGCTGCAGCGTGTGGCCATCCACCACGGTCGCGCCGACATCGCAGACCACGTAGTCCGGGCGCGGAATGGCCGGGTCGGAAAGCAGCGGCATCACCGCTTCCAGGCCGCGGCCGGTGATGAAGATCAGGGCGATGCCCGGGTGCTGGTCAACCAGCCGGTACAGCCGGTGGCGCGCAGCGGCATCGCCGGCGAGGAACGTGCCATCCAGGTCGGTGGCCAGGATCAGTTGCGGGGCCGGCGTGGCCGGCGAAGTACGGGTGGGAGTGGAAAGGGCGGGTGTCGATACAGTCAATGGGCTTCCTTATCGGAACGGGTGGATTGGGGGGTGTCCGGCGGCGCCTCGAGGTCGGTTTCGGGCATCAGCTCCAGCGCCGACGGCGTGGTGCGCAGCATCAGCCGGAACCCGACCGGATGCGTGCGCACCCGCTGGAACCGCAGCAGACGCGCGCCGGTGAACAGCGCCAGCAGCATCAGCACCACGGCGAAGTACAAGGGCAGCGCGGCAGGGCCGAAGCGCTGCATGGCCGCGCCGGCCAGCGCCGGACCCAGTGCCGCGCCCACGCCGTGCACCAGCAGCAGGCTGGAACAGCCCGACAGCAGGTGCTGGCGCGGCAGGTAGTCGAGCATGTGGGCCACCGCAAACGGATACAGCGCGAACGCCAGCCCGCCGTAGCAGAAGAACAACCCGAACAGCAGGTGGGTCTGCAGCTGGATCATCGGCAGCGATGCCACCACCGCGATGCCGGCAGCGGCCAGGCTCAGGGCGACCAGCCCACTGCGCCGATCGTGGCCATTGCTGATATGGCCCAGCGGCCACTGCAGCAGCGCGCCGCCCAGAATCGCAGTCAGCATGAACAGCGCCACGCCATTGCCATCCAGGCCCACCGCGCCGGCATACACCGGCAGCAGGCCCCAGAAGGCACCCATCGCCAGCCCGGACAGGCCCGCCGCCACGGTGGCCACCGGCGCCATCGCATACAACCGGCTCAGGGTGAGCCGCGACACCACCGGCACGTCCGGCTGGCGCAGGCGTGTTGCGGTGACCGGCAACACCGCCGCGCAGATCAGGATCGCGGTCAGCATGAACATCGCCATCGCGCTGGCATCGCCCAGCATCAGCAGCACCTGGCCCAGCGCCAGCGCAGAAAGATTGACGACCATGTAAAGCGAGAACGCGCGGCTGCGCCGGGCCGGATCGGGCTCGGCGTTGAGCCAGCTCTCGATCACCGTATACAGCCCGACCAGCGCGATGCCGGTGGCGATGCGCAGCACTCCCCAGGCGACGGGATGCAGCCAGAGGGGATGGAGCAGAACGGCGATCGCCGCGAGGGCGGCGAAGAACGCGAACGCGCGGATATGCCCGATGCGGCCGATCAGCGAGGGCGCGAAAAAGGTACCGATGAAGAAGCCGGCGAAATACCCGGACATCACCAGCCCCAGCGTGCCGGCACCGAAGCCGGCCTGGCCGCCGCGCACCGCCAGCAGCGTACCCAAAAGCCCGCTGCCGGTAAGGAGCAGCGCGACGCCGGTGAGCAGGGCGGTCAGCCGCAGCATGCGCACGGCCTGGGTGGGAAGGCAATAAACAACACCTGATCTACCGTAGCACAGCTACGATGAAGCCCCGGTAGCAGCCATGCCGATGCGTTTGCACTGCCTGTGCATGCAGGCTAGGGTAGGGCGATGAATGTTCCCAAGGTTGTTGCACCGCTCGCCATTGCGTTGTTGCTTGCCGCCTGCGGTGGGCGGCAGGACAGCGTGGCCCACGACGTGGCCAATGCACCGGCCGATGCGTTCCTTGCCGCAGTCGCCGCCCATTGCGGCAAGGCGTACGAAGGCAAGGTGATTGCCAACGAACCGCGCACCGATGCACCCGATCCCTTCGAGGGCAAGCGGCTGGTGATGCACGTGCGCGGGTGCGAGGATCCCGCACACGGGCTACGTATTCCGTTCCATGTCGGCGACGATCACTCACGTACCTGGGTGATCAGCCGCACCGAGACCGGCCTGCGCCTGAAGCACGATCATCGCCACCAGGACGGTAGCCCCGATGCGGTGACGATGTACGGCGGCGACAGCAAGCCACCGGGTACCGCGCAGCGCCAGAGCTTTCCGGTGGATGCCGATTCGGTGGCGATGTTCCGCAAGGCAGACATGCTGCCGTCCGTGCACAACACCTGGGCGATGGACATCGAGCCGGACCAGCGCTTCATCTACGAACTCACCCGCCCGGGCGGTCGCCGCTTCCAGGTCGAGTTCGACCTGAGCAAGCCGGTCGCGCTGCCACCCGCGCCGTGGGGCAGCAGCCCGTAAAGCGGGGCTCTGCCCCGGTGTTCGCGGTGGCTGCCATCCAGGCCGCGTAGAGCGGGGCTCTGCCCCGCTGCTGTTCGCGCACCTGCCGGGGGTTCATGAGGTTGCCGGCCAGCGGCCGGCACTACCCGTTGCTGCGTCTACCGCACCCCGAACCGGGCGCGGCAGCCGTTGCTGACCCACAGGCTGCTGTTGGTATAGCCCCAGCTGCGGCCTTCCACGCAGGCACTGCCGGACAGCTGCTGCTGCAGCACTGGGCGGCCCTGCCGGGCGTCCCAGGCGCAGGTCTGCTGGCGGTTGCTGTTGCTGCTGCAGGTCACGCTGTAATTGGCGTTGCCCCCGCCGTTGCCCCCGCCCCAGCCGCCCCGGGCCTCGGCGAACTCGCCGCGACAGCCGCGGTTGACCCAGACCGCGCCATTGCGCACGCCCCAGGTCTGGCCCTCGACGCAAGCCGAGCCCGAGATCTGCCGGACCAGGGTGGCGTTGCGCCAGCCGGTGTTGCAGCTGCGCTCGCGGTTGTCCTGGCTCTCGCAGCGGATGGTGCCGCCGGTGCTGCCGCCGCCGCCGCCCCAGTTGCCGCCGTTGCCGCGCCCTTCGACGAACTCGGCGCGGCAGCCGCCGGTGACCCACACCGTGCCGTTGCGCGAGCCCCAAGTGCGCCCTTCCTGGCAGGCCGAGCCGGAAATCTGCCGCGACAGCTGGGCACTGCGCCAGCCGGTGTTGCAGACCCGCTCGCGGTTGTTCTGGCTTTCGCAGCGCACCGTGCCGCCGTTGTTGCCGCCGCCGCCGCCGCCGCCGTTCCAGCCGCCGCCGCTGCCGCGCAGCGAGGTGGCGATGTCCTGCTTGATCCGCGAGAAGCCCCAGCCCGAATTGACCTGGGCCAGGTAGAAGCGCAGCTGGTCGTCGGGAATGCGGCGGCCATTGGACTGGTCGGCATATTCCTGGGTGATCACCCGCGAGCGGTCGCTGGAAGACAGCTGCGACAGGTTCTCAGGGGCATAGGCGCGGGTGCTCATCTGGGCCTGGGCGGCCGGGGCGCTACAGCCCAGTGCCAGGGCCAGGCAGACAACGGTGAGGCGACGGTTCATGGCGACATCCCCTTGCGGTCGTTGGTGCGCGGACTATAGGAACGGGCCGGGTTCACGCCGTGTGATGCCCGCCGGGCGGGCCGCAGGCCCCGGCCGGGCAGGGGCGGGCAACGGCCCATTTGCCCCGGCGCAGGCTACGCCGCAGAATAAAGGGCTGTCCGGCGCAACCTGGTGCCGGCATTCTCCTGCGGAGCTTTACCCCCATGCGTACCCACTTCTGTGGCCTGGTCGATGAGACCCTGATTGGCCAAACCGTTACCCTCGCCGGCTGGACCGACGTTGCCCGCAACCAGGGCGGCGTGTGCTTCATCGATCTTCGCGATCATGAAGGCATCGTGCAGGTGACGGTGGAAGTCGACAACGCGGCCGTGTTCGCCGTGGCCGCCGGCCTGGGCTACGAGGATGTGCTGCAGGTGGAAGGCGTGGTGCGTGCGCGCCATGCGGTGAACGACAAGATCCGCACCGGCAAGGTGGAAGTGATCGCCACGGCCATCACCGTGCTCAACAAGGCCGAGCCGCTGCCGTTCCACGCCCACGAGAACCCGGGCGAGGAAACCCGCCTGAAGTACCGCTACCTGGACCTGCGCCGCCCGGAAATGCAGCGCATGCAGCGCACCCGCATCAAGCTGGTGCAGGCGCTGCGCCGCCACCTGGACGCCACCGGCTTCCAGGACATCGAAACCCCGATCCTGACCAAGGCCACCCCGGAAGGCGCCCGCGACTTCCTGGTGCCGGCGCGCATGCACCCGGGTGAGTTCTACGCCCTGCCGCAGAGCCCGCAGCTGTTCAAGCAGATCCTGATGGTGGCCGGCTTCGACCGCTACTACCAGATCGCGCGCTGCTTCCGCGACGAGGCCCTGCGTGCCGACCGCCAGCTGGAATTCACCCAGCTGGACATGGAGTTCGCCTTCGTGCGCGAGCGCGACGTGCAGGACTTCGTCGAAGACATGATCCGCGCCATCTTCAAGGAAGTGGTGGACGTGGAGCTGGCCGCCAGCTTCCCGCGCCTGACCTGGGCCGAGGCGATGCGTCGCTTCGGGTCGGACAAGCCGGACCTGCGCATCGCGCTGGAGCTGGTGGACGTGGCCGAACTGGTCAAGACCAGTGAGTTCCCGGTGTTCACCGCCGCCGCCAACGACGCCGACGGCCGCGTGGCCGCGCTGCGCATCCCCGGCGGTGCCACGCTGAGCCGCAAGCAGATCGACGAGTACGCCGCACATGCCGCCAAGTACGGCGCCAAGGGCCTGGCCTACATCAAGATCGGCGACACCGGTGAAGTCAGCTCGCCGATCGCCAAGTTCTTCAGCGAAGAGGCCTTCGCCGCGCTGGTAGCCTACGTGGGCGCCGGCAACGGCGACATCGTGTTCTTCGGTGCCGGTGGTTACAACAAGGTCTCCGACTTCATGGGCGCCCTGCGCCTGAAGGCCGGCAAGGACTTCAACCTGGTCGCCGACGGGTGGGCCCCGCTGTGGGTCACCGACTTCCCGATGTTCGAGTACGACGACGAAGCCCAGCGCTACGTCGCCCTGCATCACCCCTTCACCGCCCCGGCGGTGGACGACATCGCCGACCTGCGCGCCAACGCCAAGACCGCGGTGTCGCGCGGCTATGACATGGTGCTCAATGGCAACGAGATCGGCGGCGGTTCGATCCGTATCCACCGCTCGGACATGCAGAGCACGGTGTTCGAGCTGCTGGGCATCGGTGCCGAAGAGGCCGAGGCCAAGTTCGGCTTCCTGCTCGACGCCCTGCGTTTCGGCGCGCCGCCGCACGGTGGCATTGCCTTCGGCATCGACCGCATCGCCGCGCTGATGGCTGGCACCGAGTCGATCCGCGACGTCATTCCGTTCCCGAAGACCACCGGCGCGCAGTGCCTGATGACCGGCGCCCCGTCGCCGATCCCGGACGAGCAGCTGGCCGAAGTGCACATCCAGGTTCGCCCGCGCAATGCCTGACCCGCCAACGTAGTGCCGGGCTCTGCCCGGCACGCCCCACCAAACCCCGGAGATCCTGCAATGAGCGAATACGCGTTTTCGTTGGAATGGGAAAAGCTGGGCAATGAAGGCGCCGACGCCACCCTGGTCACCGAACGCGCCCGCGTGTTCGGTGGCTGGCTGGTGCGCGTGGGCACCAACCCCGCCGCCATGGCGTTGACCTTCGTGCAGGACGGCGAAGGGCGCTGGGATGGCGAGGACTTCGGCGTGGAAGACTACGAAGAAGACGAAGACGAAGACGAAGACGACCTCGACGAGGAAGACGACGAGGAAGAGGGCGAAGAGGACGAGGAAGAGTACGCGGACGGGGACGAGGAAGAAGAGGAGGGCGACGAGGAAGAAGACGCCCCCACGGAGCGCAGGCCTGAGGCCTGCCCGGACACCGCCATGTACGCCATCCGCCGTGCCACCGTTGACGACGCACCGACCCTGTCGGTGCTGGCCACGCGTACCTTCGTGGAAACCTTCGGCCACCTCTATCCTGCGCAGGACCTGCAGGATTTCCTGGACGAGGCCTATGCGGTCGACCGCCAGCACATCATCCTGGCCCACCCGGATTACGCGGTGTGGCTGCTGGAACGGGACGGCGTGGCGGTCGGCCATGCCGCGGCCGGCCCCTGCGGCCTGCCGCACCCGGACGTGCAGCCGGGCGATCGCGAACTCAAGCGCCTGTACCTGATCAAGGACGAACAGAGCTGCGGTTGGGGCAGCCGGTTGCTGGAAACGGCACTGGACTGGCTCGAACGCGACGGCCCGCGCACGCTGTGGCTGGGCGTGTGGTCGGAGAACTTCGGCGCGCAGCGTTTTTACGCCCGCTACGGCTTCACCAAGGTGGGCACCTACGAATTTCCGGTCGGCAGCGTACGCGACCTGGAGTTCATCCTGCGCCGACCGGCCGGCCCGGCGCGCTGAGCACCCGTCCCGTTTCCTTCTCCATCGCAATGGACCGCAACGGCTTCACCCGCCGTTGCACGGTCTATTCGTCTAATGGCCGTGTTTCCTCCCGCAGGTCCCAAGCCAACCGGCTAGGCTGAGTGCATGAATCCCCCTGTTTTATTGCTTCACGGCATCTGGAATGCCCGCGCCTGGGTTGGCCCACTGGCCTGGCGGCTGCGCGCGCGTGGCTTCAGCGTGGACACCTTTGGCTATTCCAGCGTCTTCGGCGGTCCCGACGTGGCGGTGCCGCAACTGTTGGAACGGCTCAAGGACAGCGGCCCGGTGTCGCTGGTCGGGCACAGCCTGGGCGGGCTGGTGGCGCTGGAAGCGTTGCGCCAGCAGCCGGACCTGCCGGTGTCGCGGGTGGTCTGCCTGGGTTCGCCGTTGCGCGGCAGCGGCACCGCCCGGTCGCTGGCCGAGCATGGCTGGTCGCTGGCGCTCGGCCGCAGCAGCGACCTGCTGCTCGACGGCCTGCCGGCCTGGGAGGGCAGGGCGCAGGTGGGGTTGGTTGCCGGCTCGGTCCCGCACGGCCTGGGTAGCCTGCTGGGCGCCATCGGCGAAGCCTCCGATGGCACCGTGGCGCTGGATGAGACCCACCTGCCGGGCCTGGCCGACCATTGCGTGGTTCCGGCCAGCCACAGTGGGCTGGTGTTTTCCCCCGAGGCCGCGCGCCAGACCGCCGCCTTCCTGCGCGATGGCCGCTTCCGGCCCGACCGCGCCGCCCACGCCGCCTGAGCCCGGGCGGCCCCCCGGCCACGACTAACACGGTCGCGGCGGGCGATCAGGTAGAATCCGCGCCCTGTTCCTCATGCAAGCACGGTAATACCCATGGGTAGAGGTCCCTCGATCGAGAACCGCAAAAACGCGTCTGACGCGAAGCGCGGCAAGATTTTCACCAAGATCATCCGCGAGATCGGCGTTGCCGCGCGCGGCGGTGGAGGGGACCCCAACAACAACCCGCGCCTGCGGGTTGCCATGGACAAGGGCCTGGCCTCGAACATGTCCAAGGACGTGATCGAGCGCGCCATCAAGAAGGCCACCGGCGAACTGGAAGGCGTGGAATACGAAGAGATCCGCTACGAGGGCTATGCCCCCGGTGGCGTGGCCGTGATCGTGGACTGCCTGACCGACAACCGCGTGCGCACGGTGGCCGATGTCCGCCACGCGTTCAGCAAGTGCGGCGGCAACATGGGCACCGAAGGCTCGGTGGCCTTCATGTTCAAGCGCGTGGGCGTGCTGCATTTCGCCGCCGGTGCCGATGAAGAGACCATCACCGAGGCGGCCATCGAGGCCGGCGCGGACGACATCGTGGTGTACCCGGAAGACGGCGCGATCGACGTGTTGACCGCCGCCGACAGCTACCACGCGGTCAAGGAGGCCATGGAAGCGGCCAAGCTGACCCCGGACCACGCCGAACTGACCTTCCGCGCCGACAACGACATCAAGGTCGAAGGCGACACCGCCCTGCAGGTCAAGAAGCTGCTGGACATGCTGGAAGACCTGGACGACGTGCAGGACGTGTTCTCCAACGCCGACCTCGGCGCGGACGCCTACGCCTGACCGGACGCGCTGCCGGTCGCCTTTGGCGACCGGTGGGCGGACAATGCGGACCATGATGACTCCCGCCGTTCCCTGCCATCGCCGCCGCACTGCTCCGTTCCGGGTCCTGCCCGGCCGCGTGCGTGCCGCATGACCCGCATCCTCGGCATCGACCCCGGTTCGCAACGCACCGGGGTGGGCATCATTGATGTGGATGCCACCGGCAACGTCGTGCACGTGCACCACCTGCCGCTGGTGTTGCTGGGCGCCGACGATTTCCCGCAGCGCATGAAGCTGCTGGTGCTGGGCCTGAACGCCCTGGTCGAGGAATACCGCCCCGACGAAGTGGCGATCGAAAAAGTGTTCATGGCGCGCAACCCCGACTCGGCCCTGAAGCTGGGCCAGGCCCGCGGCGCGGCCATCTCGGCGGTGGTCATGCGCGACCTGCCGGTCAGCGAGTACGCGGCCACCGAAATCAAGCTGGCCGTGGTCGGCCGCGGTGGCGCGGAAAAACAACAGGTCCAACACATGGTCGGGCTCATGCTCAACCTGAAAACCAAGCTGCAGGCCGACGCCGCCGATGCGTTGGCCGTGGCCATCACCCACGCCCACGTACGGGCAACGGCGCAACGCCTGGGCGTCAACGCCCGCATGGCCTGGAGCCGCAAATGAGGAAAGCTGCATGATTGGTCGTCTGCGCGGGATCGTGGCCTACAAGGCGCCGCCGTGGCTGCTGATCGACGTCAATGGCGTCGGTTACGAGCTGGAGGCGCCGATGAGCACCTTCTACGACCTGCCCGAGCTGGGCCGCGAGGTCACCCTGTTCACCCACTACGCGCAGAAGGAAGACAGCGTGTCGCTGTATGGCTTCCTGCGTGAGGGCGAGCGCCGCCTGTTCCGCGACGTGCAGAAGGTCAGCGGAATCGGCGCCAAGATCGCGCTGGCGGTGTTGTCGGGGGTGAGCGTGGACGAGTTCGCGCGCATGCTGCAGGCCGGTGACATCACCGCGCTGACCCGCATTCCCGGCATCGGCAAGAAGACCGCCGAGCGCATGGTGCTGGAACTGCGCGACCGCGCGGCCAATTTTGGCGGGGGCGGCGCACCCCTGGCCGGTGCCGCGCCGGCCACCGACCCGGTCTCCGAGGCCACCGTGGCCCTGCAGCAGCTGGGCTACAAGCCGGCCGAGGCCGCGCGCATGGCGCGCGATGCCAACGCCGAGGGCGACGATGTCGCCACCGTCATCCGCAAGGCCCTGCAGGCCGCGCTGCGCTGACCCGCGCGCTGCCTTCTTCCTGATACCGACCGCGTCCGCCCGGAGCACCATGTCCACCTCTTCCACCCAGCACGACAACGGCCACGCCGCGCACGGCCACGCGCCGGCGGCCGGCGGCATGGCTCTGATGATCGGCGCCATCGGCGTGGTGTTCGGCGACATCGGCACCAGCCCGCTCTACACGTTGAAGGAAGCGTTCTCGCCGCATTACGGCCTCAACAGCGACCACGACACCGTACTGGGCGTGCTGTCGCTGGCGTTCTGGGCACTGAACATCGTCGTTACGCTCAAATACGTCACCATCATCATGCGCGCCGACAACGAGGGCGAGGGCGGCATCATGGCGCTGATGGCGCTGACCCAGCGCACCCTGCGGCACGGCTCGCGCTCGGCGTACGTGGTGGGCATCCTGGGCATCTTCGGGGCCTCGCTGTTCTTCGGCGACGGGGTGATCACCCCGGCCATCTCGGTGCTGGGTGCGGTCGAAGGCCTGGAGGTGGCCGCGCCCGGGCTGCATGCGTTCATCGTGCCGATCACGGTGGTGGTGCTGCTGGCGGTGTTCGCGGTGCAGCGCTTTGGCACCGAGAAGATCGGCAAGCTGTTCGGGCCGATCACCTCGATCTGGTTCATTTCGCTGGCCGCGATCGGCATCTGGAACATCGTCGATGCGCCGGAAGTGCTCAAGGCCTTCAACCCCATGTGGGCGCTCCGCTTCTTCATGGAGCACGGCTGGCACGGCATCTTCATCCTGGGCGCGGTGGTCCTGGCGGTCACCGGTGGCGAGGCGCTGTACGCCGACATGGGCCACTTCGGGGCCAAGCCGATCCGCCATGCGTGGTACTTCTTCGTGCTGCCGTGCCTGGTGCTGAACTACCTGGGGCAGGGCGCGCTGGTGCTCAACAACCCCGAGGCGGTGAAAAACCCGTTCTTCGAGGCCGTGCCCGACTGGGCGCTGTACCCGATGATCATCCTGGCCACCATGGCCGCGGTGATCGCCTCGCAGTCGGTGATCACCGGCGCCTTCTCGGTCTCGCGCCAGGCCATGCAGCTGGGCTACATCCCGCGCATGCGCATCACCCATACCTCGCACGACACCATCGGCCAGATTTACATCCCGGGCATCAACTGGGGCATCGCGGTGATGGTGATCGGGCTGGTGCTGGCCTTCCGCAGCTCGTCCAACCTGGCCGTGGCCTACGGCATCTCGGTGTCGGCGACCATGCTGATCGATACGCTGCTGCTGGCCCTGGTGGCCCGCGCGCTGTGGCCGACCTCGCGCTACTGGATCATCCCGCTGTGCGTGGTGTTCTTCATCATCGACCTGGGCTTTGTGATCGCCAACGGCGCCAAGCTGCTGCAGGGCGCCTGGTTCCCGGTGGTGCTGGGCATCGTGCTGTTCACCATGATGCGCACCTGGCGGCGTGGCCGCGAGCTGCTGCGTGATGAGATCCGCAAGGATGGCATCCGCATCGACACCTTCCTGCCCGGGCTGATGCTGGCCCCGCCGGTACGGGTGCCGGGCACCGCGGTGTTCCTCACCGCCGACCCCACCGTGGCCCCGCATGCGCTGATGCACAACCTCAAGCACAACAAGGTGCTGCACGAGCGCAACGTGTTCCTGCACGTGGTGACCCTGCCGGTGCCATACGCCCCTGAGGGCCAGCGCCTGAAGATCGAGTCGGTGGGCGATGAGTTCTACCGCATCTACGTACGCTTCGGCTTCATGGAAACCCCGGACGTGCCGCTGGCGCTGATGCGCTCGTGCGACCACGGCGGGATCTATTTCGACCCGATGGACACCACCTTCTTCGCCAGCCGCGAGACCATCGTGGCCACCGCCAACCGGGGCATGCCGATCTGGCGCGACAAGCTGTTCGCGCTGATGCATCGCAATGCCGCCCCGGCGACCGGGTTCTTCCGGATTCCAGGCAACCGGCTTGTGGAGCTTGGGGCGCAGGTGGAGATCTGACTGCGTCAGATCGCCACCTGCGGCCCAAGGTTTGCTGCGCAAACCTTGGGGCCCGGGCGCATTCCACCTAATCCCCCCGCCTTCGGCGCGCCCCCTTGAACACCAAGGGGGCTCTCCTCCAGACGGTCGGCGTGCGCTGTGGACGAAGAGCGCCTGGGGTTGCTTGCCTGGCGGCGCACGGAATGTTGGCGAAGGCGGGGTGGGTCCGGTTGCGGGGGCGTGAGCGCCATGGATGGCGCGACCGAGCTTACAGGGACGTACTTGCAGCGTCCCCCGCAGCCGGACCCACCCCGCCGTCTCTCAGTACGTCGGCTGTTGCCTTGGCTCTTGCCGGGCAGAGCCCGGCGCTACGCGTGGAGCCGGCCAGCGGCCGGCACTACCGGGGCGCGGATCGCGCCCCTTTTGCCGCATAATTGCCGCATGACAGACGACCGCATCATCGGTGCCGGTGCCACCCGCGAAGACGAGGGCACCGACGCCAGCATCCGCCCCAAGCGCATGGCCGATTACCTGGGCCAGGCGCCGGTGCGCGAGCAGCTGTCGATCTACATCGAAGCGACCAAGGCCCGTGGCGACGCGCTCGACCACGTGCTGATCTTCGGCCCGCCCGGGCTGGGCAAGACCACGCTGAGCCACGTGATCGCCAATGAACTGGGCGTGGCCCTGCGGGTCACCTCCGGCCCGGTGATCGAAAAGGCCGGCGACTTGGCCGCGCTGCTGACCAACCTGCAGCCGCACGACGTGCTGTTCATCGACGAAATCCACCGCCTCTCGCCCGTGGTCGAGGAAGTGCTGTACCCGGCCATGGAAGATTTCCAGATCGACATCATGATCGGCGAGGGCCCGGCGGCCCGCTCGATCAAGATCGACCTGCCGCCGTTCACCCTGATCGGGGCCACCACCCGGGCCGGGCTGCTGACCGCGCCGCTGCGCGACCGCTTCGGCATCGTGCACCGGCTGGAGTTCTACACCCCGGAAGAGCTGACCAAAATCGTCCGTCGCTCGGCCGCCATCCTCAACATCGACTGCACCGCCGAAGGCGCGGCCGAAATCGCGCGGCGCTCGCGCGGCACCCCGCGTATCGCCAACCGCCTGCTGCGCCGCGTGCGCGACTACGCCCAGGTCAAGGCCGCCGGCCATATCGACCAGGACGTGGCACAGGCGGCCATGCAGATGCTCAAGGTCGACCCGGAAGGCTTCGACGAGCTGGACCGGCGCATGCTGCGGACCATGGTCGACTACTTCGACGGCGGCCCGGTGGGCATCGAATCGCTGGCTGCGGCCCTGTCCGAAGAGCGCGGCACGCTGGAGGACGTGGTCGAGCCTTACCTGATCCAGCAGGGCTTCCTGATCCGCACCGCGCGCGGCCGCATGTGCACGCACAAGGCGTACCGGCACATGGGCCTGAAGCCGAAGAATCCCCCCGCTGACCTGTTTGCCGAGGCCCTGGATGGAAATTGAGCCCCGGTTCAGTTGGCCGACACGCATTTACTGGGAAGATACCGACGCTGGCGGCGTGGTCTACCACGCACGCTATGTGGCCTTCATGGAGCGGGCACGGACCGAATGGATGCGGGCATTGGGCTTTGGCCAGGAGCGCACGCGCACCGACCATGGCCTGGTGTTCGCGGTCCGCGCGATGACCATGGATTTCCTCAAGCCGGCGCGGCTGGACGATGCGCTGGCGGTGACCGCCACGCTGGTGCAGTGCAAGCGCGCCAGCATGGTGTTCGACCAGCGCGTGTGTCGCGGCGTTGAAACGCTGCTGACCGCCCAGGTCAGGATCGCGGCATTGGATGCCTCCACCTTCAAACCGCGTGGCATGGACGATGTCCTCCTTGCCGCGTTGAAACCCTACGAACTTCAAGTATCCGCACAGTGAGGAACAACGGATGATCGCAATGCTCCTGGCCCTGCAGGCCACGGTGACCGAGGCGCTGCCGCAGGAAGTGACCAGTGCTGCGGCGCAGACGGTTGCGCAGGCCGCGCATGGCGGTGGCATTAACTACCTGGACCTGATGGTCAAGGCCAGCCTGCCGGTGAAGATCATCGTGCTGCTGCTGTTGGCCGGTTCGTTCATCAGCTGGGTGATCATTTTCCGCAAGGCGCGCGTGTTCAACGCCGCCAACCGCGAAGCCGACGAGTTCGAAAGCCGCTTCTGGTCCGGCGCCGACCTGGGCAAGCTGTACAGCTCGGCCACCGACCGCAACCGCAAGGTGGGCGGCCTGGAAGCGATCTTCGAAGCCGGCTTCCGCGAATTCACCCGCCTGCGCGACAAGCGCCGGCTGGACGGTCGCGCGCAGCTGGAAGGCGCCCAGCGCGCCATGCGCACCACCTACACCCGCGAAGTGGACCAGATGGAACGCAGCCTGGAGCTGCTGGCCAACATCGGTTCGACCGCCCCTTACGTGGGCCTGGTCGGCACCGTGTTCGGCATCATGGTGACCATGCACGACATGATCAACAGCGGTGAGCAGGCCGGTATCGCCTCGGTCGCGCCGGGCATCTCCGAAGCCCTGTTCGCCACCGCCATCGGCCTGTTCGTGGCCATCCCGGCGGTGTGGGCCTACAACCGCTTCACCACCCGCGTGGAGCGCATGTCGGTCCGTTTTGAAACCTTCGCAGAAGAGTTCAGCTCGATCCTGCAGCGCCAGAGCGCCGGCGACGAGTAAGCGCCCCGCACCAAGGACCCTGCCATGACTGCTGCCATCGGCCGCCGCAAGCGGCGCAAGCTCAAATCCGAAATCAACGTCGTGCCGTACATCGACGTCATGCTGGTGCTGCTGATCATCTTCATGGTCACCGCGCCGCTGCTGACGCTGAGCTTTGAAGTCGACCTGCCCAGCTCCCAGGCCAAGGCCCTGGAAAGCAAGCAGGACCCGGTGATCGTGTCGGTGCGCCTGGACGGCCAGCTCAGCCTGAAGCTGCCCGAGGCCAAGGAGCCGACCCCGATGGATCCCGGCCAGCTGCAGGCGCAGCTGGGCGCGTTGGCCGCGCAGGACAAGAACCTGCGCGTGATCGTGGCCGCCGACAAGGCCGTGGCCTATGAAAAGGTGGTCGCGGCGATGGACGTGATCAAGCGCGCCAACGTGGAAAAGGTGGGCCTGGCGACCAATGCACGCTGAAGCCCTGCCACCGCAGCGCCAGCCGGAAGAAAAGTGGGGTCTGCCGATCGCGCTGGCGCTTGGCGTGCACCTGCTGCTCGCGCTGGTGTTCATCGGCGCCTGGCTGTGGTCGCCGCAACGCACCACCGAGGCCGCCGCCGGCGACCCGGCGATCGAGGCCAGCCTGCAGTTGTCCGCCTCCGAGGCCGCCGCTGCGCGCCAGGCGCTGCGTGCCTCGGAGAAGCTGCCCGACCTGCCTGAGCCGGTCGCCCAGCCCGAGCCCATCCCCGAAGACACCGTGCCCCCGCCGCAGCCGATCGAGGAACCGCGCCCGCAGGACGCGCCCACCCCGCAGCAGCAACAGGCGCAGGAACGCGTGGCCCAGCCCGACAAGATCGACCAGGAGGCGGTGAACGCGCTGGCGATCTCGGCCGAGAAGGCCAAGCAGGAGCAGGAAGCCAAGCGCCGCCAGGAACAGATCGACCTCACCGAGCGCAAGCGCCAGGAGCAGGCCGAGCAGAAGCTGCGCCTGGCCAAGCAGCAGGAAGAGGCGGAAAAGAAGAAGCTGGCCGAGCAGCAGCAGAAGGCCAACGACACCAAGGCCGAAGCCGAGCGTCAGCAGAAGATCGCCGAGATCCGGCGCAAGCGCGAGCAGGCCGAGAAGGAAGCCAAGCTGGCCGAGCAGAAGCTGCGTCAGGTCGCCGCCGCGCGCGCGGCCAGCGGTACGGCGGCTACCACGGGCGCCACCGGCGCGGCCAAGCCGGCGGCCGGCGCCGGCGGTACCAGCGACGACCTGCAGGCCAAGTACGCCGCCGCGATCCAGCAGAAGGTGCTGGCCTCGTGGACCCGCCCGGACAACGTGCCCTTCGGCCAGCGCTGCAAGATCGTCATCCAGCAGCTGCCCGGTGGCACCGTGAACACCGCCAAGGTCAGCCCGGACTGCCCGTTCGACGAGGCCGGTCGCCGCTCGATCGAAGCGGCCGTGCTCAACGCCCAGCCGCTGCCGTACCGGGGCTTCGAGCCGGTCTTCCAGCGCACCATCAACTTCACCTTCACCGCGCAGGACTGAGCCCGGGCCGTTGGCCCTGGGCCCCGCCTGCGAAGAGCGCCGCATGATGAAGATGCTTCCCTCGATGGCGATGGCCCTGCTGCTGCCAGCGCTGGCCCATGCCGCGCCGGTGCCGGGCCAGGTCAGCCTGCGCACCGCGTATGCGGTGGCGATCCGGGACCGGATCCTCGCGTCCTGGCTGCCCCCGCCCTCGGTGACGTCGGGCCAGCACTGCCGGGTGAGCATCACCCAGCTGCCGGGCGGAACGATCGTCAGCGTCAAGGTGGATGCGGCCTGCCAGTTCGATGCGGCCGGCAAGGCGGCGCTGGAACGTGCGGTACTGCGCGCCCAGCCGCTGCCTTACAAGGGCTTCGAGGCCGTGTTCGACCGTAGCCTCAACATCGGCTTTACCGCGCCCTGATGCTTCAGGGGCGCTGGCAGGGATGCCGAGCGTTAACACAATGTGAGTTTTGGACCGCGGTGACTCTGCTTTCACGTTCCTTTGGTTCATGATTGCGAAACGGTTCACCGCCGTCCTGCTATCCCTCGTTCCGGTTTTCCTTCCCTTGAGTGGTCCATGAAGAAAATGCCTCGTTGGCTTGCCGTTGTTGCGGCCCTGTTGTTGCCCTTTGCTGCCCTGGCGCAGCAGAAGGGGCTGGATATCGACATCATCGGCGGCAATGCGTCCGCAACCCCGGTCACCGTGGTCCCGATGCCCTACCAGGGCTCGGCCGGTGCACCGCAGACCGACGTCGACGCCGTGGTACGCGCCGACCTGGAGCGCTCGGGCCAGTTCCGCACCCTGCCGGAAGCGCAGATCGTGGAAAAGCCGACCCGGGGCAGCGAGATCCAGTTCGCCACCTGGCGCGCGCTGAAGCAGAACTACATCGTGGTGGGCCGGGTCATGGACGCCGGTGCCGGCGCCTACCGGGTCGAGTACGAACTGTATGACGTGCCCAAGGGCGAGCGCCTGCTGGGCCTGGCGATGACCGCCCGTGGCAATGCCATGCGCGACGTCGCCCACCAGATGGCCGACGCCATCTACGAAAAGATCACCGGCGTCCGCGGCGCTTTCTGGACCCGCATCGCCTATGTCACCGCCAGCGGCAAGGGCGATGCCATGCGCTATGCGCTGATGGTGGCCGATTCGGACGGCTTCAACCCGCAGACCATCGTGCGCTCGGCCGAGCCGCTGCTGTCGCCGTCGTGGAGCCCGGATGGCAACCGCCTGGCCTACGTCAGCTTCGAGCGGGGCAATTCGGCGATCTACATCCAGAACATCTCCACCGGCGCCCGCGAACTGGTCACCAGCTTCCGCGGCATCAACAGCGCCCCGTCGTTCTCCCCGGACGGCCGCCGCCTGGCCCTGTCGCTGTCGCGCAGCGGCAACCCGGAGATCTACGTGATGGACCTGGGCAGCAAGCAGCTGACCCAGCTGACCAATCACTTCGCCATCGACACCGAGCCGACCTGGAGCGCCGACGGCGCCAACGTCTACTTCACCTCCGACCGTGGCGGCCGCCCGCAGATCTACCAGGTGCCCTCCAGTGGCGGCAGCGCCTCGCGCGTGACCTTCCAGGGCAACTACAACGCCACGCCCAGCCTGTCCTTCGACGGCAAGAAGCTGGTGGTGGCCCAGGGCAGCGGCAATACCTACAAAATCGCGATGATGGACAGCAGCCTGGGTTCGGCACGCTGGAGCACGCTGTCCCCGGGGTCGCTGGATGAGTCGCCGAGCTTTGCGCCCAACGCGAGCATGGTGCTGTACGCCGCCCGTGAGGGTGGACGCGGCGTGTTGTACGCCGTCTCGGCCGATGCGCGCGTGCGCCAGCGGCTGGTTTTGGCCGACGGTGACGTCCGTGAGCCTTCTTGGTCGCCTTACCGTACAAAGCGCTAACAGAGTGTTAAGATTTCCACCGTATTCATCCCACATCCGGCTTTAGGAGCCTCAAAGGTATCGCCATGAACAAGACCACCCGCGTTCTGCTTGTCTCCCTGTTGTCCGTGGCCGCCCTGGCCGGTTGCTCCAAGAAGGTGAAGGAACAGCCGGCAGCCCCGGTTGATACCGGCTCCTCGACCACCACCCCGAGCGGTCCGTCGACCTCCGGCCTGTACGGCCCGGGCGACCTGGACACCGATTCCTGCCTGCGCCAGCGCGTGGTGTACTTCGACCTGGACAAGGAAGAAGTGAAGCCGGAATTCCAGGCCATCATGGCGTGCCACGCCAAGTACCTGCGTGACCGTCCGTCCTCGCGCATGACCCTGCAGGGCCACACCGATGAGCGCGGTTCGCGCGCTTACAACCAGGCCCTGGGCGAGCGTCGTGGCAACGGCGTCAACTCCGCTCTGCAGGCCAACGGTGGCTCGGCTTCGCAGCTGACCGTCGTGTCCTACGGCGAAGAGCGTCCGGTCTGCACCGAGTCGGGCGAGTCCTGCTGGTCGCAGAACCGTCGCGTCGAGATCGTGTACACGGCTCAGTAATAGATGCGCTTTCGATTTCTATCGATGATCGTTGCGGCAGCCCTCGTGGCTGCCGCACCGGCCAATGCGCAGCGCCAGAGCCTGGCCGACCGCGTTGGCGCGCTTGAGCAGCAGGCCCAGAACAACCAGTCCAACATGGACATGCTCAACCAGCTCACCCAGCTTCGCACCCAGGTGCAGGCCCTGCAGTCGCAGGTGGAGCAGTTGCAGCATGACAACGAGCAGCTGAAGCAGACCGCCAAGGACCAGTACCTGGACCTGGACAGCCGCTTGAACCGACTGGAAGGTGGCGCCGCGCTGCTGCCTGGCGCACCCGCCGCGAGCGCACCTGCGCCCGCCGCTGCAGCACCGAAACCGCCAACGGCCGCTTCCGAGCGGCCGCCCTCCGTGCATGGTGATGCCGGCAGCCTGGCTGCCAGTGGTGAGGAGCGTACGGCTTACAACGTCGCCTTCAATTCGCTCAAGGCCGGCAAGTACGACGACTCGGCGCAGCTGTTCCTCAGCTTCCTTGAGTTGTACCCCAACGGCGTCTACGCCCCCAATGCGCTGTACTGGCTGGGCGAGAGTTACTACGCCACCCGAAATTTCCCGCTGGCTGAGGCGCAGTTCCGCGACCTCATCTCGCGCTACCCGACCCACGACAAGGCGTCGGGCGGCCTGCTCAAGATCGGCCTGTCGCAGTATGGCGAAGGCAAGGTCGACCAGGCCCAGGCCACCCTGGAACAGGTGGTGGCCACCTATCCCGGCAGCGATGCCGCGCGTACCGCGCAGGACCGCCTGCAGTCGATCCGGCTGGGCCAGCAGATCCGCTGAACCGCCGTCCGGGCGCCGCCCAGGCCGCCCCGCTATAATGATCCCTCGTAGAGCCGGGCTCTGCCCGGCTGCGTGAACTGCCGGGCACGTCCGGCTGTTGTCGTTTCCGATGCCGTATTCCCAAGAATCACCGCCATGACCGTTTCCCTGTCCGCCGCCGCCGCGCTCCCCAGCGAGATCGTGCAGTCGCCCCTCCCGCGCCTGAAGATCACCGAGATCTTCACCTCGCTGCAGGGCGAAGCCGATACCGCCGGCTGGCCGACCGTGTTCGTGCGCCTGACCGGCTGCCCGCTGCGCTGCACCTACTGCGACACCGCTTACGCCTTCCATGGCGGCACCTGGTGGGACATCGATGCGATCGTGGCCGAGGTGCTGGCGCAGGGCGTGCACCACGTCTGCGTGACCGGCGGCGAGCCGCTGGCGCAGAAGCGTTGCCTGGTGCTGCTGGAAAAGCTGTGCGACGCAGGCCTGGACGTGTCGCTGGAAACCTCCGGCGCGCTGGACGTCAGCGCGGTCGACCCGCGCGTGTCGCGCGTGGTGGACCTGAAGACCCCCGGCTCCGGCGAACTGGCCCGCAACCGGCTGGAGAACCTGCCGTTGCTGACCCGCCGCGACCAGATCAAGTTCGTGCTGTGCAGCCGCGAGGACTACGAGTGGGCACGTGGCATGGTCGCCGAGCACCGCCTCAACGCGCGCAGCATGGTGCTGTTTTCGCCCAGCAAGGACCAGGTGAGCCCGCGCCAGCTGGCCGACTGGATCGTCGAAGACCGCCTGCCGGTGCGCTTCCAGATGCAGTTGCACAAGCTGCTCTGGAACGACGAACCCGGCCGCTGAGTTCGGCTAACGGGCGGCCGCGGTCCGCGCCTGCCTGACGACCGCTCGCCACGCCTTATTCTCTATTTTCATCCCGGCGCGGGACAGCGTGCTGGCTCCCGCAACCCACCGGAAACACCCCCTCATGAAAAACGCAGTCGTCCTCCTGTCCGGCGGCATGGACTCCGCCGCCGTCATCGCCATCGCCCAGGAGCAGGGCTTCGCCGTGCATGCGCTCAGCGTGCGCTATGGCCAGCGCCACACCTCCGAACTGGATGCGGCCGCCGCGGTCGCCCAGGCGCTGGGCGTGGTGGCGCACAAGACCGTCAACGTGGACCTGCGCAGCATCGGCGGCTCGGCCCTGACCGATGACATCGACGTGCCCGAGGCGGGCGGGGAGGGCATTCCGGTCACCTACGTGCCGGCGCGCAACACCATCATGCTGTCGGTCGCACTGGGCTGGGCCGAAGTGCTGGGCGCCAGCGACATCTTCTGCGGCGTCAACGCCGTGGACTACTCCGGCTACCCCGATTGCCGCCCCGAGTTCATCGCCGCCTTCCAGGCCCTGGCCAACCTGGCCACCAAGGCCGGCGTGGAAGGCGCGGGCATCCAGGTGCACGCGCCGCTGCAGTTCCTGAGCAAGGCCGACATCGTGCGTGAAGGCGTCCGCCTGGGCGTGGACTTCGGCCTGACCGTGTCCTGCTACAACGCCGACGACAGCGGCGCGGCCTGCGGCCACTGCGATGCCTGCCGCCTGCGCGCGCAGGGCTTCACCGATGCCGGCGTGGTCGACCCGACCCGTTACGCCTGAGCGATAAGTGGTTTCGCCTGAGCGCCTTGTGGGTTAGAATGCGCACCCCCGGCAGCGATGCCGGGGCATGCAATGGGCCGTTAGCTCAGTTGGTAGAGCAGAAGACTTTTAATCTTTTGGTCGATGGTTCGAATCCATCACGGCCCACCATTGCGAACAAAGGGTTTCAGAGCGATCTGAAGCCCTTTTTGTTCTTCCGCAATCGCGGTTCTTTTCCGCAAAATTGCTTAGTCGGGGTTCACGCGTTCGAGCTAGCGTGTGTAGATCTCCGTCATCATCGTCGGCGAACGTCCTAGTTACTTGTGCGCTTGGTGGATATCCGGCGACGTGTTGGCCCGGTGGTGGCTTCATTTGCGCGCAGCTCGCGGAACTGGAATGCGGCCTTGGGCGCGCACGACCGCTGCATCCAGGCAGCCGCGCGGCGCGCCCCTGGTCATCGGCCGGCAATGTCCACGCAGCAGCGGCAGGCTGGTATCAGCTATCACGGCAGCCCACTGGTTGCCGAGGGGTTGAACGTCTTGGCGCTTTATCAGCGCCCGTCTCTTTCAGTCGCCGTACTCAATTTCGCAAGTGGAACAATACTCAACGCCGCTCGGCACGAAGTTGGAGCACGTCCCGCCGCACTTTTCGACAAGTGAGGGGCGAATCTCCTTGTCATAGACGATGGCTTGCTTGAAAGTCAAACTTCCCAAGCCTTGGCCGATGATCTGCCTCAGCACCCCGGCGGCAATGTCGTTGAGCACTCCGGCTTCATGCAGATTTGCATGGGCGATCCCTCGTTCGTCATCGGCAAGGTCTCTTTCTGCCTTCACCCATTCATCTTTTGCCATGCGATTCCCCAGTGATCGGCTCTAGAGTCGCTAACTCTAGCAGAGCTCCCGTTGACGCCAAACACACTGAACGGATGACCGTCCTAGATTGAATGAGCATAAATTGCGGAGCTCGAGGGGTCTTAAGCAGCACAGCCCCTGAGTCATGCGCCGGCCTTTGCTCCTAGCTGCGGTTCGTAGTGCGGTAGTCCAGCCGATATTGGCCATGACGGTTGAGCTCCCGAATGTGTCGGCGACAGAAACGCAACTACACCAAACCTTGCGTGCGTCTGAGGTGGGGACTGGCTCGGCCGGTCCGATCAAGGAGGCGCAGGAACAATGCTGGCCATCGCTTCGTACATCGCACGGGACAGAAGAGTCGGCAGGGGCACGCATGGGGGACGAGCGCAAAAGCCTGCGAGAGGGTAGCGGCCTCTCGACCGTATCAGCAAGATTGTACTGCTAATGAACCGCGTGGAAGCTGGCCAGCTCGATGGCCCGGTCGACTTCCGACAACGCAAGGACTACCTGTTACGGGCCAAGGCCAGTAGCTGCAAGCACTTCGAATTGAACCGGACCTAAGTTCTCGTCCGCACTTCCTAGCCAGTCACTTCTCCAGTGTCTGCCTACTAGCTAAGTGCCCATTGATTGGGGCAATGTGGTAAAACGCGGCAGCGCTATGCTTGCCCGACGTCCCCCCGAGATTGAGTAGCGAAGCGGTTTGGAGTCCAATCCTCAATGACAAGGAGATTGGACGTGAAGAAGCGCTTTTCCGAAGAGCAGATCATCGGCTTCCTACGCGAAGCTGAGGCCGGCATGCCCATTAAG
>Ga0308165_1001912_pt1 | contig 27099 bp, 26 predicted proteins | sample PhyWR2_FD_201032 | JGI IMG/M metagenome (GOLD analysis project Ga0308165, IMG submission 201032) | Phyllosphere microbial communities from UC Gill Tract Community Farm, Albany, California, United States - DLSLW.R2 | ecosystem: Host-associated > Plants > Phyllosphere > Unclassified | place: USA... | reverse complement strand
TATTCCACTCACAATATTTTTGTGGGCTAAATATAAGTTAAATGTTAAGATCAAATATGAGAACTTAATGTGCATTTTTATTATTCTTGGAATCTGTGCTATTTTTAATACTATCATTTTTACAAGATTTACAAATTATTTTTTACCCTTCTACTGCATTTCCTTAAGTAATCAACTAGTCCCTGTATTCAGAGTGAGGATGTTAAATCCAAATAAACTTTTTCTATCCTTTATGTGTATCGTTATCTTTTTAAGTTACAGTTACGTATCTTTTTATTGGCCAGTAAAATATTATGAGAAATGGATTCCATACTACTCAATTTTTAGTGATGAAGCAAAAAATGGAGAATTTATCGATCGAGATTATTAATTATGGTTGCAATATTATTATCCACCTATAATGGTGAAGAATTTCTGGCGGAACAATTAGATAGTTTATTTAATCAAACTTACACTGATTTTATTCTTTATATTAGAGATGACGGTTCTGAAGATCAAACACTAAAGATTGTCAGCGATTACCAGAAAAAATATCAAAATATAATACTGATACCTAATTCGGGTAAAAATCTTGGGCCTTGTAAAAGTTTTATGAGTATGCTTGAAGAAATAGAAGCTTCTTATTATATGTTTTGCGATCAAGACGATGTCTGGTTGCCATCAAAAATTCAATTGTCTTTGGAGGCTATTAAAGCAGAAGAAGAGCACTCATTAAATCAGCCAATAATTATTCACACTGATCTAATTGTTGTAGATAAGAATTTGGTGTCAATTTCACCATCCTTATGGGTTCATAACAACATTCATCCATCAAGAATAACAAGGCAATTTTTACCATTTCTAAATTATATTACTGGATGTACAATGTTGTTTAATCGTGCTACTCGTGACATATCACTGTCTAATGATGATGATGATCAAATTATGCATGATTTTTGGGTATCTATTTGTGTTGATTCCGCTAATGGAATTATTGTAAGTCTCCCAAATCCCACTATTTTGTATAGACAACACGAAAGTAATACAATTGGAGCATCAAAAGATAAATATTTATTTCCAAAATTGCAGAGGTATTTGCATATTCCTGATTTATCTTATTCTAAGAGGCTTTATATGGTTCTTCGATCAAGATATAAAATAAGTATTTTAAAATATGTTTGGTTACGATTATGTTTTTATATTACACGTTAGAGATCTATGACAGAATTTGAAGTTTCGGTAATTATTATTAATTATAATACATTTAAAATGACCTCGAAGTGTATTGATACGGTAATAGCTTTTACTAAAAAAAACACTTTTGAGATAATATTAGTTGACAATGCTTCTACCGATGGAAGTAAAGAATACTTTTCAGGCGACGAAAGAGTTAAATATATTTATCTTGATAAAAATATTGGATTTGGTCGTGCAAATAATGTTGGTATCTATAAAGCTAAGGGGAAATATATATTTTTATTAAATTCAGATACGCTCTTAATTGATGATGCGATCAAACAATTATTTGATTTTGCGGAATTGCACAACCATAATTTAGGTGCAGTAGGCTCTTGTTTAATTAACTTACAGAAAGAAGATGTATTGTCATTTGGCTTATTTTTAAGCCCTAATAGAATTTATCGTAGGTTGTTAGAAAATATAGGTTTAATAAGAAAATCATTCGAACAGGAGTTATATGATAAAATAGCATTACATAGGTATTGTGAAGTAGATTATATTTCGGGAGCAGATTTATTTATCCCGGCGGTTGTTTTTTCTGCGATCAAACCCTTTGATCCTGATTTTTTTATGTACTATGAGGAGACTGACTTGCAAAAAAGAATGGAGATAGGTGGATTAAAGCGCTATGCGATCAATTTTCGAAATATTATTCATTTGGAAGGGGGAAGTTTTGGATATGACTTGCCTTTTAAACGTAAAATGATGATGACAAAGAGTATGAAGATGTATATTAACAAGCATTTTTCGGGGATAAAAAAAATTCATGTTGTTATACTTAGTATTTTAATTATTTTTAAAGATATTATTAGGATGAAATATTCCATACATGAGAAATTTTTATTAATTAGGGAAATAGCTTTTGGAGGGGGCAAGTATGATAATAGCTATTGATTGTCGCTTAATTGATTATATTCAAAATACAGGTATATCTAGATATACAGAATTCCTAATAGAATATTATAAATCACGTGTCGGTGAGAAGAATATCATATTAATATCGAATGATCCAGACCTTAAAATTCATAATATCAAAATGGTTTACACGAAGCTGAAGCCATTTAGCTTTTTGAGTTTCCTACAATTTGGATCATTTGTAAAAAAACTAAACATAGAAGTCTTTCATTCGCCATTTTATTCCAGTTTTTTCTACAAACCTGCTGGGATAATAAGTTTATTAACCGTTCATGATTTAATGTTTCGATTGGTGCCTAGATTTTTTGGGGATAGTTTAGTTGTTAATTTTTTAAAAAAATACTATTTTAACTCAATTGTATGTAAATCACTGAAGAACAGTGATTATATCATTTCCGTTTCTAACACCACTAAGTCTGATTTGAAAATGGTATATGGATTTGATTCGACACATATTCCCGAAGATTCTCATATCGTATGTTCTTCAGATCGGAATATATTTAATAAGCATTCTTTAAAAGAACAACAGTATTTTTTATATTGTGGTAATAGAAGGCCTCATAAAAATATTTCATTTCTCCGTGATGTCTTTGAAAAAGATGCATCACTACCACTTCTAGTACTAGCTGGTAGGGGGCATGAGTCAGGAACAAATGTTCTAGCAACAGGAATCGTTTCTGATGAGGAGCTGCAGTCACTTTATAAAGGAGCAATTGCCTTCGTCTTTCCTTCTCAATATGAAGGTTTCGGTCTACCAATATTAGAAGCTATTCGTAATGGTACAAAGGTAGTCGCTTCAGCTATACCAGCATTTTTAGAGTTTGAAAGTAAAAATATATACTTCTTTGATCTTAATGATGATGATAGTCTAAAAGCGAGTTTAAAAGTCGCTCAAAATTCTTTATTCTATAATGATGAAGATTTTTTAAGTACATATAACAAAGAGAATATTTATAAGCTTAATGATATACTCATTTCTTCTTTTAATTTGATTTCTAATAATAAACATGAATAAAACAATATCAGGTTCGATCGTACTTTACAATAATGAAAGAAACGTTTTATTTGAAGCGATTAATAGCTTTTTAGAGTCTAACATTGTTTCTTGTTTGTATTTAATAGACAATTCACCAACTGATGTTTTGAAGAATATTATTGATGATAAAAGAGTCATCTATATACATAACCCCTCTAACCCTGGTTTTGGGGCTTCACATAATAGGGCAATTAAAGAGTCAATAAAAGATGGAGCTGTTTTTCATTTTGTTTTAAATCCAGATGTTATTTTTAAGTCAGAGGTTGTAGATCGAATGGTAGATTATTTGATTCAAAATGCAGATGTAGGTATGTTAATGCCTGGAATTCTTAATGAAGATAATTCTATACAGCATCTTCCAAGGATTTTACCAACTCCTTTATCTATTGTAAAGAGAATTTTGAATAGAAAATTTAATCTATTTGAGAAGTATATTAATAACTATGAGCTTCGAAGTGTTCCTTCAACTTCAATTTACAATACACCAATATTATCAGGTTGTTTTACTTTATTTCGAGTTGATGCTATTAAAGAAATAGGATTGTATGATGATCGTTTTTTTATGTATTTTGAAGATTGGGATATTTCAAGACGAATGGCAGAAAAATATAGAACTGTTTATTTTCCAGAAGTTTCAATTATTCATGGTTATGAATCTGGGGCTAATAAAAGTAAGCGGTTATTTAAAATTTTTGTGAGATCTTATTTTCACTATTTTAATAAATGGGGCTGGTTCTTTGATAAGAATAGAAATATAATCAATCAAAAAACTTTTTCTCAATTTAAATAATTGTAAGTAAATGGAACAAAATTCAAATAGGATTTTAACAATAATTACCGGCGCTTCCGGATTTGTAGGGCAAAATCTTTCATCATATTTGACTGATAAAGGTATGCAAGCTACGGATATCTCTTTACGAAATTTAAATTGGAAAGAGCATTTAAAGACAATAAATGCAAAAGCACTTATCCACCTGGCTGGAAAAGCACATGATACATCTAATACTTCATCTCCAGAAGATTATTTCAAGGTCAATAGAGATTTGACCGTTTCTTTATTTAAAGAGTTTCTCAAATCTGACATTCGAGACTTCTTTTATTTTTCTTCTGTCAAAGCTGTTGCGGACACAATAGAGGGAGAGTTGCTGGAAGAGGTTATAGCGAATCCTTTGACTCCTTATGGTCAATCAAAACATCAGGCAGAACAATATCTTCTTGCTCAACCATTATCAGAAGGGAAACGGTTGTTTATTATTCGTCCATGTATGATTCATGGTCCAGGAAATAAAGGTAATTTAAATCTACTGTATAATATTGTCAAAAAGGGCTTGCCATGGCCACTTGCAGCTTTTCATAATCAGCGATCTTTCTTAAGTATTGATAACCTTAACTTTTTACTGGAAAGCATGATCTCAGATGTAAGCATTCCTTCTGGTATCTATAATTTTTCTGATGATGAACCCTTGTCGACCAACGATTTGGTCACGCTGATAGCGGAGACATTAAATAAGACACCTCGATTATATCGAGTATCTCCAAGTTTATTAAGGACAATTGTCCGTATAGGTGATATTATTCCATTGCCATTGAATAGCGAGCGGCTAAAAAAGCTTACCGAATCTTATGTAGTTTCTAATCATAAGATTAAGAATGCTCTTAAAATTAGCCACTTACCCCTGAGCTCAAAAGAAGGATTGAAGCTGACTATTCAGTCATTTAACAAGCAAAAGTAATCTGATATTATTTCGTATAAGGAAATATTAAGGTGAGTCATAAAGATGATCATTTATGACTAGATAAATGATCATCTTTATAAAATTTAGCATTCATACCAATAGATCGGATTGCATTATCCACAATAATAATTTTTGGATTCCCTTATCATCATGCAACCGTTTGAAATACATTCAAATCCCCAATTTTTAAATTTTATTACTAAAATTTTTTAAATATTCCCACTACAAAGAAAATGTTACAAAGTTTTTTATTGAAAAATATGGGTTTCAGGGCTTTAAATTCGCCTAATGGAGAAATTTTCCATTTTGACTGTAACGTTTTAATTAGATTTAACGTTAAGTAAATATATGAGACAATTATAAGTATATTTGCAACTTTAAATATTAACTAGATTTATGGCGTATATCTTTACCGTTATATTATTATTTTTACTTGAACTTTTGTATTTCAGAATAGCTGATCAGTACAATATTATTGATAAGCCCAATCAACGTTCGTCGGATACGGCCATTACATTACGTGGAGGAGGGATTATTTTTTATATCGCTATACTTATATTTTTTATCCAATCCGGCTTTTCCTATCCGTGGTTTATGCTTGGTTTGACGCTTATGGCTACGATTTCTTTTCTGGATGATATCGTAGAGATTTCTACTCGGTTAAGATTAGCAGTTCATTTTACTTCTGTTTTATTGATGGCTTTCCAGCTGGGTATTTTCTCCCCACCTTGGTATTATATTGTAGTCACTTTTATTATTGTGGTAGGGGCTATCAATGCCTATAATTTTATGGATGGTATCAATGGCATTACTGCGCTGTACAGCCTAGTGGTATGCGGGCTGTTGTACTATGTCAATAGAACCGTTGGGTTCATAGAGCAAGATTATCTGATCTATGCAATTTTAGGGTTAGTTGTATTTGCATTTTTTAATTTTCGCAATCAAGCCAAGTGCTTTGCCGGCGACGTCGGATCGGTTGGTATTGCCTATATCGTATTGTTTGCCTTAGGTACTTTGATTTTTAAAACGGGTGATTTTATTTATATACTATTTTTGGCTGTTTATGGTGTCGATGCCGTTTGGTCCATTGTACGCCGACTTTACCTTGGAGAAAACATTTTGGAAGGGCACCGTACCCATTTGTACCAATATCTTGCCAATGAAGTTGGATACAACAGGCTTGCTATCTCCGGGCTATATGCTACGCTTCAATTATTGATCGGTATATTGGTGATCACCTTCGCGCATTATGATCATACGACGCAGTTGGTGTTTGCCATCATTGCTCTTGTTGTATTGAGCACGATATATTTACAGTTAAAACAGTATATTATCAAAACCTATGTTTCAAACAAGACGGTACAAAGTCACCGATACGCTACAGATATTAAAATATTAGATTAACGTTCGTTTCTTTCAACTTATTACATTGACCATGATCAACCATATTCAAGGCGGCAGTGCGCAAGATGAGCGCGGAGGTATTCGATTTGTCAACGATTTTGACATGACCCCGGTCAAGCGTTTTTATATCATCAAAAATCTGGATACCGTATTAATTCGAGGATGGCGAGGACATCGTATCGAACAACGGTGGTTTTATGTCTTGTCCGGTTCTTTCTCGGTAGATCTAGTCAAAATCGACGATTGGGATCTCCCTTCTCCAGATTTAGAAGTTCAAAATGTGGTTTTACGGTCTACCGATCTGCAAGTGCTTTATATTTCTGCAGGCTATGCCACAGCTATCCGTGCACTCGAGCAGGGAAGTGAACTTTTGGTACATGCGGACTATCCGGTGTCACATGCTTCCGAAGATAATTATACTTTTCCAGTTGATTATTTCATCAATAGGATAAGATAAAGCTCTGACCAATCAACCCTTTCCTGACTGAATAAATAACAATAGGCAGCTGTTTTTTAATTGCTGCTTTTTTTTGAGATTTGCTCATTCTTTGTTAACGTGTCCTAATCTTATTATACCTCGATTTAAAGGACTTTTAAAATATCCACCAAAGAGTTTAGTATGATCTTAACAAATTATTAATTTGGAGATTTAATTCTTGTTGAGTACTTTTGTTGCTCAAAGACTAATCAACCTGATGCTAGAATCGCTTATTACATCCAAGACAAGACTCAAGCTGCTGATCAAATTTTTTGTATCGGCGAGCAATCAGGGTTATTTGCGCGGGTTGGCAGAAGAGTTTCAAGAGTCGACCAATGCCATTCGAAAAGAATTGAACCAACTGGAAGATGCAGGTTTTTTGACCAAAAAATCAGATAAAAATAAGATCTTCTATCGCGCCAATACCACGCATTCCTTATTTAAACCGCTTCAAAAATTAATTCATACTTTTTTAGGGATCGATGAACTCGTGGATCATGTTTTGGGCAAAGCAGGTGATATTCAGTCGGTCAGCTTAATTGGTGATTATGCTAAAGGGCTTGATTCTGGTCAGATCGAAGTACTTATTTTAGGACAAAATCTAAATGAGGCATATTTATTGCGGTTAGCGGCAAAGGTTGGGGCAAAGCTGAAAAAAGTGGTCATACTGTATTGCAATGTTCCCGCACAAGATGGGCACTGCATTCAATTGTATACCAGTAACACAGAAGTATAATTATTTCAGATAAAAATGAGTAAAATATTAATAACAGGAGGAGCCGGATTTATCGGATCCAATTTGACAGAGCATTTCTTAGCAAAAGGTTTTCAAGTCGTTGTGTTGGACAACTTTGCAACGGGTCACCGTCACAATCTGGAGCAGCACGCAGACAATCCTAATTTTTCTTTAATTGAAGGCGATATACGCCATACGGCAGATTGTGAGTTGGCTGTACAGGGAGTAGATTATGTATTGCATCAAGCCGCATTAGGATCCGTTCCCCGTTCCATCAAAGATCCACAGACGACCAATGAAGTGAATGTAACGGGCTTTTTAAATATGTTAGTTGCTGCACGTGATGCTAACGTGAAACGTTTTGTCTACGCAGCCTCTTCTTCTACATATGGCGATTCCGAAAATTTACCAAAAGTAGAAGATATTATCGGTAAGCCTTTATCACCATATGCCATCACCAAGTATGTGAATGAGCTTTATGCAGATATCTTTTCCAAAACGTATGGTTTAGAAACCATCGGTTTACGTTACTTTAATGTCTTTGGTCGTCGTCAAGATCCCAATGGCGCATATGCAGCAGTGATTCCTCTTTTTGTTAAGAAATTTATGAATCACGAAGGACCTGTGATCAATGGAACGGGTGATTTTTCACGTGATTTCACCTATATCGACAATGTGATTCAAATGAATGAATTGGCGATGCTGACTGAAAATAAAGAAGCAGTCAATACGGTTTATAATACAGCAGTAGGAGATCGTACCACTTTAAATCAATTAGTGGCACACTTAAAAGAATATTTGACCGCATTTGATAGCGAGATTGCACATGTTAATGCATCTTATGGCCCCAATCGTCAGGGCGATATTCCCCATTCATTGGCATCCATTGAAAAAGCAAAAAGTTTGTTAGGTTATGAACCTACGCATACCATAGATAAAGGCCTAAAAGCAGCCGTGCAATGGTATTGGGAAAACTTAAAATAAATATTAAGAAGATTAGTTATAACATTTAGAACACCAAAATTATAAAATAGATGAAAAAAATTGCAGTTATAGGCTTAGGATACGTAGGATTACCTTTGGCCCGCTTGTTTGCAACAAAATTTCCAGTGGTCGGTTTCGATATCAACCAAAAGCGTATCGATGAGTTACGTGCAGGAAAAGATTTAACATTAGAAGTGGAAGATGATATCTTGCAAGCTGTTTTGGCTGAATCTAATCCGCTTTCAACAGGTAATAACGGTTTATGGTGTTCTAACCAATTAACTGATATTGATGATGCGAACTTCTATGTCGTTACGGTGCCTACACCAGTAGATAAAAACAATCGTCCAGATTTAACGCCTTTATACAAAGCATCCGAAACCGTTGGTAAAGTCTTGAAAAAAGGGGATATCGTGGTATATGAATCTACTGTATATCCAGGTGTTACTGAAGAAGAGTGCATTCCAGTACTGGAAAGAGTTTCGGGGCTAAAATTCAATGTTGATTTCTTTGCTGGTTATTCACCAGAGCGCATCAATCCAGGAGATAAGCAACATACCGTTGAGAAAATCTTAAAAGTAACTGCTGGTTCCACACCTGAAATTGGTCTAGAAGTAGATGCTGTTTATAAGGCTGTTATTACTGCAGGTACGCATTTAGCACCATGTATTAAAGTCGCAGAAGCTGCTAAAGTTATAGAAAATTCACAGCGTGATATCAACATTGCTTTCGTTAATGAGTTGGCGAAAATATTTAATATTTTAGAGATTGATACACATGCTGTTTTAGAAGCTGCAGGAACTAAATGGAATTTTCTTCCATTCAAACCAGGATTAGTTGGCGGTCACTGTATTGGAGTCGACCCTTATTATTTAGCTCAAAAAGCACAGGAGCATGGTTACCACCCTGAGATTATTTTGGCTGGACGTCGTTTGAATGATTCAATGGGCGAATATGTTGCTTCACAAGTGATCAAAACTATGATTAAAAAAGCTATCAATGTTAATGGTGCAGAAGTATTGATGTTAGGTTTTACTTTCAAGGAAAACTGTCCTGATGTTCGCAATACGAAGATTGTTGATGTGATTGCTGCTCTTAAAGATTATGGTATGAAAGTTACTACTTTTGATCCTTGGGCAAATCCAGCAGAAGTAAAGCATGAATATGGTATTGATAGTTTAAGAGAGCTTCCTAATGCAAAGTTTGATGCAGTTATTTTAGGAGTAGCTCATAAGGAATTTTTAGATGTTGATTTGTCGTCATTAAAAAAGGATAATGCAATCGTATATGATGTTAAAGGGATTGTCGCTGATAAAGCTGATAATAGATTGTAAGAAATTATATTTTGAGTTCAAATAAAAATATTGCAAAAAACGCGGGATTTCTCTATATAAGAATGTTCCTTGTTATGGGGGTAACCCTTTATACATCAAGAGTAGTTTTAAATGCATTAGGTATTTCTGATTTTGGTATTTACAACTTAATAGGTGGTTTTATCGCAATGATTAGTTTTTTAAACGGAGCAATGGCTGCTGCTACTCAGAGGTATCTTTCATATGATATTGGAACGGGTGACATGGTGAAGTTGAAAAAGACATTCAGTGCTACTCTAACAGTGCATTTAGGTATTTCTTTAATTGTGTTATTATTGGCAGAAACAGTAGGTTTATGGTATATTAACTATCGGATGATTTTCCCTTCAGAGCGCTTGTATGCTGTAAATGTTGTCTATCAACTTTCTTTATTAACATTTTTAATTAATATAATCCAAGTTCCTTATAATGCATTAATTTTAGCGCGAGAAAGGATGCATATATATGCATTTGTAAGTATTATTGAAGTTGTGTTGAAATTAACCATTGCTTTTGTTCTTATAAAATGGGGCGGAGATAAATTAATTTTGTTTGGTGGATTATCACTTCTTTTAGCAGTTATTATACGTTTAGTGTATCAGGTATACTGTAAAAAGTCTTTTCCGGAAAGTAAATATAAGTTTGAATATGATCCAGAATATTTTAAAGAACTTATTTCTTTTTCTGGGTGGAATATGTTTGGCGCAATGTCATTAGTATTGAAAAATCAAGGGGTAAATATTGTTTTAAATCTTTTTTTTGGAACTGTAGTAAATGCTGCGTATGGTATTGCGATGCAGGTTCAGTCTGCAGTAACGCAATTTGTTACTAACTTTCAGGTAGCATTAAATCCACAAATTATTCAAAATTATGCATCAGATCAGAAAGAGAAATCTTTGAAGTTAATTTATATGGGAGGTAAATTTTCATTTTTTATAATGCTTATTATTGTTGCACCTCTTTTAGAAAATATTGAATTTGTATTAGTTTTGTGGCTTAAAAATGTGCCTGAATATACCACTATTTTTCTTCAAATCTCCTTGATTGCAATTCTTATTGATACAATTTCCGGCCCATTTATGACAGGTATTCAAGCATCAGGAAATATTAAAACATATCAAATTGTTGTCGGGGGTATTAATATAATTAGCTTACCAATTATATATTATTTATTGAAGTCAGGTGCCAATCCCTCTATTCCTTTTCTTGTTTTAGCAATGTTCAGTGTTTGTTCATTTTTCTTAAGACTTTATTTTTTGGGTAAGAGTTTTGTAATAGATTCTTTTCTTTTTATAAAAACAATCTTATTTCGTATTATTTTTATTAGCGTGATTGTTTATGGAATAGGAACTCTCCTAGATATTTATTTTGTTGAACAAGGTTTTTTTAAGTTGATATGTACAACTATAATTTTTACTATTTGTATATGTTTGCTTGTGATTTTTATTGGTGTGGACAAGAATGAGAGGAATTTAATTAAGCAATTGATTAGTTCAAAATTTAAATAACAAAAGTGATATTATATGGAAATATTATTAAAATTATATCCACGAATCAATCTGGGCGATGATTTATTCCTTAAAATTATATGTGAGCGTTATACAACTAGTAATTTTTATTTATTAGCTGGTGAGGAATATAATAAGTTAAATCAATGGCCGAATCTTAAAGTTTATCAGGCAGGTTTTAACCAATCAATAGTTGCAAAGGCTAAACGTTATATTTTTCGTAATTTTTTTCCTTCAATTTATCGTAATGAATTACAAAAAATATATAGTGATCAAAATAATCATATAATAGAGCAAGTTGATGCATTTGTTTCTATCGGAGGATCGATTTTTATGGAAAAATATGATAACTTGTTCAATGACCCTGAACTTGCATATTATAATATGATTAATTTTCGGTTTAAAGATAAGCTTAAGTTCTTTGTAGGATGTAACTTTGGACCTTATAAAACGGAATCTTATTTAGAAGAATATAAGAATATCTTTCAAAAATCTACTGATGTGTGCTTTCGTGAAAATTATTCTTTTGACTTATTTAAGAATTTAGAACAGGTGCGAATTGCTCCAGATGTTGTTTTTGGGATGCCTATCGAACAACAATCAGATACAAAAGTTGGTTCTGTTGGTTTTTCTATTGTTACCCCAAGAGAAGGTTTAGATGAAGAATTATACTGTAGAAAATATGCGGAATTGATCGATAGTTATCAAAATTCTGGTAATAAGGTTTATCTTTTTTCTTTTTGTCAAGAAGAAGGAGATGAAGTTATAATTGAAAAAATTATCACTTTTCTAAATAGCAATAAAGATTTAGAAAGGATTTATTACAAAGGAAATATTGATGAATTTCTAAAAATATATGCATCTATGGAGTATATGTTTTGTGGTCGTTTCCATGCTATGATTTTAAGTATGATGTATAAACAGAAGATTTTTCCAGTTATTTATAGTAAAAAAATGGCTAATGTTTTAGAAGATATTAATTATTCAGGAGAAACTATCAATATTAAAAATTTTGGATCAATAGATGTTGATCTACTAAAATATCAGATAGAAAATAATAAGTATTGTATAGAGGTACAAAAGAAAGAAGCTAATAAGCAATTTTTAGCTTTAGATAAATTCATTGGATATAAATAGTTTGATATGGAACCATTAATTTCTATCATAATTCCAGTTTATAATGCCGAAAAATTTCTGGAACGATGTATTTATTCTATTTTAAAACAGAGTTTTAAAAATATTCAGATTATTCTTGTAAACGATGGAAGTACAGATGATTCTGGAATCATTTGTAATAGAATATCAGAAGAAGATAGTAGGGTAATCGTATTTCATCAAACAAATTGTGGTGCAAATAGTGCAAGGCATTTTGGTGTTAATAATGCGATTGGTGAATGGATAACATTTGTGGATTCTGACGATTATTTATTAGATCATGCATTGGAAACATTATATAATGCAGCATACAAAACAGAGTTTTCAATAATTGTCTCAGATAGTATTGATGGCAAGGTCAATGGTAATGAATATAGACAAATGATCATTAATCATTCGATTAAACCTGCTCCTTGGGGAAAGTTGTTTAAGCGCGATTTGTTTACTGATTTTGTTTTTGATGTTCCAAAATCTATAACAATCGGAGAGGATTATTTGATGAATATTAGATTGGCGCGTTTTGGTGAAAATATATATATCAAGTTAATACCAAATCGGATTTATTTTTATCAGAAAGATAATAAAAGCAGTTTGATGTCTAATTTTAAAAGCACAATAAAATATGAAGAAGAGGTCTATGAGGAATTAAAAAAATCATTTATTGTTGATGAGTTTCAATATTTTCAAAAGGATCTTATAGTTTCTAGACTTAATGCTTTTAAAGCAATTAGAACTCATGGAGTAATATTGGGATTACGGGAAACTAAATTTTACATAGATTTAGTAAATGATATGAAGAAAAGTAGTTATAAATGTAGTATTATTGACACGTTAGCCTTGAAGAATTTTCCTTTTTTTAAATTCATATACTTTCTTCCTCTACTTAAAAGGAAGTTCATGAGATTAAATTTTAAATAAATGAGTGTTATTCCCACAATTTCTGTAATTGTACCTATATATAATGCAGAACAATATCTTAAGGAATCTATTAATTCTATCTTAGCACAAATCTTTAAAGATTTTGAGCTTATATTAATTAATGATGGTTCTCAGGATAATAGTTTAAATATATGTAAAGAATTTGAAAAGATAGACTCTAGGGTCTATGTATATGATGTCAAAAATGGGGGAGTTAGCGCAGCCAGAAACTTTGGATTGAAACATGCAAATGGGTTGTGGGTATGTTTTATTGATTCTGATGATTTAGTTGATTCTAATTATTTATCAAATCTTTACGGAGATGTTATCAAAGGAACTAATATAGAACTTGTGGTTCATGGTATTGAATTTTTTGATTTGGGTAATAATACTAGGGAATCTAAAATGCCTAGTGGTGATTTTGTTTACTATGATCTAGATACTAAATCAAAAGTGCTTAATAATGTACCGCTAATATGTCTGTCTTCACCTGTATCAAAATTATTTAAACGATCTGTAATTAATTCTAATAACTTGTGTTTTGATAACAGAATTAGTATAGGGGAAGACTATTTATTTGTTATGCAGTTTATTTTCTATATCTCAAAGATGTCTAGTAATTCTATTGCTTCTTATATTTCTTATAGACGTTCCGGTACATTGTCTTCAAGTTATAATAGTTTTGAAGAAGAATCTTTAGCTGAAAAGCTAATTTTTGATCAAACTATTATGACTTTTTGTAGAATAGGATATGATAAAGAAGAAATTAATTCTTTTTATATTCAAGAGTATAGAAAACATGCTTACAGGATGTTATATTCTTTATATAAAAATAAAGTAAAGGATTACAATTACAAAGAGAGAGTAGATAAAGTACGGTCAATTCGATCGAATCAGATTAAAAGAATAAAATTAATGTTTAGCCAAAATGGCTTGAATGGTAAAATATTGGCAATACTTTTTAGTAAAGCCCTATTTCCATTATTTGATAAATTATTGATGAATTTAGTTAAAAGAAAAATATGAAAAGCAATTTAATTATTTTCGGGACAAGACCTGAGGCTATTAAGATGGCTCCTTTGATAAAAGCTTTTAAGAAGGATACAAGTTTTGATACTAGAGTGTGTGTTACAGCTCAACACAGAGAAATGCTTGATCAAGTTTTGGAATTTTTCGATATTATACCAGATTATGATTTGAATTTGATGAAGCCAAATCAAAATTTGTATACATTAACTGCAGATATTATAACTGGTTTAAAATCTGTTTTAGAAGAATTTAAACCAGATTTTGTATATGTGCATGGTGACACTACTACCACAATGGCTGCTAGTATTGCTGGATTTTACTCTGGTGCAAAAATTTGCCATGTAGAGGCTGGTTTAAGAACACATAATAAAAGATCTCCATTTCCGGAGGAAATTAATCGTCAAATTACTAGTAGAATTGCTGATTTTCATTTTGCTCCAACTGAGGCTTCAAAGCAAAATCTCCTAGCTGAACGGGTAGATGAAAATTCTATTTTAGTTACTGGAAATACAGTTATTGATGCATTATTTGAAAGTTCAAAACGTGTCAAAGATTTAAATAATAATGAGATAATTAAGTTAAAAAGCATTTTACATCCATCGCAAAGACTTATTCTTGTTACAGGGCACCGTCGAGAAAATCATGGACAAGGATTTATCAATATTTGTGAAGCATTAAAAGAGATTGCATTAAAACATAATGACGTCCAAATTATTTATCCAGTTCATTTAAATCCCAATGTTAAAGGACCAGTTTATGAAATCTTATCAGAAATTTCTAATATCCAATTAATTGATCCATTGTCATATCCTGCTTTTGTATGGTTGATGAATCAATCGTATTTAATTATCACAGACTCTGGAGGTGTGCAAGAAGAAGCTCCAAGTTTAGGAAAGCCTGTTTTAGTAATGCGTAATACTACTGAGCGGCCAGAGGCAGTTGATGCTGGCACTGTGATTTTAGTAGGGACTGATAAAAATTTAATTGTAAAAGAATGTGATTCTTTATTAAATGATAGAAATAGATATACTAACATGACAGCTTTACATAACCCTTATGGAGATGGGAAAGCATGTGATCGTATCGTTAAATTCATCGGATCAAAGTAAAATGAAACATATTATAATTTATAATCACGATATTCAAAAATATCCACCTATTCTAAGTGCAATTAATTTTTTACTTCAGGAAAAGGAAGAAGTTGTTGTTTTAGGATATTGTAGCAATCAAAATACAATTGATCAAATAAGATTAAATGGTGCAAAGTTTTATGAAACTGTAGTAAATGATACAACAGCTTCTAAATTGTCAAAAATTTTTAATTTGTTTTCTTATAAAAGGATAGTTTTCCAAATTATTGATAAAATAGCTGATGACAAATCCTTGCTCTGGATTTATGGAAACCAAAATTCATGGATGCTCCATGAGCTGGTTTATAAATATAAATCTATACTCTATTTGTTTGAGATACCAAGGTTCAAGGTAAGTTTACGATATAAGCTTTTGTCTCCTTTATTGAATTATAAAAAAATGATGCAACATGCATTTAAAGTGGTTTGCTGTGAATATAATAGGGCGCATATTACAAGAGCTTATTTTGATTTAAAGGAAGTACCAGTTGTTATTCCTAATAAACCGGACTATAAGATTCTTAAAGAAGTTGATGTTGAGGTATCGAGGATTATTTCAAAGCTTCCTCAAGGGAAAAAGATAATTCTTTATCAAGGAATTTTTAATTTCCCAGAAAGACGTTTAGAAGAGCTATGTCAATCTATTGATTTTTTGCCAGAAGATTATATTATTTGCCTTATGGGGGGAGACGATAAGAATAAACTAAGGTTGGTAGATAAGTATAAGTCTAATAGGGTTATCTTTTTACCTTTTGTTTCTGCACCAAATCATTTGGCTATTACTCAAAAAGCTCATATCGGTTTTTTAACTTATTTTCCAACAGAAGGAATTTTAGAAAGTTGTCTTAATACACTTTATTGCGCGCCTAATAAGATCTATGAATATTCAAATTTCGGAATACCAATGATTTCAAATGATGTGCCAGCATTGAAACTACAATTTGATCAATTTCAAGCTGGAATTTCAGTGGTTGAATTTAGCCCAAAGAAAATCGCAAAGGCAATTTTGGAAATAGAAGATGATTATATTTCTTATTCTAAAGGATCACAAGAGCTGTTTGAAAGTATTGAAATAGATAAGCTTTATTCAAAACTATGTAATTAAATGGAACTTTATAATGTCCCCTATATTTGTGTATTTATCTTATTTTTCTTACTCTTAAAGTACGAGAATAATAGTGGAAATAGAAATAATGTCCGTTTAATTGCTGCTGGAATATTCATATTATTTTATGGGTTTCGGGGGTATATTGGTACAGATTGGTTTAATTATAATACTTATTATGAACAAGCAACTTTAAAAACTTGGAGTGAATCAGACTATGAGCTTGGTTTTGCTTTCTTATCAAAACTTTTACATGATATAGGCGTACCTTATTTGGATTTTGTTTTTATTATTGTAGTATTACAGGTCTTTCTTTGGGATCGTGTATTAAAATTGTTAAATTTGCCTATTGCACTGTCCTATATTATTTTGATAAGTATTTTTCCTTTATTAGTTATTGATTTATTAAGAAATTTTACATCAATTCTTATAGCCTTACAGGGAGTTGCTTACCTAATAAGAGGTGAGAAAAAAGGGGCAATAAGTTATTTTTTACTATCTATTTTATTTCATACTACCGGAATATTCTTCTTTTTTTTATTTTTCATTCGAAAAACCTATTTAAATAAAAAAGTAGCATGGGTTTTAACCTGTGTTGGTCTTGTATTTTATTTTTTACAACTCCGAGTTGTCGATAATATTATTGAACTATTGGGCGGTTTTGTTGGTGGAAGGGTTGAGTATTTAGCAGATAGTGCAATAAGTTCAGAGCAAGGATATGGCATCAGATTTGGTATTATTGAGAAATTGATTTTTTTATTTATTGTTTTATTCAATTATGATTCTCTAACAAATAACAAAAAGATTAGCCCGCTTATAATTAATGCTTTTTTTATTTACATATTTATTCAACTATACTTTAGTACAATTGATGCTTTTGTTAATCGTTTTTCATTATTATTTTTCTGGTCGTATTTATTTGTATTAGTAAAAACACCTCAATTAGTATCAAAAAAATATAATTTTAGCCTTTTAAAAAGTTTTATTCTTTTATTATGTTTTTTTAAGATATACATTACATATAATAATATTTTGTATTCATATAAAAATACATTACTCAGCGAAGATTCTATTAGAGAACGTGAGTGGAATAGAGCCCAATTTTATATGGATAGATAGTTGCTATGGGAAAGAAAGTTTTGCATGTTATTAATAGTTTAGAGATCGGTGGAGCTGAGTCTTTGCTTGTTAATTCATTACCATCTTATAGATCGTCGCCACAATTAGATGTTGTTGACGTTCTTATTTTGAAGGAGGTAAAGTCTAATCTCTCGACAAAATTAGAAGGGTTAAATAATATTAAATGTTTTTATTTAAGCCAAGGGACATTGTATAATCCACTTTTGATCTTCGGAATTTTAAAATATATTAAGAAATATGATATTATTCATATACACTTATTTCCTTCCTTGTATTTTACAGTAATAGCTAGATTGTTGTTAATTTTTACTAAAAAATCGGTAAAATTAGTTTATACAGAACACAGTACACATAATAAAAGAAGAGATCAAAATATTTTTAAATATTTTGATAAATTCATTTATAGCAAATTGGATTTTATTGGAGCAATTTCTAAAGGGACAAAAGATAATTTAGTAAAACATTTGGGCGAATTCTTTAAAGATAAGATAGAGGTTATACCAAATGGTATTGATTTAGATTTGTTTAATTCAATTTTGGAGAATTCAAAACAAATTGAGACTTCTCCAAATTTTGTTTTAATTCAAGTGTCAAGTTTTCGTTCTCAGAAAGATCAAAAAACTCTTATCAGAGCACTAATATATCTTCCTGAGTATATTGTATTGAAATTAGTGGGTGAAGGACCACTGATGGAGGAATGTGTTCAGCTAGCTAAAAATTTAAATGTAATAAACCGAGTTGAATTTTTGGGATTAAGAACTAATGTGCCAGAATTAATAAACCAATCTGATGTATGTGTTTTAAGTTCAAATATTGAAGGGTTTGGTTTGGCAATTGTAGAAGGAATGGCAATGAAAAAACCTTGCATTGCTTCAAATATTGAAGGTTTATCAGATATTGTTAAAGGTTATGGTCTACTTTTTGAAAGAGGTGATAGTCAGGAATTGGCTTCTTTGATTTTAAAGTTATATCAAGATTTAAACTTTTATGAAAAAGTGGCATCTCGGTGTTATGAGAGAGCTTCTGAGTTTGATTTAAAAAAAATGGTTAATAATTATATTATTCGTTATGAAACACTATAGTCTATTAAGTTCAGTTATAATCATTTATATTATTTTTATAACTTCAAATAATTGCACAGCACAAAAAGTTGACTTTAAATATAAGTCCTTACCAAAAGCTTTTGTAACTACTACAAACGTTAGTTTATTTCAAAAAAAGTTTGTGGATTTAACTTTATACTTACCAAGTAATTATGTTAAAGATGGCTCTGTAGATTATACTTCCTTTCTTCAAAAAGGAATAGATGCGAACGCTAATGTTAAAATGCCTAATTTTTCCATTTTGGTTAATGATAAAGGTTTGCTTCTGAAAAGTAACTCCATTATTTTATTTCAGTCATCTTCAACGCTTTTAAAATCAAGTTCGACTCAGGCAAGTTATAGTGTTTTAAATTTAAACAGAGTTTCTAACGTAAAAATTTTAAATCCAGTGATTGTTGGAGATCGTCAAATTCATAAAGGAAATAAGGGTGAATGGGGAATGGGTATAAGTATTAATTCTTCATCCAATGTTTCTATTTACAATTCTAATATTACGAATTGTTGGGGAGACGGCATTTATATCGGGAATATAAATAAAATTCCTTCTAATAATATAATGATTGACGGCGGAAAAATTGATAATAACAGAAGAAATGGTATTTCAATCATTAGTGGAAAGAAAATTACGGTGAGAAACATAGTTTTATCTAATACAAATGGTACACTTCCATCTGCTGGAATTGATTTAGAACCTAATTCTAATCAAGATGTGCTTGAAAACGTTGTTGTTGAAAATGTTATTTCTTATAATAATGCCGATGCTGGATTTTTAATATATTTGGCTTCAATGTTAGGATCTATAGAAAATAATGTAACAATATCTTTAATTGGAATAACAGACTATTATTCTCCAAATGCTTTGTCCATTCCGGGATTAAGAAATGATTATAAAAATAATATTAAAAAGATAAGTGGTAATATTAAAATTCAGGATTTTACATCAAATGGAAGTAAAGAAGTGTTTGCTAGGAGTTCGGGTAATTATGTTTATACTCCTAAAATTACTGTTGGTAATATGAAAGTTATATCTGATTCTAAAAGAGATCTGGGGAAAGAAGATAATGTTTCTAATTGGATGAAGTCAAGAAAAATGAGGAATTAATTGCACTTACGAAAAAATCTGAGAAATTTATACGAAAATTAATAATTCATTACATATAATAACAGTGCCAATTTCTTTAAATACTTTATTGAAGGGGCAAGATTTTTCTATTTCTGGTAAGTATTGAGGTTATTGGATTGTCATGTAGTGGTTCTGAACTATAAGTAACAAAAAGTGAAGAAAGATCTAACTTATTCCTTCTTGAATGATTAGATACGATTTTGATAAAAGTTGGTTTAGAATCAGTATATTTTTTTTTAAAAACAAAAGCCTGAGGTTGTTTTTTAGATATTCCTAAAGTTTTAGCTATTAGTATGTTAAGAATAGAGATGTCGAGCATTTTCATTCGTCTACATAGTATTGGTGTAATATTTTTTATTCAAATTAATGGTTTGAAAAAGAAACTCTTTAATTTATTTAATAAGTTTACCTATTCTAAATCGTAAAAATATATGTTTTAGTTTAATAGGTTTATATGATTTCAATTTAGAAAGTATGTTTATAGTAAAGATACTTAATAAGTAGTTTTTCAGATAAAATTGTTCTTTATTTACTACGTTTGATGGAAGAATTAATCTTCCAATCATAGTAGTTTTTATATTTTAATTCATAAATGACAAAGCGTAAATTGTTGATTATAACAAATGTGGATTGGTTTTTGATATCTCATAGATTAGTTTTAGCACAAGCCGCAGCTAAGGCTGGCTGGAAAGTATTTGTTGCATGTGAAGATACCGGACGTGGAGCGGAAATTGCTATTGATGGTATAGAATTTATCAATTTTCCTCTATCTCGATCGGGAACTAATCCTGTAACGGAATATTTTCTGTACAAAAGATTTCGGGAAATTTATGGTAAGATTAAACCAGATGTAGTACATCAAATTACAATAAAACCTGTAATATATGGCAGTTTAGCTGCTAAGAGGGAAAAAATTCGTGGTGTTGTTAATGCTATAAGTGGTATGGGTTATATGTTTACTCAAGGGAAAATTGGGATTTTGCAACGTATAATTTTGTATTTGATGCGTCGGGGATCAAATAGTGAAAATGTTTCATTTATATTTCAAAATGAAGAAGATAAATCTGTTTTGGAGCAGTTTAATATATTAGAAAATTGTAATTCTATAAATTTAATAAAAGGTTCTGGTATTGATTTGGAGAAGTTTTGTCATAATTCTTTTCCAATTTCTTCACGGTTGGTGATTTTATTTCCTAGTCGTATGTTATGGGATAAGGGCGTTAGAGAACTTCGGGAAGCTTCTAATATTTTGAAAGAAAAATATAAAAATGATATTCAATTTATATTAGTTGGCAATGCAGATTACCATAATCGATCAGCAGTTAATGCTCACTATCTTAATGATTGGGCAGACGGGGATTATGTAGTTTGGAAAGGGCATGTGGAAGATATGGTCGAAGAATATCGCCAATCTCACATTGTGGTTTTACCATCATATCGTGAAGGATTACCAAAAACTTTAATTGAAGCATGCGCTATCGGAAGACCTATTGTGACAACAGATGCCATTGGCTGTAGAGATTGTGTTGACGAAGGTATAAATGGATTTAAAGTTCCAGTTAATGATGCGACAGCTTTAGCAGAAGCCATTGAAAAGTTTATCCTCAATAAGGAGTTATTAAAAAACATGGGTGATGCTGGTAGAAGAAAAGCTGAACTTGAATTTGATGTTGAGGATGTCGCGAAGCGTCATCTTGCTATTTATGATGCTTTTTTTAAATAATGAAAATACTAATAACAGGTGCCTCGGGCTTTGTAGGGCAAAATTTGTGTAAATATTTGAGAAGCGAAGCTGAAGAAGTTTTTTGCTTATCTCTTAGAAATAATGAATGGGAAAATCGTCTTCCTGATCAAGCAGATGCTATCATACATCTTGCAGGTAAGGCTCATGATACATCGAACACTTCGCAGTCTGCAGACTATTTTAAAATTAACCGTGATTTGACAATTCAATTGTTTGACTGGTTTTTAAAAGCTGATGTTAAAGATTTCTTTTATTTTTCTTCGGTAAAGGCTGTTGCAGATACAGTTGAAGGCATCTTATTAGAAGATGTGATTGCATGTCCAATTACACCTTATGGCAAATCTAAATTAGAAGCTGAACAATATTTGTTGAGCTATGTATTGCCTGAGGGTAAACGATTATTTATTATTCGTCCTTGTATGATTCATGGACCTGGTAATAAAGGTAATCTTAATTTATTATATCAAGTAGTTCAAAAAGGAATGCCATGGCCATTAGCAGCTTTTGATAACCAACGCTCTTTTTTAGGGATTGATAATTTAAATTATTTAATTAAGCAAATGCTATTGAATAAAAATATCCAACCGGGTGTTTATAACTTTGCCGACGATAATTCAATATCAACTAAAGATTTAATTTCTCTAATTGGTATTACTTTAGGAAAAAATGCTAGACTTTGGAATATTCCTGTAGAATTTGTTAAGGTTGCTGTCAAAATTGGAGATTTATTACCATTGCCCTTAAATTCTGAACGATTGAAAAAGTTAACAGAATCTTATGTGGTATCTAATAGCAAAGTTAAGAAGGCACTAGGTATTGATCATCTACCATCGACAGTTGAACAAGGTTTGGAAAGGACTATTTGCTCTTTCAAAAAAAATAATTTTTAAAAAAACAAGTGTTTTCGGCACTACTTTACCTATTATTGAGATAAGTATGACTTATATTTTTGTACTAATTAGTTTATTTATTTTAGAACTTTGTTATTTTAAGGTGGCAAATCATTTTAATATTATAGATAAACCTAATGAACGTTCTTCACACAGCACGATAACTTTAAGAGGTGGTGGGATTGTATTTTATTTTGGGGCGTTAATTTATTTTCTTTTATCTGATTTTCAATATCCATGGTTTTTTCTTGGATTGACCATGATGACTTTTGTTTCTTTCTTGGATGATATATTTACCCTGTCTAATAAAATTAGGTTAGTGATACATTTCAGTTCAGTACTTTTATTAGTATATCAATTGGATATTTTTATCATGCCATGGTACTATTTATTGATTACGTTTATTGTGATTGTTGGCGTAATTAATGCTTATAACTTTATGGATGGGATTAATGGGATTACTGCTTGTTACAGCTTAGCCGTTGGTGGTTTACTTATGATTGTTAATAAACAAATTGGTTTTGTTGCTCAGGATCTCCTTGCTTTTTCATTATTGGGAGTTTTGGTTTTTGCATTTTTTAACTTCAGGACTAAAGCTAAATGCTTTGCAGGCGATGTTGGTGCTGTTGCGATTGCATATATCTTGCTTTTCTCTTTAGGTGCTTTGATCCTGAAAACGGGCAATCTGCTTTACATTCTTTTTTTAGCAGTATATGGTATTGATGCTGTTTGGACGATTATTAGAAGGCTTTTATTAAAGGAAAACATTTTCGAAGCTCATCGCTCACATTTGTACCAATATTTGGGAAATGAGGCTGGAGTCAATAAATTGTTGATTTCTTTTTCTTACGCTTCTATTCAGTTTGGTATTGGATATTTGGTTATTATTTTTGCAAGTAAGGATTTAAATAGTCAGCTATTGTTTGCGTTTAGTTTATTAATGGTTTTGAGCACTATCTACCTTATGTTGAAAAATAAGTTGATTGAAAAATACGTGAAAACGAATATATAATGAAAGAAGTACAAACAATACAGGGGGGAGTCGCGAGCGATGATCGTGGACAAATTCGATTTGTCAATGATTTTGATATGTCTTTAGTCAAGCGTTTTTATATTATAAAAAATGTAGATACTGAATTAGTAAGAGGTTGGCGCGCTCACAGGTTGGAGCAACGCTGGTTCTATGTCTTATCTGGATCTTTTGTTATTGATCTTGTTAAGATTGACGATTGGGATCAGGTTTCTTCTTCTTTACCTGTACAGCGAGTCTTATTAGAAGCTTCTTCGATGCAAATACTTCATTTACCTAAGGGATATGGTACCGCATTTCAAGCAAAGGATATAAATAGTGAATTGCTTGTTTATTCAGATTTTGGAATAGAAAATGCCCAATATGATGATCATGTTTTTCCTTTAGATTATTTTGAAAATAGAATAATGAATTAGTAATTTTTTGATATTAAAGTTTGATAATGAATTATCTGAACTAAATTTCATTTATCACAACCTATACTTGAAAAAAATAACTTATTTTTACCCTTTAATAGCATTCGAATAAAGATACAATTACGAAAAGAATGAAATATTTAATGAAATATAGTTTTCAACTATTGTTGTTTATAACTATAATAATAGGAGTAAGCTCTTGCGGATCACGTAAAGAAATGGTTTATATGCAAGCCGATTCTACACAAATCAATTCAATGTATGGAAATTATATTCCTACGATTCAGCCCAACGATATTTTAACGATTTCAGTTACAGCTGCCGACCCTAAGGTTACTGCGCCATTTAATCTTATCAGTGCTTTGCCTAATAGTAATATGACGCAATCTACAGATATGGCTTTACGCCCTACATACACTGTTAATTTCGAAGGTAATATTATTTTTCCAATTTTAGGAGAGGTAAAGGTTGGGGGCTTAACAAGATTGGAAGCAATTGAGCTATTAAGGGAAAAATTGAGCTCATACATAAAGGAGCCAGGTGTCAATATGAACTTTAATAATTTTAGGGTATCAGTATTGGGAGAAGTTGCTCGTCCGGGCTCATTTATTATACCTACTGAGAGAATTACGGTGCTAGAAGCATTAGGAATGGCTGGTGATATAACAATTCGTGGTGTGAGAAGTAATGTTTTAATTATAAGAGAGTTCAATGGGCGAAAATCAATGAATCGATTGGATTTAACAAAACAAAATGTTTTAAACTCTCCATATTACTATTTGGCCCAAAATGATGTTATCTATGTCGAACCAAACAAAGCGCAGATTAATAACTCTAAATTAGGAGCGAATACCAATATTATTATTTCAATTGCAGGGCTTTTGATCACTGTGATTTCAGTTTTGACCCGCTAATACAGAAAATGGAAAAAAAAATTATACCTGCAAGAATTGAAAATGAAGAAGAATCCATTAATATTCGACAGCTTTTTGAACAATATGCTTTTTATTGGAAATGGTTTTTATTAAGTGTTATCATTGTAATTACTGCTGCTTTCTTTTATTTACGTTATGCAGAAAAAAGTTACAGTGTCAATGCGAAAATACTTTTAAAAGACGAAAAGTCAGGGTCTGGTGAATTGGCTGGTATATCTGAGTTGGCTGGTTTGACTGGTATGGGAGGAACGCCTGCCTTTGTTTCGGATCAGATTGATATATTTGGATCTAGAAGATTAATGCGTAAGGTAATTGATAAAAATAAATTAAATATTAGTTACTTTTCGATGGGCAAATTAAAATCTACTGAAATTTTACCATCGGATATGCCTTTTATTCTTTTACCATTGGGTAATCAAGACAGTATTAAATTAAATTTGGATATTGAAGTAGTTGAAAAGGATAAGCTAATTGTTATTAATAAGAATTCGGGTACTAAACGTGAATTAAAATTTGAAATTCCGGTGAATATTGGTGGCTATAATGTATTATTTAGAAAAGTAAATGCCAAAATTATAAAGGAAAAGAATCATTATTTTATAAATGTTAGAACCAAAGATGCAGCTGTAGATGCTCTTTTGCAATCAATTACTGTTACGCCAAATAAAGAAAAACAATCTTATATTGTTAATTTTTCTTTGATTTCGGGTTTACGCTCTAAAGCTGCGTTGGTAATTAATTCTTTGATAGAGACCTATAATGAGGATGTTACCAATGATAAGATGCGCATGACGCGTACAACATCCGAATTTATCAATAATCGCTTGATGTTGATTTCCAAAGATCTCTCTGGTGCTGATCAACAAGTAGCTTCCTATAAATCGGCCAATACGATGGTAGATATGGAGGCAGAAGCTGGGTCTTATCTTAGCTCAGCTAATGATAATGATAAAAAAGTATTGGAGTATAAAACGCAGTTGGAATTGGTAAATTATATGAATTCTTTCTTGAAAAAGAATGGATCTCAAGGTTTGATGCCAACTAATATTGGTCTTCAAGATGCTTCAATTGCGGCTTCAATTGCAGCATATAATAAGCTGGTATTGGAGCGTGACGACTTGTTAAAGTCTGCTTCCGAGCAAAATCCTACTGTAATAGCACTAAATGAGAGTATTGAGGAAAGTAACCGCAATATCAGACAATCTTTTGAAAATTATCGGCAGGTAACACAATTGGCGCTCAACAGTATGGAAGCCAAATCGAATGAAATTAGAGGAAAAATTAATCGGATTCCAAATCAAGAACAAGGATTTAAGCAAATTTCAAGACAGCAACAGATAGTCGAATCTTTATATTTATTGCTATTACAAAAGCGAGAAGAAAATGAAATTAAATCTGCTGCAACGCCCGAGAATTTAAAAGTTATTGATGCTGCTTATGGTTCAGATATTCCAGTATCACCAAGACGTAACATTGTAATGTTGGGCGCCTTAATGTTAGGATTTTTAATTCCCTTTGCTATCTTATATTTGAAATTTTTATTGGACAATAAAATTCATTCGCGTAAAGATATTGAGGATGTATTAGGAGCCCCTATTCTAGGTGAAATTCCAAGTTCTGAACATCCTATAATACAAGATAATGATCGTTCGTCATTGGCAGAAGCATTCCGTATCTTACGTACAAATATGTCCTTCATGCTTGGAGGGAAGAAAGGAGAGTCAAAAGTGATCTTTGTGACATCCACAACTTCTGGCGAAGGAAAATCTTTTGTGACAACTAATTTAGCGAAGATTCTCAGTATGTCTGGGAAAAATGTCCTGTTGATAGGGGCTGATATTCGTAGTCCTAAGGTTTTGGACTATTTAGGTTTATCACTCTTACAGCATACAAATATTGGGATAACACAATATTTGATTAATCCCGATATGCATATTGATAATACAATTATCAAGAAACCGGGAAATTATAATTTTGATATTATCTATTCTGGATATATTGCACCTAATCCAGC
>Ga0308165_1001911_pt1 | contig 27112 bp, 29 predicted proteins | sample PhyWR2_FD_201032 | JGI IMG/M metagenome (GOLD analysis project Ga0308165, IMG submission 201032) | Phyllosphere microbial communities from UC Gill Tract Community Farm, Albany, California, United States - DLSLW.R2 | ecosystem: Host-associated > Plants > Phyllosphere > Unclassified | place: USA... | reverse complement strand
GACGAACGTCGTGATCGCGATGACGACCGCGGCCCACGTCGTCCACGTGAAGGCGGTTTCGACCGTGGTGATCGCGGCGACCGCGGTGATCGTGGCCCACGTCGTCCACGTGACAACGAAGCTGGCGAAGGAGCATAATCATGGTTGATATCAATCAGATCCCAACCCGTCGTCCTTTCCATCGTCGTCGCAAGACATGCCCGTTCTCCGGTCCAAATGCACCGAAGATCGACTACAAGGACATCAAGCTCCTGCAGCGTTACATTTCGGAACGTGGTAAAATCGTTCCTTCGCGTATTACAGCTGTCAGCCAGAAGAAGCAGCGCGAACTCGCTAAGGCGATCAAGCGCGCACGTTTCCTCGGCCTGCTCCCATACGTTGTGAAGTAAGACCTTTTCGCGAGGCGGCATTCATGTCGCCTTGCGTTTCTTCCCGGATGCGATGGGCGCAAACGGAGTACTAAAATCCCAAGTTGGGGCGTAGCGAATGATCGCAGCCTCTAACTGCAAAACCGGAACAGCCGGAGCAGGACAGCGAATTTATGAAATTCAACGGAACCATCATTGGAGTCGGCACATTGGCGGGGCTTGCCTCGGCATTGATGTCGTCTGGCGTCATCGCCCAATCGGGCATGGCGGTGGTTTTGTATTTCCTGACACCATTACCAATTTTTGTAGCTGCTCTTGGCTGGGGTTCGAGCGCAGGGCTTATCGCTGCTGCTTGCGCCACCATCGCGGTTGGCATTGTTGCGGCACCAATGGCAGCCGTTCTTATGGCTCTGACAAGCTATGCGCCTGCTGCAATCGGCGCCTACCTTTCAGGCCTTGCACGCCCTGCTTCTGAACTCGGCGGCCCCAAAGACGTCATGGTCTGGTATCCATTATCAGACATCGTTTTCCGCCTCGCTTTGATGGTGGCTGCCAGCTTCATTATCATCGGCTTCATTCTTGGTTTCGGTCCGGATATGGCGCGGGAACTCGCCAATACGCTGATCGACAGTCTTGCCGCAGCTGATCCGCAATTCACTGCAAGCGATGAAATGCGCCAAAGTGTCAGCTCGCTTTTGATGGTGGCGTTGCCTGCTATCCAGCCTGCTACCTGCCTCGCCATTTTGATGGGCAATCTGTATCTTGCTCTGCGCCTGACGGCGCTTTCCGGTCGTCTGCGCCGCCCGCGTGATGACTGGCCAGCAACCATGCGCATGCCGCGCCAGGCACTTCTGGTCTTCGCCGTCGCCCTTGCCGTGGCCTTTCTGCCCGGCGCTGCCGGTCTCATTGCAACGGTTGTCGTTGGCGCACTGAGCTTCGGCTTCATGATTGCAGGCCTTGCGACTTTCCATCACCGCACACGCGGCAAAGCATGGCGTCCAGTGGTTCTGTGGCTGGTCTATGTAGCGATCATACTGTTCGCATTTCTACTTTTCGTATTCATGGTTTTCGGTCTTTTCGATACGTCGCGTGGAGCGCCGATTTCGAAAATCCCGAATGCCGATAACCAATAAAACGCATCCACTTCTCGAAAGGAAATTCAAATGGACGTTATTCTTCTGGAACGTATCAGCCGCCTCGGTCAGATGGGCGACACAGTCAAGGTCAAGGACGGCTTTGCTCGTAACTTCCTTCTGCCACAGGGCAAGGCTCTTCGTGCAAACGAAGCCAACCGCAAGAAGTTTGAAGGCCAGCGCGCGCAGCTCGAAGCTCAAAACCTTGAGCGCAAGAACGAAGCTGAAGCAGTTGCAACCAAGCTCAACGGCGAATCGTTCATCGTTGTTCGTTCGGCTGGTGAAACCGGTCAGCTTTACGGTTCAGTTTCGACCCGTGACATCGCTGACATCATCACTGCAAACGGCTTCAATCTGCACCGCAATCAGGTTGAACTGAAGCAGCCAATCAAGGCAATCGGCGTGCACGAAATCGTTATTTCGCTGCATCCTGAAGTCGAAGTTACTGTTTCAGTAAACATTGCTCGCTCGACCGAAGAAGCTGAACGTCAAGCAAAGGGTGAAGACCTGACTTCAATCGAAGCCATCTACGGTATCGAAGAAGCTCCACTTGCTGACGAAGTCTTCGATGAAGACGAAGAAGGCGAAGAAGACCAGGCTTAATTTGCCATTTATCAGCCCATGAAAGCCCTTTAATATTGCGGGCATTACCATGGTGGTAAACTTTATATGATCATGCCCGGCGGCTTCCGTCGGGCATTTTCTCTTTTCAGATCGAAAATTTTGCCTATTCTTCATATTAGTGTTGGATTGAAGAGAGTGCTGACGGAAACGTCCGTGTTTGCTCAGGCGAAAGCCATAGGCCAATTGACCGAATGGGAATTGCCTGAAATCTGATGACAGAGCGGCTTCGACTTAGGGAACAGTCCGCCTGCCATGCAACTGCATGGATGTTGCACTTGCTTCAATCTCTGAAAAGGGGATGGGGCCTATGCATGGAATGCTACGTACAGTTCTTTCGCACATGATCAAAGCGGGTGATTTATCGGTCACTGATTCAGACGGCAATATTTTTCAATACGGGGACAAGACCGGCGAACCGGTCCACATACGCTTTAATACGCGCCATGCCGAACGCGCAGTCGCGCTCAATCCCGAACTGAAGCTTGCAGAATGTTTCATGGATGGTGAGATCGATTTTCTTGATGGCAATATTTATACGCTGCTGAAAACCGTTTTCGAGAACACGGGCCCGACAGCCGCTACCGAGCCTTGGATGAAGGCAGCAGGCAAGGTCCGGGTGCTGTTTCGGCGCTTCCAGCAGATGAACGATATCACCCGTTCATCCAACAACATCAAAAGCCATTATGATCTTTCAGGTGCGCTTTACGATCTTTTTCTTGATCCAGACAAACAATATAGCTGCGCCTATTTCGATACACCCAATGCAACACTTGCAGAAGCACAGCTTGCCAAAAAACGGCATATCGCTGCAAAGCTTCTGGTCAAGGAAAATCAAAAAATACTCGACATCGGCTGCGGCTGGGGTGGCATGGGGCTTTATCTCGCCCGATATCTCAAAGCCAATGTAACAGGTGTAACGCTTTCGGAAGAACAGCATGCCATTGCCAATCAGCGCGCATTGGATGAAGGGCTTGAAGAGCGCGCAAAGTTTGAGCTGAAAGACTATCGCAAAATTGATGATGAGTTTGACCGACTGGTGTCAGTTGGCATGTTCGAGCATGTCGGTGTCGGACATTTTGCGGAATATTTTGAACATGCCGCGCGACTGTTGAAAAAGGACGGTGTTTTTCTGCTTCACGCGATAGGCCGCGCTGATGGTCCCGGTGCAACCAATCCGTTTATACGAAAATACATCTTCCCTGGCGGCTATATTCCGGCACTTTCCGAGGTATTACCCCATATTGAAAAAGCCGGGCTTTACGTGACCGATATTGAAATCTTGCGGCTTCATTATGCTGAAACGCTTAAAGAATGGCGGCTTGCTTTCATGGCGCGGCGCGATGAAGCCAAGGCGCTTTATGATGAACGCTTCTGCCGCATGTGGGAGTTTTATCTGGCAGCATCAGAAAGTGCGTTCCGCTGGCAAAACATGATGGTGTTTCACATCCAGATTGCGCACAAACAGGACGTCGTGCCGCTCACTCGCAATTACATTGAAGCCGAAGAAAAGCGGCTCAAGCGGTTGGACAGTGCACCCAAAGGCGCGAATAGCGAGGCACAAACCCAAAAAAGGAGTGCAAAGGCATAATCAAAATCAGACGTCACCCGTCAAGCCACTTAGTCAAGACTTGGGCAAAAGATTAAACCGTGAACTGTGGATGTCTGTGAATCATGGTATATTTTGTTTCTTCCAGCAGGAATCATCCCGAGGCCGCGTTGTGTTTGGCCTCGATTAAGGTCTAGCTGGAAATATCAGGGACAGGATAGAAGAATCATGGCGGAAGCGGCGGTACGCAAACTTGACGATGCGCGCGATCAAAAAGATGCGCTTTATCGTGAAGCACCCCACAATATTGAAGCAGAACAGGCGCTGTTGGGCGCTATTCTGATCAACAATGATGCGTTTTACCGGGTTTCCGACTTTCTGAAGCCAACCCATTTCTTCGAGCCTTTGCATCGCAAGCTCTACGAGATTTCTACCGATCTGATCCGCGTTGGCAAAATGGCCAATCCGGTCACGATGAAAACCTTTCTGCCTAATGAAGGCAAGATCGGTGATCTGACGGTCTTCCAGTATGTTGCGCGCCTTGCGACCGAAGCCGTCACCATCATCAACGCCGAAGATTATGGCCGCGCGATCTATGATCTTGCGACCCGCCGTGCCTTGATCGGCATTGGCGAAGACATGGTCAATGTGGCCTATGATGCGCCGGTTGATAATGCGCCGCAGGAACAGATCGAAGACGCCGAGCGCCGCCTGTTCGAGCTTGCCGAAACTGGCCGTTATGACGGCGGTTTTCAGCCGTTCAAGGATGCCGTCACCAACGCAGTCGATATGGCCAATGCCGCTTTCATGCGTGATGGCCATTTGTCGGGTGTTTCCACTGGCATCCACATGCTGGACGGCAAAATGGGTGGCTTGCAGCCTTCCGATTTGATCGTGCTTGCAGGTCGTCCGGGTATGGGCAAGACCTCGCTTGCAACCAATATAGCTTTCAATATCGCCAACGCCTATGAAAGCGAACAGCAGGCCGATGGTACGTTGAAGGCAATCAATGGCGGCGTTGTTGGTTTCTTCTCGCTCGAAATGTCGGCGGAACAGCTCGCAACGCGTATTATTTCCGAACAAACAGAAGTTTCTTCCTCGAAAATCCGTCGCGGTGATATTACCGAATCAGATTTCGAAAAGTTGGTCGCCTGCTCGCAGCATATGCAGAAAATTCCGCTTTATATCGATCAGACCGGTGGTATTTCGATTGCACAGCTGGCTGCACGTGCGCGTCGCTTGAAGCGCCAGCGCGGCCTTGATGTTCTGGTAATCGACTATATTCAGCTCATGACCGGATCGTCCAAAGCGTCCGCGCAAAACCGTGTTCAGGAAATTACTGAAATCACAACGGGGCTCAAGGCGCTCGGCAAAGAACTGAATGTTCCGATAATTGCGCTCTCACAGCTTTCGCGTCAGGTGGAAAGCCGCGAAGATAAGCGTCCGCAGCTTTCGGACTTGCGTGAATCAGGTTCGATCGAGCAGGACGCCGACGTGGTGCTCTTCGTGTTCCGTGAGGAATATTATGTCAAAAACCTCGAACCGCGCGATGAGTTCGATCCGAAGTATGAAGAGTGGAAGCAGCACTTTGAAAAAGTGAAAGGCACAGCCGATGTGATCGTTGCCAAGCAGCGTCACGGACCAACCGGCACCGTCAAGCTCGCCTTCCAGTCAGAATTCACACGATTTGCAGATTTGGCCGAGGGGTCTTATATCCCGGAGCAATATGAATAGCATCCTTATCAAAAACGAGTGTGCCTGATGGCCAAGGCACGCATTCAGTTCATCTGCCAAAATTGCGGCGCGGTTCACACGCGTTGGGCGGGCAAGTGCGACTCCTGCGGCGAGTGGAATACGCTTGTCGAGGAAGGCACCAATAGCGGCATTGGTTCCGGCCCCGGCTCCATGCTTTCCAAGCGCAAAGGTCGCGCCGTCGCCCTCACCTCGCTTTCAGGCGATATCGAAGACGCACCGCGCATCATTTCCGGCATAAGCGAACTTGATCGCGTCACTGGCGGCGGTTTCGTACGCGGTTCCGCAGTGCTGATCGGTGGCGATCCCGGCATTGGCAAATCCACGCTTCTGACGCAGGCGGCAGCAGCGCTGGCCAATCGCGGCCATCGCATCGTCTATGTTTCGGGCGAAGAAGCGGTCGCACAGATACGCCTGCGTGCGCAACGGCTTGGCGTGGCATCAAGCGCTGTCGAACTTGCTGCCGAAACCAATGTCGAAGATATTTTGGCGACCGTTTCCGATGGCAAGCGGCCTGATCTTGTAATCATCGACTCGATCCAGACGCTGTGGACAGACATGGCGGATTCAGCGCCAGGTACCGTCACGCAGGTTCGCTCCTCCGCACAGGCCATGATCCGTTATGCCAAACAGACAGGAGCTGCGGTCGTTCTCGTCGGTCATGTCACCAAGGAAGGGCAGATTGCCGGCCCACGCGTTGTTGAGCATATGGTCGATGGCGTTCTCTATTTTGAAGGCGAAGGCGGGCATCAGTATCGTATCCTTCGCACTGTGAAGAACCGCTTTGGCCCGACAGACGAAATCGGCGTGTTTGAAATGTCGGACGGCGGCTTGCGTGAAGTGTCCAATCCGTCCGAACTTTTCCTTGGTGAACGCAACGCCAAGACACCGGGCGCTGCCGTATTTGCCGGGATGGAAGGCACACGCCCAGTTCTGGTTGAGATACAGGCACTTGTCTCCCCATCCTCGCTCGGCACACCGCGCCGTGCGGTGGTGGGCTGGGACGGAAGTCGTCTTGCAATGATTTTGGCTGTTCTCGAATCACATTGCGGCGTGCGTTTCGGTCAGCATGATGTTTATCTCAATGTGGCGGGCGGCTATCGCATCAGCGAGCCGGCGGCCGATATTGCAGTTGCTGCGGCCCTTGTTTCATCGATTGCCGGTATTGCTCTACCCGCAGATTGTGTTCATTTCGGTGAAATCAGTCTTTCCGGCGCTGTTCGTGCGGTTTCACATGCGGTACAGAGGCTTAAGGAAGCGGAAAAACTCGGTTTTAAGCAAGCTGTTGCGCCCGGTGGAACCAGTGAACTTTGGAAAGACCGCGGTTTCAGCCTTATGGAGACCACGGCTTTGTCCGATCTGGTTGTTCGGATCGCCGCATCGGGTCCGAAGAAGAAAGACTAAGATTTTAGCGTGGGAAGATTTCGTCAACTTTCCGCTGTTAGATTACTCAATATGTTAGAGCGTCCTTTGTGCGCCTCACAGGGCGCACGCGCTCTAATGCAAATTTGACTGCCCCGCAGGTGAAAACCACGCTGCGTATAAATTAAGGACAGGCCAGAATGCCGATTACGTTACTTGATGGAATTCTACTCGGAATAACGCTGGTTTCGGCCGTTCTTGCGATGGTCCGTGGTTTCTCACGCGAAGTGCTTTCGTTGGTTTCATGGGCTGCGGCAGCCGCAGCAGCATACCTGTTTTACATGCCGGTGCTGCCCTTCCTGCAGCCCTATATCAACAACGAAACCATCGCAAAGATTGCAGCCGCGGGTGCCGTTTTCCTCGTTGTACTGATAATTGTTTCGCTGATTACCATGAAGATCGCTGATTTCATCATCGACAGCCGTATCGGTGCACTCGACCGCACGCTCGGCTTTTTGTTCGGTGCAGCACGTGGTGTATTGCTCGTCGTTGTTGCGATGCTGTTCTTCAACTGGCTTGTTCCGACAAACCAGCCAGCATGGGTCAATAATGCCAAATCCAAGCCGATGCTCGATTCGTTTGGCCAGCAACTGATTGATTTGCTGCCTGCAGATCCTGAATCGGCGCTCAAGCAGTTCAAACCGGGCCAGGAAACACAAGCGCCCGCTGGCACCGAAAATGGTGCTCCAGCCGAGCAGCCCGTACCGGACGACACACCGGCTGCAAATTGATCCCAGACACTCTTTTTTGAAACCGGCAGTCCAAAACTGCCGGTTTCATGCATTTTGCTATCTGTATTGACGCAGTGTTCATCGCAAAGCTGCCACTCAATTTCTCTGGAAATGCTTGAAAACTTCCCCTATATCAGCGGCTGAAACGCACAGCATGTAAGGGACGGCTTTTAAAACAGCGCTCTTTCCTGTAAATGTTGCTTTTAGTAACCGCAATCGAAAGGCCTTGCGGACAATGTTCCAACAATCGCATGACGAAAACTCCTTTATGCTGGACGATGATACGTTGCATGAAGAGTGTGGGGTATTTGGCATTCTTGGCCATGAGGACGCCGCGGCGCTGACTGCTCTTGGCCTGCATGCTCTGCAGCATCGCGGACAGGAAGCCGCCGGTATTGTCTCCTACCATAACCGTCGTTTCCATTCGGAACGTCATATGGGATTGGTCGGCGATCACTTCACAGATGTTTCCACGCTCAAGCGCCTGCCCGGCGACCGTGCGATTGGCCATGTGCGCTATTCCACGACTGGCGAGACAATCCTGCGCAATGTGCAACCACTCTTCGCAGAGCTGGAAGTGGGCGGCATCGCGATTGCACATAACGGCAATTTTACCAACGGCATTACGCTACGCAAGCAGTTGATCGCATCGGGTGCTATCTTTCAGGCGACGTCAGACACCGAAGTCGTTCTGCATATGATCGCGCGTTCGCGTCAGACCTCTTCAAGCGCACGTTTTGTCGATGCGATCCGTCAGGTTGAAGGCGGTTACGCCATGCTGGCGCTGACCCGCACCAAGCTGATTGCCGCACGTGACCCGGTTGGTATTCGTCCCCTCGTCATGGGCGAGCTCGACGGCAAGCCAATCTTCTGTTCGGAAACCTGTGCTCTCGACATCATAGGCGCGAAATACATTCGAGACGTTGAAAACGGCGAAGTCATCATCTGCGAAATCCAGAAAGACGGCTCCATCACCACTGATTGCATCAAGGCTGAAAATCCGCAGCCAGAGCGTCTCTGTCTGTTTGAATATGTCTATTTCGCACGTCCGGACTCAGTTGTCGGCGGTCGCAGTGTTTATGTTGCGCGCAAGAACATGGGCATGAATCTGGCCAAAGAAGCGCCAGTCGAAGCCGATGTCGTCGTTCCGGTCCCAGATGGCGGAACACCGGCTGCTCTTGGTTTTGCACAGGCCAGCGGCATTCCGTTTGAGTATGGCATTATCCGCAATCACTATGTTGGCCGAACCTTCATCGAACCAACACAGCAGATTCGCGCCCTCGGCGTGAAGCTCAAGCATTCTGCCAATCGTGCGATGATCGAAGGCAAGCGTGTTGTGCTGGTGGATGATTCCATTGTACGCGGTACAACCTCAGTCAAGATCGTTCAGATGATCCGCGAGGCAGGTGCCAAGGAAGTGCATATCCGCGTTGCGAGCCCGATGATTTTCCACCCGGATTTCTACGGCATCGACACACCGGATGGCGATAAGCTTCTGGCAAACCAGTATGACAGTCTGGAAGCCATGTGCCGGTATATCGGTGCAGATTCGCTGGCATTCCTTACCATTGACGGGCTTTACAAGGCTGTTGGCGGTGAACCGCGTGATCCGAAGGCACCCGCCTTCACCGATCACTATTTTACGGGTGAATATCCAACCCGGCTTCTCGATCAGGAAGGCGAAAGCAACGTTCACACCTTGTCGATGCTCGCCTCCAATGGCTGATTGAAAATCTACACACAGGCGGCTATCAGGCCGCCTGTTTCACGTTCCTGACGACAGCGCTTTTCGATCTGATTGGATCAGGTTGTCGCTCTGTATGTTTTTTTCTGAAACGCATCTTACCCGGAACTCGTTTCACACTTTTCGGGATGCGTTCTAAACTGGGGGTATAATGAGTATCGACCTTACAGGCCGTGTGGCCTTGGTAACGGGCGCATCGCGCGGTATTGGTTATTTTTTGTCACTAGAGCTTGCAAAGCGCGGCGCACATGTGATCGCCGTTGCGCGTACAGTCGGCGGACTGGAAGAGCTTGACGATGAAATTCGCAAGATCGGCAGTAGTACCACGCTTGTACCGCTTGATATTACGGATATGGAAGCGATTGACCGGCTTGGCGGCTCTATTCATGAGCGTTGGGGCAAACTCGACATTCTGGTTGCAAATGCTGGCGTTCTTGGCACGATTTCCCCCATCGGCCATATTGAAGCCAAGACCTTTGACAAGGTGATGAATGTCAATGTCACAAGCGTTTGGCGATTGATCCGCACCACAGATCCGCTGCTGCGTGCATCTGATGCCGGCCGTGCAATTCTGCTCTCATCCGGTGTCGCCCACTCCTGCCGTGCTTTCTGGGGGCCATATGCGGCGTCCAAGGCAGCAGTTGAAGTGATGGGACGGAGCTGGGCTGAAGAAACCAAGCAGATGAAGCTTAAGGTCAATTCGGTCAATCCCGGCGCAACCCGCACCGCGATGCGCGCGCAAGCCATGCCGGGAGAAGACCCCGAAACCCTACCGACTGCACAATCGGTTGCGGAGAAGATTGTTAAACTTGCTGATCCACACCTTGATGTTACCGGCAAGCTTTACGATGTGCGTCAGGATCGTTTCCTCGATTATCATATGCCATCCTAATCACTGTTTTTCCGGCCTTGCATAACCTCAAGGCCGGAATTATCATTTTGTATTCTTCCGCTCCTGCCGAACCATTCGGCCCTGTGTTAAAGCGGACCTCTTCCCAAAACATATTTCTCTGAATCTTACCTTCCCAACACACTTGGAGGAACGATGTCTCACGACCATCAACGCTTTATCATTATCAGTGGCGGCCCCGGTTCGGGCAAAAGCACACTTATCGATGCACTTGAAAACAAGGGCTTTGCTCGGACAGTTGAAGCAGGGCGTGCGATCATCCAGCATCAGGTAAAGATTGACGGTCAGGCATTGCCATGGGTTGATCGTGCACTGTTTGCCGAACTTATGCTTTCATGGGAGATGCGTTCTTACGAGCTCGCACATCACAGCAAGGGACCTGTGTTTTTTGATCGCGGCATACCCGATGTGATCGGTTATCTCACGCTTTGCGCTCTGCCCGTGAGCGAACATGTGAGACGCGCGGCATTGATGATTCGATATAACAGAACGGTGTTTCTTGCGCCGCCATGGGAAGAGATTTTCGGACAGGATAGCGAGCGAAAACAAGACTTTGATGAAGCCGTGCGCACATTCAGAGCGATGGAGCAGGCATATCGGGACCTCGGATATGAAATCGCGCTCCTGCCGATATCAACGGTTCAGGAGCGCGTGAATTTCATCCGCAAAACTTTACCATCAGACTTCTTCTGACGGATCACTTTCGAGTGCAGCATTACGGTCGGCGGCTTCACGCTTGTTCCACGCAACAAGACTGAATGGCAGAAAAGCTAAGTAAGCAAGGGCTGTGAGCGTCAGCGTGTGCCATGTGAAGCTCATGAGAAACGCCACATAGATCACCACCAGCAAAATCAGCGGCATCACGAAATCGCGGCGAATAAGTCCGCCTGCGGATTTGCCATTATAGACCGGCAGACGGCTGACCAGCAGGAAAGCAATTGCTACGGTGAAAAGCGCAACCGCGAAAGCAAGCCCCTTTGTTGGCGTAAGCCCCAGAAAACCGAGATAGACGGGCAACAACACCAGCATCGCGCCCGCAGGTGCTGGAACGCCGATGAAATAATTGCTCTGCCAAGGCGGACGGTTTGGATCTTCCAGCATCACATTGAAACGCGCTAAGCGCAGGCAGCAGGCAATTGCATAGAGAAGTGCTGCAATCCAGCCAAAAGAGCGCGCCTGATCAAGCACATAGACATAAAGCACCAGCGCGGGTGCAACGCCAAAATTGACGATATCAGCGAGTGAATCCATCTGCTCGCCAAACTTAGACGAGCCTTTCATCATACGCGCCACGCGGCCATCCACACCGTCAAGAAATGCCGCAACCAGCACCATCATCACTGCAAGTTCAAAGCGATGCTCAAAAGCCAGACGAATGCCCGTTAGGCCCGCACAAATTGCGAGAACCGTGATGACATTCGGGACAACGATGCGCAGTGGAATCTGCGACAATCTAGGGCCACGCGATGAATTCACGCGGCCATTCGGCTCGAAGGGTGGGAATGGTGTTTCCATCGGCTCAGGCGATCCGAACCACTGGCTCAGCACGGGTACTACCAAATTCGGCAAGCACTGTCTCACCGGCAACGGCTGTCTGACCAACAGCCACGCGAACCGATGCACCGGCTGGCAGATAGACATCAACGCGTGAGCCAAAACGGATCAGGCCGAAACGTTCGCCGACGCTAAGATTATCGCTTTCACGCGACCAGCAGACGATACGGCGTGCGACAAGACCTGCGATCTGCACAACGCCGACTTTACCGTTTGCACTGTCGATAAGAACGGAATTGCGTTCATTATCGGTGCTGGCCTTATCAAGCTCTGCATTGAGGAACTTACCCGGACGGTGGAAAATCTTTTCGATCTTGCCGCGTACCGGGGCGCGGTTGATGTGAACCGAAAACACATTCATGAACACGGAAACACGCATCAGTGGCTCTGCGCCAAGATCAAGTTCAGCTGGCGGCACAGCAGGACCAACGAAAGATACTTTGCCATCAGCCGGGCTGATCACCAGATCATCGGCGATGGGCGTCACGCGTTCAGGGTCACGGTAGAAATAGATGCACCAGATGGTCAGCACCAGGCCAACCCAGAAAAGCGGCTCCCACAGCCAGCCCAGAATGAGCGAAACCACGAAAAACGCCGCGATAAACGGATAGCCTTCACGATGGATCGGCACGAAAGTGTTACGGATTGTATCAGACAGGCTCATCGATTTTCCTTTAGGTTTGGCCGTTTTTACCTCATCCTGTCCAAAATCCAAATCGATTTCGCAAATTATTCACGACTGTTAAGGCGCGTGATCCTACCGTGCCTTACGGCCAGTAATTCGTATAGCGCGTGAAAATGATAAAGAGCGCAAAGAGGATCACCGCCGAGATCACAAAAACACAGGCGATCTTATAGACGCTCCACACGAGCCACAGCGAAAATCTAATCATTCGCCCCCCTTATGAAAATACTGACTTCTCGACTCGTCTGTAAAAACTTGCGCAACGAAATTTGCTGTCCACTCACCCGTAATTTCGTATGGCGTCCCACCGACCTCCAGATCATCTTCGAATAGGTTGAAGGTATCCAAAGGATCTTTGAACGTATCTGTAAAGTAGAATTGACTTTCGCCACTGATTAGCAACATGGCACCTTGCGTTTTAACATCACCGTTAAATATACCTCTGACTTTACTACTACCATGCGAGAACTGAACAGACCCAAAATCATATGAGTCCCGAAAAGGGTAACTTAGCGATCCACTTCCGTCTTTACGGGCCTTACTTGCAATCTGTCCTGACAACCGACGAAATACACCTTCTTTTCCATCGTGATAAGCATACCGCTCCGCAATCTCTTGCAAGTGGCCTATTTCCAACAAGGTTACCGGGCGCCCATTCCCAAAAAAATAATGCTTCACGAAATCCAAATTGCCCCAGCGACCATAGGGCCCGGCAAGACTTGATGAAAAATTATGCGTTGCATACTCTGTTGCCCCTTCGACATATGGCTCAGCGATGCATCTGCAATTATACTCTTCACCGGGATGACCAGTAACAGGCCGCTCATTCCATGAAAATAATTTGCCGTCATTGGCAGCATGTTCGCTTCGCACGCGACCATCAAGCTTTGTACGCCAAATATAATGTGTGGTACTCCGCTCCTCAGCACCAACATTCGCTTTGTGTAACAATGCTTGATGATAACGCATCAAATACCAAAGAAACTTTTCTTCGGTGTGTGAAGCATCCATAATTTCGTTCCAAACACGAGGAACACTGCCATGTTTGATATAGTGACTGAAAGCTTCCCGGCGGCTTAATTCATTCAACCGTTGTCTGCTCTTATCGATCTTAGATAAATATGTATTCATGAGCCCTCTCAAATTACAATTTCTGAGAGGGTAACGGCGATAGATCCTAAGGGGATAACTTATTCAAAAATTTGTTTCTATCAGGCTCGAAAGTTGAATTTCATCTGCGTGAACGACAACGGCGCTTTTCAAACCATGCAAGATTTTTCAAATTGGGGTTGGAGAAATTGAGCCAATCACAAGGCCCTTCAGATGGCTCTTGGTTACGCTCAAACAACAAGCTAGCCCCTACCCATCCGATGTAATATCCGTTGCAGCTAAATGGCCCGCGGTGCAATCCGCTGACATCCTTACCGTATTGAGGAGAAACACGTAAATTTGTTTCTCCATCGATGAGGCCACCACCTGTTGCAGCATAGACCTCTATGTAACGGTCATTAAAACACATCATATCCAAATCACGAGCTAAAAGCGTATGGCCATCAGCAGCAAACAGATCAGGTCGGCCATATAGAGTGAAATCGAAAACTCGTTTCACCACCATTTTATTCGGCAACACATAACTGTCGTTAAAATGCGCAACCAGACCAACGAACACAAATGCAATATAAAGGGTTACAATCGTAACGCATAAAAACTCATAGACCTTCCAGGTCCACCAGAGTGTCTTTTTCCAAAATATTTTTTGCCGAAATATCTGTGACATTGTCAGCCCCCAGACTGACAATGCCTTAATTCTCGATCTCTGCAAAGAGCCTTACTCAGCTGCCGGAACACCCCGGCTGACGACGCCCATATCGTCGTTTTCACGAACCTGACGCAGGCGTTCTTCTGCCTCATCCGCTTCACGCTGACGGCTCCACATCGACGCGTAAAGTCCATCCTGCAAGAGCAGATCGCGATGCGTGCCACGCTCGGCAATCAGGCCATCTTTCAGCACGATGATTTCGTCAGCACTGATCACGGTCGACAGACGGTGTGCGATCACCAGCGTTGTGCGGCCACGGCTGACAATATCAAGCGCCGACTGGATTTCCTGCTCCGTCGCGGTATCGAGCGCCGAAGTTGCCTCATCCAGAATGAGGATTGGTGGCGCTTTGAGGATCGTGCGTGCAATCGCAACGCGCTGCTTTTCGCCACCCGAAAGCTTCAGTCCGCGTTCACCCACCATCGCCTGATAGCCTTCCGGCAGATGTTTGATGAACTGGGAAATTTGCGCCATTTCGGCTGCCTTTTCCACGTCCTGATCGCTCGCATCGGTGCGGCCATAACGAATGTTATAGGCAATCGTATCGTTGAACAGCACCGTATCCTGCGGCACCATGCCGATGACTTTACGCAAGCTTTCCTGTGTCACTTCGCGCACGTCCTGCCCATCAATCGTGACAGAACCCGACTGCACATCATAAAAGCGGAACAGCAGTCGCGAGATCGTGGATTTGCCCGCACCCGATGGGCCGACAATCGCAACCGTCTTGCCCGCTGGCACTTCAAAGCTCACACCTTTAAGGATCGGGCGGTTGGCGTCGTATGCAAAGTGCACATCGTTGAAACGGATTGCGCCCTTGTCGACGCTGAGCGGCTCAGCAGTCGGCTTGTCCTGCACTTCTTGTTGCACATCGAGCAGGTCGAACATCTGCTCAATGTCGGTCAGACCCTGACGGATTTCGCGATAAATGAAACCGATGAAATTGAGCGGGATGGAAAGCTGCATCAGCATGGCATTGATGAAAACAAAGTCACCGAGCGACTGCGTGCCAGCCTGCACTTCGCGCGCGGACATCACCATGACAATTGCCATGCCCACGCCAAAGATCACAGCCTGACCAAAGTTCAGCCAGCCAAGCGACGTCCATGTCTTTGTTGCCGCATCTTCATAACGCGCCATCGACGCATCGAAGCGTTTGGCTTCCATCGTCTCGTTGCCGAAATACTTGACCGTCTCGAAGTTGAGCAACGAATCGATAGCCTTAGTGTTGGCATCGGTATCTGAATCGTTCATCTCGCGGCGGATATTGATACGCCAATCGCTCGCCTTGATCGTGAACCACGTATAGGCCACGACAGTTGCAGCAACGACCAGCAGATAGGAAAAGCCATAAGCGAATGCGAAAATTACCGCTGTCAGCGCAAATTCCAGCACAGTCGGCAATGTATTGAGGATCGTGAAACGGACAATTGTTTCAATGCCCTTGGTGCCACGCTCAATAACACGCGAAAGCCCGCCCGTGCGTCGCTCCAGATGGAAGCGTAGCGAAAGCTGGTGCATATGAACGAAGGTTTTATAGGCAAGCTGGCGTACCGCATGCTGGCCAACGCTAGCAAATAGCGCATCACGAAGCTGGTTCAAGCCAGCCTGAATGATCTTGGCCGCATTATAAGCCAGCACGAGCATAACCGCGCCAGTGAGAAAGAGCGGAATGTAATCCGCAGCATCAAGTTGCCCGTTCAGCGCGTTCGTCACCCATTTGAAAAAATAGGGAACGAGGATCAAGACAAGCTTGGAAATTACCAGATAGAACGTCGCCCATACCACGCGCATGCGCAGATCCGGACGCTCAGACGGCCACATATAGGGCCATAAATTTCGCAATGTTTTGAACGTTTCGCCAGAATCGGCAGAAACAGTTTTGGGGGAACTCATGATGTTTCTTTCAGATCAGACAGGTTTCTCGCAGCAGCCGTTGCTGAAGGCTGCAAGATGCGAACGAATGATGGTCAGTTGCTGCCAGTTGACGCTGTAGCGTGATGTCTGGCGGTCGGGCCGATAGTCGATAAGGCCAGCTTGTACGAGAACTTTAAGATGCTGCGACACGGTGGACTGCGCAAGGTCGAGACGACCGACAATGTCTTTGCAGCAGCAAGCATCCTCAAGAATGAGCTGTCGGAGAATGTGAATACGCACGGGATGGCCAAGCGCTGCATAGATGCGCGCTGCCAAATCGTCATCCACGCCTGAAACAGCATTGGACATTATTTCTAGGGAGATATTCATCGTAAATCGACGATATACGATTATACTCAAAAAAACAAGATTACGCAGTGTCTTTTCTAAAAGACACTGCGTTCACGAAATAGAGATAGCGAGTTTACATCAGTTTGCAGAATCTTGCAGACGACGCTGCACTTCATCATCACCGAGTGGCTGCTGCGGCATAATGAAAACCTGACCCGGCAGAATTAGGTCAGGGTTACGTATCTGATCACGATTGGCGAGGTAAATCGTCGTGTAACGCGTGCCATGCCCATAAGTACGCTTGGAAATTGTCCAGAGGTTGTCACCTTTGCGGATGATCACCGAACCTTCAACCTTCTGCAACGGTGTGCCACTGGCAGCATCTTCCGCGCCGCTATTCTGAGCTGCTGTCCCCGTTGCAACTGCCGAGACATTCTCACCGGCTTCGCGGCGGAACGGCACGCGAGCAGTTGCAATCACGCGACCCGTGCTGTCGAGAAGATCGGCACGGATGATATAGTCGCCAACTGCAAGCGGCTTCTGGCTCTGCACCAGAAAACGGCCTTCGGACGATATTGCGCTGGAGCCAAGCAAAATTTCATTGGCATTGACCACAACGCGCTGCCCCGCTTTCGGGTCATTTACATGGCCTGCAACAAAGACTTTGTCGCCTTCGATTTCGACCGCCTCAATGGCAAGCGGCGCATCGGTATCAGACTGCACCTGTGGCGTAGTTTGCGCTGTCTGAGCATCTGGCTGCGAGGAACCTACGGCGGACTGAGTTGGCACCTCCGGCTTGGTAATCAGGCGGCTTGCCTGACCGGGCTCTTCAACAAGTGCCAAAACCTGACCATTACGACTATCAGGTACAGAAACAATAGCAGTCTGCGTAGATGTTGCGACATTGCTGCCTTCACCACCCGCACGAAGCACCAACTGGTGATCGCCCGGCGCAAGCGTCTGATCAAGAACAATGGCAAAATCACCATTTTCGCCCGTCTTGGCAGTGCCCAATACCTTTGAGCCAGCAATGATTTCCACGTCGGTATTTGCCGCCGCCTGACCGGCAATCACCACGGAACCATCAGGTTCAACGCGTAGAATGTCGAAAACCGGCACTTTGGCACCCTTCGGGGCATCGAGTGCTGCAACTGGTGCAGCCTGTTCTGTTGCTTGTTGCGGCTGCGCCCCCGCTGGCTTCTGCAACTGTTGTTGAGCGTCCACTGCTGGGGCTTGCGCAGATTTTGGCACATTGGCCGCTTCGGGAGCTGTTGCAACCGTGTCTGAATTCGACACAGTACCCTGCACTTTAAGGGAATTCCAATAATACGCGCCCGCGCCCAAAACGAGGACAAGAACAACACCGATAAGACCATATCTATAGTTTTGCATTTCGGCCTGAATTCCAGATGAGATAAATTAACCACGATGTTTATCGCGTTTTTCTTTACCTCACAAGGAGTTGAACGGAATTGCGCGTGTTCTTAGATGATTATCGCAGTGAAATTACTCTTCTGTACAGCTGATTGGTTTTTCCTGTTCAGGATCGTCCATCAGATTATACAGATCGGCAGTTGGGCCCTTGGTCCACCAGACATAAATGCCACCCGCATATTTGGCACCAGAGCCAGAGAGAACATTGGCTGCAATGACGGTATTGTTTTCCATTTCAAGCTCTACCAGCGAGTTGTCACCGGCGTTATAATAGGTCGCAGAGACATTCTGATCACCGCATTTATAGAGTACCGCGTTCTCGGTTACATCAACATCGTCAGCAAGCTTGATGGTAATCTCTCCTGCGAAAGCACCCGATGCAATGAGTGAAAGACCCGCAACCAAAATCCATTTTTTCATGCCATCAAGCTCCCTGTCAAAATTATGCTTAGCAACACTTATAACTGTAGAAGCTTGACGCTGAAACCGCAAAGTAGCACAAGAAATTATGTCTCAGATTCGATCCATTTGTGTTTATTGCGGCTCTTCAACGGGCTTAAATCCAATCTATCGTGAAGCGGGCCTGACGCTGGGGCGCTCCCTTGCCGAACATGGCATCCGCCTTGTTTATGGCGGCGGCACGCGCGGCATTATGGGCGCGGTTGCTGAAGGTGTTATGAAGGCTGGTGGCGAAGTCACCGGCATTATTCCAACCTTTCTGCTCGATAAGGAAGCAAGCCTTGAGAAGGCAAAAGAGCTGACCGAGCTTATCGTTGTTGGCGATATGCATGAGCGCAAGCATCTCATGTTCCAGAAGTCGGATGCCTTCGTGACCCTGCCCGGTGGCATTGGCACAGTTGAAGAAATCGTTGAAATGATGACCTGGGCGCAGTTAGGCAAGCATCGCAAACCAATGGTTTTTGCGAATATCAACAGCTTCTGGCAGCCGATGCTGACGCTGCTTGATCATATGACGAATGAAGGCTTTATCCACACCGCGCATCAGGTAAAGCCGCTCGTGATTGACCGGGCAGAAGACATTGTCCCTGCGATCTTAGCTGCCAACGGCAAAGCCCATGAAGGCGATCCGGCGATTATCGAAAAGATGTGAGTGCGGTTTCAGTACAAGAATAAATGATAAGGGCGGAGCAATCCGCCCTTTCTTGTTTTCATCTACAGCTATTGCAAACAACTCAATATTCAACCATATGGTTGACTATTGATTTTAATAATGTATATTCAACCTCATGGGTGAATAATGAACGATGATGCTTTGTCACATACTCTCAAGGCCGTCGGAGACGTTACGCGTCGGCATATTTTGACGCTTCTTGTTCAGGAAGGCGCTTCAAAAGTGACTGTACTCGCCGCTCATTTCGACATGTCGCTCAACTCGGTCTCCAAACACATCAAGGTGTTGGAAGAGGCCGGATTGGTCACCCGAAAGACTTTGGGCCGCGAGCATTTCATCGCTGCGAGACTAGAACCAGTGCGAGAAGTGGAAGCCTGGTTCACGGAACTGAAGTCTGTCTGGGAACTGCGCCTTGAGGCGCTGGAGAATTTACTCGTTTCAAAGGAATAAGAAAATGAGTGAGCTTGAACTGACAGTCAATCGCAGGATCGCTGCTCCACGGGAGAAGATTTTCGATGCATGGCTTTCGCCATCTACCCTTGCAAATTTCATGCGCGTTCCACCCGACAGCGTCAAGCCGTCTGATGTGAAAACGGATGCGGTGAAAGGTGGGCGCTTCTCAATTCTCATGCACACAGTCGACCGCGACGTGATGCATACAGGCACTTATCTGGAAATTAAGCCCCACTCGCGGTTATCATTTACCTGGAGTTCACCTCATTCGCCGGACGACAGTGTCGTGACAGTCGATCTGACAGAAGTTGATGCCAACACAACAGACGTTACCCTCAACCAAGTGAAATTCCGTAGTCAAGAAGAGCGCGAAGGTCACACCAGAGGCTGGACGGCAATTCTTGCGAATTTTGACCAACTGGCGCAATAAGCATTAAAAATTCCGGGCGTTAGAGCGCCGATCTGATTAAATCAGATCGGCGCTCTAACCATCTGTTTTTACGCGCATCTTATCCGAAAACCGTTTCACACTTTTCGTGATACGCTAATACCCGGCTTTTCTTTGAGAATTACTTCTTCACCAGCGTTACAACTGTTTCCACATGCGAAGACCACAGAAACTGGTCAATCGGTGTCACGCGGGTGATGCGGTAGCCGCCCTTCACCAGAATTGCGAGATCGCGCGCCAGCGTTACCGGGTTGCAGGAGATTGCAACAACCTTTTCTACCTTGGATTTGGCCAGCTCCTGTGCCTGTTCTTCAGCGCCTGCGCGTGGTGGATCGAAGACAACGGCATTGTAAGGCAGCAATTCCTTCGGCATCAGCGGTCGGCGAAACAGATCGCGACGTTCAACCGAAACAGGCTTTAAGCCCTGCACATAGCGTATGCCACGATCAAGGGCAGCGAGTGCCAGCGCATCATTTTCAATCGCGTGGACTGCACATTTTTCCGCAATACGCAGTGCGAATGTACCTACACCGCAGAAAAGATCGGCAACACGCTTGGATTTGCCAAGATGTGCAACAACGAGCGAAACCATTACTTCTTCGGCTTCAACTGTTGCCTGCAAAAAACAACCGGGGGGCACTGGAACAGGCACTTTGCCGAAATGAATAATCGGCTTTTTGGGTTCGACGATAATTTCGCCTTCATGAGAAAGCCGTGCAAAACCTTTTTTCATGATCAGTGCGGTCACCGCACGGCGCTGTTCGTCGCTGAGTGTGCCGCAGCCACTGGCAGCAAGATCGAGGCCGGATTCAGTTATGGTTGCAGCCAGTTTGAATGGCTTTGAACCCGGCGCAATCAGCGCGCCTACTTCGCGCAGGTCATCAAGACGCGCGATAATTTCAGGAACCGTAACTGCGCATTCGACAATATCAATGATTTCGTGGCTCTGATGGCGGTTAAAGCCAAGCAGAACGCTCTTCTCGGTTTTGCGCACCGCAAAGGTTGCACGGCGACGCGACTGCGGTGCGCAAGTAACCAGCGCATCCACCTCAACGTCAAGGCCACGGCCCTTCAACGCTGAAACCACCAGTTCGCGTTTCCATGCGCGGTAAGGTTCATCCTGCCAATGCTGCAAAGCACAGCCGCCGCAATCTTCAAAATGCTGGCAGGCCGGGTCCTGACGTTCATCAGATGTTTCCAGCAGTGCCATCACCGTCGCGCGGTTCTTGTCGCGGGCCACATTGGCGACTTCGCCGGGCAGCGTGAAAGGTACAAAAAGCTGGCCATCGGACAAATTGGCGACGCCATCGCCCCCCGCACCTATTGAGCGGATAGTAATTTGCGTCGTCATTGATCTTTCTTTCCTGCCAAGAGATATTCACGATTGCCATCGCCGCCCTCAATGGGTGACGGACAAAGGCCGAGCGCGCGCCAACCAGCTTGCGTCTCCAGCCATGATCTCAGTTCTTCTGCTATGCTTTCGCCTATCGACGGGTCGCGCAAAATGCCGCCCTTGCCGATAGCCTCGCGGCCAGCTTCAAATTGCGGCTTTACGAGAAGCGCGCAGATAGCATCTTTTTGCGCTAACGCCAATGCCGGAGGCAATGCGAGCTTCAGCGAAATGAAACTGACATCCGAAACCACGCAACCAATATCGCGTCCATCAAGATAGCTAGCATCAAGTGCTCGGGCATTGATGCCTTCCTTGTTGGTCACACGCGGGTCATTGCGCAGCGTCTCGTGCAACTGATCATGACCGACATCAATGGCGATGACATGGTTGCTGCCCCGCGCCAGAAGCACTTGCGTAAAACCACCGGTAGATGCGCCTATATCAAGTGCGGTTCTGTCTTTGACATCAAGACTGAAATGATCGAGAGCCGCAATCAGCTTCAGCGCTCCGCGCGAGACATAGGCACTGGCCGGATCATCGACTGTAATTTTGGCCGAGCGCAAAACTGTCTGTCCGGGCTTGGTTATTGACTTACCATTAACCTGAACCGTGCCGCGCTGAATGGCATCGCGGGCGCGAGAACGTGTTGCAAACAACCCAAGCTCGACCAGCAACTGGTCAAGCCTTGGGCTCTTGTCATTTGATTGCTCACTCATCGATCAGGCGCGAAAAGGAGCCGCGACTTCTTCGCGACCTAGCGCTGCAAAGACCGTGTGCACGATACCAGCGCGGTCAAGACCGGCATTTGCATACATCACTTCCGGCTTGGCATGGTCCTGATAGGTATCGGGCAGTGTCAACACGCGCATCTTTAGGCCGCGATCCAGCAAACCATCGGTGGCGAGGAATTGCAGCACATGCGCCGCAAAGCCACCAACAGCGCCCTCTTCAATTGTCACAAGCACTTCATGCTCGCGTGCAAGGCGGCGGATGAGATCATGATCAAGCGGCTTGGCAAAGCGCGCATCGGCAACGGTCGTAGAAAGCCCAGCAGCAGCCAGTTCGTCAGCCGCGCTCAGGCATTCCTGCAAACGCGTTCCAAATGATAACAATGCGACCTTCGTGCCTTCACGCACGATACGGCCCTTGCCGATTTCAAGTGGTGAACCGCGTTCTGGCAATTCAACACCGACGCCATCGCCGCGCGGGTAACGGAACGAAATCGGACCTTCGTCATAATCAGCAGCCGTGCGCACCATGTGGCGCAGTTCCGCCTCGTCTGATGCCGCCATCACAACAAAGCCCGGCAACGCGGCGAGGAAGCCCGTGTCGAACGATCCCGCATGGGTTGGACCATCAGCACCGACCAGACCAGCGCGATCAATCGGAAAACGCACGGGCAGATTCTGAATCGAAACATCATGTACGACCTGATCATAGCCGCGCTGAAGAAATGTCGAATAGATAGCGCAAAACGGCTTATAGCCTTCAGTGGCAAGGCCTGCTGCAAAGGTGACCGCATGTTGTTCGGCAATGCCGACATCGAAAACTCGTTTTGGGAACACTTCGCCAAACAGATCAAGCCCGGTGCCTGTTGGCATAGCCGCAGTGACGGCTACGATCTTATCGTCGTGACGGGCTTCTTCAATCAAGCTGGAGCCAAAAATCTTCGTATAGCTTGGCGCATTTGCCGGCGGCTTCGACTGCTTGCCAGTGATCACATCAAACTTGTTGACACCATGATATTTGTCGGCAGCGGCTTCCGCAGGTGCATAGCCCTTGCCCTTTTGCGTAACCACATGGATCAGCACCGGACCGTCCTGCGTATCACGGACATTTTTCAGGATCGGCAAAAGATGGTCGAGATTATGCCCGTCGATAGGACCGACATAATAGAAGCCGAGCTCCTCAAACATTGTGCCGCCGGTAAAGAAAGCCCGCGTGAACTCTTCCGACTTGCGCGCCTTGTCCTGCAAAAATTTCGGTAGCTTCTTGGCAACCTGCTTGGCGGCATCACGCACGCTGCGATAGGTTTTACCGGAAACCAGACGCGCCAGATAGGCGCTCATCGCACCGGTTGGCGGCGCAATCGACATGTCATTGTCGTTGAGGATAACGATCAGGCGTGCGTCAAGGGCACCGGCATTGTTCATCGCTTCATAGGCCATGCCTGCCGACATAGAGCCATCGCCGATAACCGCAATGACATTGCGCTTTTCGTCCGAAAGCTCACTTGCAACTGCCATGCCAAGGCCAGCAGAAATAGAGGTCGACGAATGCGCCGCGCCAAACGGATCATATTCGCTTTCAGTGCGCTTTGTGAAACCGGACAGACCGTTTTCCTGACGCAACGTGCGGATGCGATCGCGGCGTCCGGTCAGGATTTTATGCGGATAGGCTTGGTGGCCAACATCCCAGATGATGCGATCATGTGGCGTATCAAAAACATGGTGTAGAGCCACTGTCAGTTCAACAACACCAAGTCCCGCGCCCAGGTGCCCGCCCGTTGTAGAGACTGCGTCAACCAGTTCGGCGCGCAGTTCTTCAGCCAGTTGCGGAAGATCTGTTTCCGGCAATGCACGAAGGGCTTCCGGTGTCGGAGCTTTATCGAGCAATGGGGTGATGGGTCGGGACATTAAAACAACCTGTTGTTGGTTCGATTTTTCTTTGTCGGTATAGCAGCAGCGGGTTCAGATCAAGTATGCGGGACATCGTGTCCTATGCGCGAAAGCGGTTCCCGTTCAAACGGAGCCATAACAAATGCTTTAGCTTTTTGTTTTGCCGCTTGAGCTGGAAATGCTCCATCATTCGGGCAAAGGTATGAATTCTTCCTCATCTCCCGGTACAATATCGAAACGACCGCTGCGCCATTCTTCCTTGGCCTGCTCAATACGCTCTCTTGAAGACGAAACGAAATTCCACCAGACATAGCGCTTTGAGCCAAGCGCTGCCCCGCCGAACAGCATAAAATGCGCGCCTTCGGGGCCAGCTTGCACAACAATATCATCGCCGGGTCTGAACGCCAGCAGCCTGTCGGGCGGAAATACTTCGCCAACAATGCCGACATTACCGCGCAGCGTATAAATCGCGCGCTCTTCCGTGGTTGGCGGAATATGAAACCGTCCACCGGGCAGCACCTCAATATCTGCATAAAGCGTTTCGGCATGTTGGATCACAGGTGATGAGACGCCATGCATAGAACCGATAATCAGCCGTCCGTTAAACTCGCTATCTTCCATCAGGGGCAGTTCAGGCGCATTGGTATGGTAGAAATGCGGGTCGATTTCCTCCGCTTGCTCTGGCAATGCAAGCCATGTCTGAATGCCGGAGATAGCTAAAGGACCGTTGCGCTCTTCTTCAGGTGAGCGCTCGGAATGCACGATTCCCCTGCCCGCCGTCATAAGGTTCACGTCGCCCGGCTTAATCACCATTTCCGTGCCAAGACTGTCGCGATGGCGGATATGACCATCGAACAGATAGGTCACTGTTGAAAGACCAATATGCGGATGCGGACGTACATCAAGTGCATCGCCATCACGTAAAATGGCCGGACCCATGCGGTCGAAAAAGATGAAGGGTCCAACAAGCCGTCGCTTCACGGTTGGCAATGCTCGACGCACTTCCAGCCCGCCAATATCACTTGTCCGCGGGATCACCAGCGTTTCAATTGCATCCACAGAAGTCTTGTCGCCAAGCACGGGATCAGGACAGGGAAAGAAACTCATCGGAGTGCCACCAAACAAAATCGCACCGGCAAACTGCTTGCCGATGCGCCATGCTCAAAAAGATAGGGGCCTATTAGCGATTGTGCAACAGGCGTGACAATTCGTTCGTATCTGGCACTTGCCCATTCGTTGTGAGCTTGTCGACCAGCCCCGGTAGAACTTGCGAAAGCTGATTAAGCAGTTCCTGCTGGTCAATGCCTGCATGTTCAGCAATTTCGCTCAATGTCTTCTGTCCAAGCGCATCACCAAGCTGGCCCGGCTCAATCTGGTGATTGCCACCCTGCCCGACCCATGAATCAACTTTATCGCCAAGACCTGCCTGTTTGAGCTGGTCAAGAAGACCGCCAAGACCGCCGCTCAGCGGACCTGGTGCAGCGGGTGCTGAAGCTGCGCCGCCGCTTGCAAGCGCACCACCAAGTAAGCCACCAAGACCACCGAGGATGCCGCCAAGCAAGCCACCGCCACTATCGGCCTGTTGTGCCGAATGATCCGGGACAGATGCAGGTTGTTCCGGCTCTTCACTATGCCCTTTGAGCATTTTTCCGACAAGCAATGCACCCAGTGCAATCAGAACCGGCTTGGCAAGGCTGCCGCCGGGGATCGGCGAGTTGTTGGAATTGTCGTCATAACTTCCCATCACGCGATACTCCCTGTTGGTCGCTGTGGTTTTTTCACACGCGATAAGTTAAGGTGAAATAAGTTTACACCTTTGGCAAGCATTATACCTTGCCAAATCGAAACTATTGTGAAAATTTTCTAAATGCTTGATGTAAAATCTTATTTTCGCAATCGGAGATATTAGATGTCTATTATAAGCTGGATTATTCTCGGACTTATCGCTGGTTTTATCGGCAGTAAAATTGTCAATAAAAGCGGTCAGGGACTGTTCTTCGACATTGCGCTCGGCATTGTCGGAGCGATTATCGGCGGCGTCATTTCTTCATTCCTGTTTGGCCGCGGCGTCACAGGTGCCTTCGATCCAATCAGCCTGATTATTGCCATTCTCGGTTCTGTCCTTGTGCTATGGGCATATCACAAGATCACTGGCAAGCGTTCCATTGGTTAGAGCGCTTTTCGATCTGATTAAATCAGATCGGCGCTCCAACTATTTGCTCAAACGTGCATCCCGAAAATCGTTTCACACTTTTCGGGATGCACTCTAAAAAGCATAATACAATGTTTCGGGTTCGATTTAAATCGAACCCGAAACATTAAATACTCCTGAGGAAAGCGCCGCCGCGTTGATGAGCTTCATCGAACACTACATAGCCGCCTATGGCGCTTTCGCAATCTTCGTGATCGTTTACTTCGAGTCCTTTGGCGCGCCTTTGCCAGGAGAAAGTGCTTTGATTGCCTGTTCGCTTCTGGCGTTGCACGGGACATTGCACATTGAGCATGTGCTTTTTGCGGTATTCATCGGCGCTGTTCTGGGCGACTGTACCGGCTATCTGATCGGACGGTATGGCGGACGAGCACTCATCCTTCGCTACGGTCATCATGTGAGGCTGACGCCGGAACGGCTTGAGCATTTTGAGAAAATATTCGAGACAAAAGGTATTTATGTCGTTGCCACTGCACGCTTCGTCGTTCTGCTACGGCAATTAAATGGCATAATTGCAGGTTCCATGAAGATGAACCCGCTGCATTTTTTAGCAGCCAATATCGTTGGCGCTGCTGGCTGGACCCTCGTCTGGGGGCTCGGTCCTTATATGTTGAGTGGCGTGCTTGCACCCTATGCCACTCACCTAAAACATTTTTTCCATTAGCCGCCTATGAAAACAAGATTTTGGGTGAATCATCATCTGTTACTTACAAGCAACAGTCGATCTGGAATACTCAGTATCTTATTTAAATTCGACAGTGTTGCCTAGTCATTAAAACTTCACTAATATGACATGTAATTGATATTGCTTGTTTTTTTACGCTCTCTATAAGCGGCTCCGTCACACCTCACTTACGGAGACATTTTATGAGGGTTAAGCATTTTCTCTGCGCTTCGGCTGCAGTATTTTCCTTCGCTTCCGCTGCACA
>Ga0308165_1001909_pt1 | contig 27144 bp, 21 predicted proteins | sample PhyWR2_FD_201032 | JGI IMG/M metagenome (GOLD analysis project Ga0308165, IMG submission 201032) | Phyllosphere microbial communities from UC Gill Tract Community Farm, Albany, California, United States - DLSLW.R2 | ecosystem: Host-associated > Plants > Phyllosphere > Unclassified | place: USA... | reverse complement strand
GGCTGCCCCAGCCCAGCTTGGTGCGGCACACTTCGTAGTAGTTGTGGTCCAGCGGGTGGATCAACCGCAACTTCTGTGCCTTCTTGCTCACGGTGATGGTGTCACCGGGGGCGCAGGTGAAATGGTTCTGCCCGTCACACGACACCTGGGGGTAGATCTGCATGTCTTTGGACACCACGATTTTCAGCTCACTGTTGCCATCGACCACAATAGGCCTGCTCGACAACATATGGGGGTACATCGGCACGATCACAATGGCATCCAGCTTGGGATGCATGATCGGGCCGCCCGCCGACAGCGCGTAGGCCGTGGAGCCGGTAGGCGTGGCAACGATCAGGCCGTCGGCCTTCTGGCTGCACACGAACTGGCCGTCTATATAGAGCTCGAACTCGATCATCCGCGTGGACTTGCCGGGGTGCAGCACCACATCATTCAAGGCATCGCCCTGGCCGATGGCTTCGCCGTGGCGACGCACTTCAGCTTGCAGCAGGAAGCGGTTTTCCACCAGGTAATGGCCGTCGAGCACCTTGGCCACTTCGACTTCCAGGTCATCGGGGCGGATATCGGTGAGGAACCCCAGGCTGCCACGGTTGATCCCCAGCACCGGCACGTTATGCCGAGCCAAGGCCCTGGCCGCACCCAGCAGGCTGCCGTCGCCACCGACCACAATCACCATGTCACAGACTTCGCCGAGCATCTTGCGCGATGAAGTCTGCAGGCCGTGGCCGGGGAGGATTTCAGCGATGGTGTCTTCGAGGATCACATGCAGATGGCGTTCCAGCAGGAATTTTTTCAGCCGGCGGACGGTGTCCAACACCTGGGTACTGCCCAGGCGACCGATAATGCCGATATTGCGAAATTGCTCCATGGGGCTCCTGCGGGATGTGGGGTGTGGCAAAAAGAAGGATTATGGGCGAAAGGCCGCCCCAGGCAAAATCCTTTGTCGCCATGAAGCCTTGATGACAATAGTTCTCAGCCACCCATGCAACCTTTAAACGGCTATGCTCGGACCATGACTGTGTTCCCGGATCTGCACACCCTGCCCCGACAGCTGCGCCACCCCGAGGTGCGCGACCTGGCGTGGGTGATGCTCGCCCCGCCGATGCTCGCGCACACACCGTGGCCGCAACGCCACCCGCTGGCCGGCAGCGATTGGGTGCAGGCACCGCATCAACTGGAACGCTGGCTGCGCCAACTTGATCAGGACAGCGGCGCCTTGCAGCAATGGCTCAGCCTGTCACGCACGCGGCGCCTGGGCCTCTATTACGAACGCCTGTGGCAGTTCGCGGTGCAACATGCGCCGGGCGTGGAATTGCTGGCCGCCAACCTGCCGATCCGGCGTGCCGGGCATACCCTCGGCGAATTGGACATGGTGCTGCGCGACCGCGATGGGGTGCATCACCTGGAGCTGGCGATCAAACTTTATCTTGGGCCACAGGATGGCAACGGCCAGGACACGGCGCAATGGCTGGGGCCGGGTTGCCATGATCGGTTGGATCGCAAACTGGCTCATCTGGCCCAGCATCAACTGCCGATATCAGCGCGTGCGGAAAGCCGCGAGGCGCTGGTGGCGCTGGATATACAGCAATTCGATGCGCATTTGTGGCTGGGCGGTTATCTCCTCTACCCCTGGCCCGGCCAGGCTCAAGCCCCCGTCGGCGCCCATCCGCAGCACCTGCGTGGGCGCTGGTTGCATCAGCGCGATTGGCAAGCGTTTGTCAGCCTCAGCCAGCCGGGCCGCTGGCAACCCCTGCCCCGGCATGCGTGGCTGGCGCCGGCGCATTACCCGGCGGATCAGGTGTGGAGCGAGGCGCAGATGCAAGGCTGGCTGGCCGACCTGGACCCCATGGCCCCGGCGCAGTTGCTGGTGCGGCTGGTGCAGGTGGGTGAGGATTGGGAGGAAGCTGAGCGGCTGTTTCTGGTGGCGGACCTTTGGCCGAATGTGCCGGGGGCGGGCTGATATAGCTGTGGTGTATTTGAAGGCCCCATCGGGGGCAAGCCCCCTCCCACATGTTGAGCACACCGCATTCCCCTGTGGGAGGGGGCTTGCTCCCGATGGCAATGGCCCAGGCACTACACATCATCGATATGCCGATACTCCAACTGCATGCTGAGGGTGCTGATATTTCTCGCGCCCTATCCCAACAGTCGCCACTCGATACGCTCCTCGTTGACGGTGATAGTGTCTGGCAGCAAAAAGCGGCGTTCGCGCCTTTGCACGCTAAGCGTGGGCATTATCTCGTCCTGCTCGAAGCGGCGGATAGCACCGTCTTTGTATCCCGAGCGTACGCTCAGGCTGAAGCCCACCGCTTGCCAGTAGCCTGTCTGCGGGCACGGCTGGCCACTGGTGCAGGTTGGCGCCGGGTAACTGGCCTTGATGAACGTCGGTGATTCGGGCGTGGGTTTGCCGGTGGCGGGTTCGAGAAATTTGGTTTTAGCTAATTGATCAATCAGCCCTTCGCTGGGCTTTGGCGGCGGGACATTGGCCAGGCGGGCTTCCAGCCATTGCAACTTGCCGTCCCAGGCAGGGAGTTTAGCCGGCGGCAAGGGGAGGATTTCGTTGATCTCGGGGACTTTTGGCTCGGCGTAGGAGTAGTTTGCGAGAATTCGCCAGATTTTTTCATAGCGTTCGGCGCGTTCGAGGTCTTTCTGTTGGTCGAGGTAATACAGCGTATCGGTAGCCGGTGGGCCGCGAAAGGCCTCCTCCAGGCGGCCCGCTGAGCTTTCATATCCTGCCATCGCTCCTATTTGGAATGCCTCGAGCGCATCTTGATACTGCTTCCTACTTTTAAGATTGACACCTAGGGCGTTAGCCGCATCACCATGCCCCTGCTCAGCCGCACAGCGGCGCATCTGCCTGGCTACGTCCGGTGCAATATCGCTTGGTGCAAGCATCTCTCCCACCGCGTACTGGGCTTGGGCATTACCATGATCGGCAGCCTTACGGAAATAACGCAACGACATGTCTTTGTCCTGCTTCAATCCGGCTGAGCCGCTTTTCAGCAATATGCCGATAAAGTAATACCCCGATGCAATCCCCGCATCGATCAGTTCCTGGCTCAGACGCAGATATTCCTCGCCACGAAGACTGAAATGGCCGCGCATGGCGCCATTTTGCAGGTTGATATTGGCTTTGTAGTGACCGTTCTCGGCAGCTATCCGGTATAGCCGCTCAATCTGCAAGTCGACTGTTTTGTCCTGCTTGAGCAGGTTGTTCTTTTGCAACCAGCGAGCGTATTGAAACAGCACATCGGAATCGGCGGAGGGCTCCGGGATCTGTTCGTGTGTGCAGGTAAAGGCCAGCTCAGCTTTGATCTCGGTCATCGGATTCACGGAAATGTCTCTGTTAGGGTGAGTAGGGGTGGGACCGTTATCACAGGCGGCCAATAGCAAGCTTGTCAGCAAGAGAATCGGGCGCATCAGTCGAGGTCCTTCAGGGTCTTTTCACCGTAATAAAACTCGATGATGGAGGCGCAAGGCATCCCCGTTTTCTTATCTGCCTGGAGGCCTTTGTTGTCGTCGATGATTTCCTTCCATGCCTTAAAGGCTCTGGCCGGATCATCCTGCCCCCCCTTCCCACTCGTATGCAGATCCCACAACCGCCGCCGCAGCGCCTGCGTCACACTCATCCACTCATGGGCAATATTCAGTTCGCTATCCACCTGCATGCTGCGGGTATTGATGTTGGCCGACCCGTGGGTAGTGAACACATCGTCGACGATCATCAACTTGGAATGGATGTACACCGGCATCCACGGCTTGCCGGCCGGAGAGTCGGGCGCGACCAGCGAGCACACATGGACTTGCAGGCCCGGACGCGGCTGCGGGGAGAGCACGCTGTTCTCGATCGCCTTGATCTGGTCGCTGAGCACAGCCCGCCGATACTCATCGCCCCAGTGTGTTTCGATCCGCGCCTGCCGGGCTTTGTCGCTCAGGTTGCCGCCGCCCAGCGCGTCGGTCAGCCGGGTCAGCGTCAGCAAGGCCTGTTGCTCCAGCAGGTCAGCCAGCGCCGGTGCCTCTGCTTGCGCTTTGGCGTTGGCCTGTTCAATACGCTTCAGTTTGGTGATCTCAGGAATGGCGTCGCCACGCCCCAGGTTCTCAAGCATGCGCTGAGTGTTCACCGTGCCCGCGCCCATGCCATCGTTGGTGGCATTGGTGACCACGAACAGGTGCAGGTTGCCGTGTAACCCCGGATCGCGCCCTGCGCGGCTTTGATCGGCAGCGGCCTTGATGATGGCTTCGGCCAACGGCGGCCAGCGAAAGTACTGGTTCTCGATGTAGATGAACTGGGTGGCGTTGTTGACTGCGTTCAGGTAGAGCTTCTCGATATCACGCTTGCCCTCTTGCGCCTGGGTACGCAGGAGTTGGGCCAACTGACGAGTGATGCCTGGGGCGCACTGCAACTGTGGCCCAACCTGCTTGGCCTGGCGTGAGGCAAGCAAGTCCTCACCGGTTTCCTTGCGCCAGGCAGTGGCGAAGTTATGGTGCAGGTGCTCCAGAATCGGCCCGCTGACCTGGCTGGAAATATCCTGGCGGGGCGTATCGCCACGGGCGCCGCCATTGGGTTCAGGCTTGTGGCCTTCAGAGCGGTTCAGCGCGGAGTGGGCGTCGGTGTCCCAATATTCGTCGAGCATGTTGTGGCCCATGACGAAGCCGACGGCTTTGTTCGTATCTCCATAGTCAACCAGCACGGTTTTCTGATGATGGGTGGCGGTCGCGCTCAACGTAGCGACTGTGGCATTGCTGAGCTGGCGGTCGAGGCTTTTGTACCTGGCCTGATAGGCGATTTCGGTCCGTTCGTAAACGCTGAAACCACGGCTGACGAACACTGGAATATTACGCGCGGCCCGCAGCCCTGCCGCCATGAAGTCGGCGACTGCACAGTTGGCAAACCAATAGCGGTCGAACGCATATTGATCCTGCGTGGCGCTTTGCAGTGCTCGGTCCTCGATACGCAAAGGGCCTTTTCCAGGAAGGTTGGCCTCACCCGCTTTGCCGGCGCTGTTAAACGGCATCTCCCAACCCAGCACCCGAACCTCGACACCTTGTTTCGCTTTGTCCATCAACAGCTCGCCGATACTCGGGCTTGCACCGTCACGAATAAAATACATCGACGGCTGGAAGCCCCAGCAGATAATGTCGACAGTCCGGCTGGCCTGGGCGATTGCCTGATGCACGGCCCTGAAGGTTTCTTCGCCGTTGATCAGCGGCAGATAGGTGACCTTGGCGGGCGGGTATTCGGTGTCCTGTACGTACCATCGTGGGGTGCACGTGGCTTGCTGGGTTTGCTGCAGGGCTACGGGTACGACAATGTCGGTCTGAGTCATGCGATTTCGCCTTTCTGGTCACTGGCTGCGCTCACCACCTCGGCGTAAACCGCACGGTGATCGGTGTGCGATATGGGCTGGCTCACCTCGCTATCTGTCTGTGAGCGATGGTTGTGCAAACCGGCGTTGGCGAGGACTGCTTGCTCGGCATTGCGATATTCACTGGGCACCGGTATCTGGTAGCTCGCCCCGTTGGCCATGACCATGCGGTACTGTCGGGTGACGACCTGATGATCGATGGTTATATGTCCGGTTTTATCCAGCACGCCCTCCTTGATGACCGCATCGTCGGCATAGAGCGTGTAGGGCATGCCTGCCCAGCCTTGCTGGGTGGCATTGGCGGTTGGCGACACGCTAAACCGCAAGGGCTGTCTGGACAGGCTTTGGGGGTACTCCGGCTGTGAGGCGTTCATGCTTGCTGGCCCCAGGTAGGCGAAGTGCGCCGACTTCACGTTGTAATCCCCCAGGGTCCCGGACTCGATGCAGCTCTGATCCAGGGTGATGTAGCTGCCGCCCGCGTTCAGGGTGATTTTCTTTTTCGCGACGATGCGGATTTCATCCTCAGTACTGGTGATGCTCAGCCCGTTACGGGCCATCAACTCCAACGTGTCGTTCTGTGCCTGCACGCTCACAGGCCCCTGGTTGGCGATCAGCTTGATACCCAGCTTGCGCACGAACAGGCTCACCCCCTGCCCCACGCCGATAAACAGGCGCTTGATCACACTGATATCCGCCTCGCCACCGGCGTTGAGCATCAGGTTGTTCTGCGCTGCCAGTTGCAAGTGCTTGCCGCTGGTCAAGGCGATGCCTTGAGGGGCGCTGAGCAGCAGCACGGACGAGGCAAGTTGCTCAATGTCTTGTTTGAGCAGGTTTATCTGCGCTTGCACATCTGCCGGATCGGCTTTGGCGGCTTGGGCATCAACCGACACCCCCTCCAACTGGTCTGCAGCCTGTTGCAAGCGCCCCAATGCAGCGCTCATTTCCAACATCTGGCCGTTGGCCCGCGGCTGCACGTCAGTACTGATAAAAAGACCGCTGCCCGCCCGAATGGCGCCGTGCCCATCGGTACGCAACTCTGCGCCCTGGCCTCGTGGCTTGCGCTCGGCATCCACCAGATGCCCCAGATTCAACTGGCTCTTGCCACTGTGCTCGGTACTGAGCTTGACGTGCTCCTGCCCCCGCGTGTCGTCCATGCGCAGTTTGTTGTTCGCCGGGGTGCGCAGTACGTTGCGTTTGTAGTTGCGCAATGTCACGTGGTCGACGTGTTGGCTGTCGTGCAGGGCGTGGGCGATGTAGGGGCGGTCGGGGTCGCCTTGCTCAAAAGCGATGGCGACTTCGGTGCCGGCCAGTAGCGGCAGGTGCAGACCATGGGTGTCGCCAGCATAGGGCCGGGCCAGGCGTAGCCAGAGGCTTTCTTCGCCGGGCTTCCAAGTGTCGCGGTCGAATAGGAAGTTAACCTTGTAACGGCCCTCGAGGTCGATGTGGCCGTAGGGGTCGTGGTCTTGGGGGCTGGTGACGCGGGCGGGGACGGTGCCGGCGATTTGTGGTTTTTCCTTCAGTTCGGGGCGAAAGCACAAGGTTTCTGAATAGGGCATGGCCTGGAAGGTGGCTTCAAAGCTTTGGTCGCGGGCGGCCTTGGTGGTCAGGCCGGTGATCACCGCGCCCGGCGTAAAGGCCTGGGGCGCACCGCCGGAGACCTTGAGCACCTGGCCCGGCGCCAGGGTGGCGCTGCTGCTCAAGCCGCTAAGTTGGGTCTGCCCATTCAGATAACGCTCGTGGCGCAGGCGGGCGTAGAAATAGCCGCTTTCGCTTTGCAAATCCTCGTCTTGATCCACCCGGTCGCCGAGGGCCGTGTAAAGTTCGGCGTAGTGATAGGCCTCACCGTAGGTGGTGGGCGCACCCCGACTCTGGTCGATCTCACCGCTCAGGTGGGCGCTGGCATCGCGGTGGTGGTAGGCACGAAAATGCACTTGTTGCTCGACCACGGCGTGGCTCGATTGCAGTTGCCACACCGCATCCTGGCCGCTGCTGCCAAGCCCGGATTGCGGGCGAAGGGGCAGTTCGATGTCGAATTGGTAGAGGCGTTGATCGTCGCAAAACTCGACCACATCGATGCCCAGGCGCTCGTCGCTGGTGAAGCGGTACCAGATGCCGACCTCGGCGAGCAGCCGGGCGATAAAGTCCAGGTCGCTCTCGCCGTATTGCATGACCTGTTCACGCTTGGGGTAGTCACGTTTCAGGCTGAACAGAAAATCCTGGCCCTCCAAGCCGTGGCGGCTGCGCAGGATGCTTTCGACGATCTCCGGCACCGATTGGTGCTGGTAGATGCGGAACTGCCGGCCGCGACCGAGCAGCGCCAGGCGTGGCTGCAGGGTGATCTCATAGGTGGCCTGGTCGTTGGAGCCGGACTGGCGCTTGAAGCCGGTGACCACGCCCTGCAGGGTGCGCAGCGGCTTAACCTCCGGTGCGCTGAGCCCGGCGACCGGCAGCTTTTGCGGTGCGGCGTGCAGGCTGAAGCTGGCGTTCTGGCCGAGCAGGCTTTCCGCTGCCAGATCACGCTCGGTGCTGGTGAACTCCACGCAATAGGTGAAAGGTTGGCTTAGGTGTTCTTGGCCCTCAAAGGCCAACACCTCGAGCCGGGCCTCGACATTGCGCACACTCAGCTTAAACCGGCTGTGGTCGAAAAAAACGCTCGGTAAAACGCTGGAAGTCACCCCTTTTACTCCTGAACGCGAAAGAGTCCAGAGAGTAAAGATTTGTTATCGATAGTTAATGTCGGAAGATTCGACTTTACAAGAAAGATGCTTCTGTATTCGCATCCACAAGTCCGATAGGCCGACAAACTAAGGTAGTCGTCGGTCTTTGGCCGAATGTGCCGGGGGCGGGCTGATATAGCTGTGGTGTATTTGAAGGCCTCATCGGGGGCAAGCCCCCTCCCACATGTTGAGCACACCGCATTCCCCTGTGGGAGGGGGCTTGCTCCCGATGGCGATGGTCCAGGCACTACACATCATCGATATGCCGATACTCCAACTGCAACCCCATCGCCAGCTCTTGAGCCCGCCCCAACCTGATCGGCCCGCGCTCAATATCGATCAGCAATCCCGGGCACTCCAATTGCGGTAACGCGTCAATCGCCTTGAGCCGCCCATCGGTCACCACCAGCAACTTCTGTTGCTCCACCGGATAGCGCTTGCGCCGCGCCGCGAGCCACTCCCCGGCCTCGGCCAGTGCCGCCAGCAATGGCGTGCCGCCGCCGGCACCGAGCTGATCCAGCCAGCCCGCCAGGCCTTTGGCAGCCTTCAGGCCTTGCACCTGCCACTTCGGCGATGCGCCGCTCGCCGTCAGCAAGGCCATGCGCGCCCGTTGCCGGTAAGCATCGTCAAACAGCTGGGCCAACAACCCCTTGGCATCGGTCAACGCGCGATGGCGCCGAGTCGACGCCGAGGCATCGACGATCACCAACCACAATTCAGGCGCTGAACGGCTACGCAGGTAGAACAGCAAATCGTCCCGGGATTGCGGCCGGCCGTCGAGCAAAGTGCCCGGCCAATTGATCGTGCCCTGCTGTGCGCTGCGCGCCTTGCCCTGCCTGCCATTGTCCAGTCTGCCCGCCTGGGGCCGGGCATCCGCCCCCGCGTCAGGTCGGGGGCGAATGCCTAGGGCTTTTTTGGCCAGGTGGGGATTTCCCGGCGTGCGCCCGTGGGCAAGGCCGGTGCGGGCATGTCACCCCATTGGCCTTGGCCTGGGGAAGCGTCGGAGGACTTGGGCGATTGCCCTTCACTCGGTGGGCTCGATAGAGTGGCCTGCTCTTGGCGGCGATGGCGCAAGGCAAACTCCGCCACAGCTTCAATATCTTCCTCGCCGATAGCATGGGCACCCCGCCAGGCGGCATGGGCCCGAGCGCCGCGCAACCAGACCAGGTCCGCACGCAACCCGTCGACGCCCGCAGCGAAGCACCGTTCGGTGATCCGAGCCAGCGTCTTATCGTCCAGCGCGATGGCATCCAGCCGCGCCCGCGCCTGAGTGCAGCGCTCTCGCAAGGCTGCCTGCGACTCATCCCATTGTGCGCAGAACGCCGCCGGGTCGCTGTCGAAATCCAGGCGACGACGAATGATCTGCCCACGCTCGACCGGCAAGGTCTGCCCACTCAACGCCACGTTGAAACCGAAACGGTCGAGCAGCTGCGGTCGCAACTCACCTTCCTCCGGGTTCATGGTGCCGATCAGCACGAAGCGCGCCGAATGGCGATGGGAAATACCATCGCGCTCGATCAGGTTGGTGCCGCTGGCGGCCACGTCCAGCAGCACATCCACCAAGTGGTCGGGCAGCAGGTTGACCTCATCGACGTACAATACGCCGCCATCGGCCTTCGCCAAGACCCCGGGTGAGAACTGCGCCCGCCCCTCGCCCAACGCGGCGTCCAGGTCCAGCGTGCCCACAAGGCGCTCTTCGGTGGCGCCCAAAGGCAACGTCACGAACTGACCACTGGCCAACAGGTCCGCCAAACCGCGCGCCAAGGTCGACTTGGCCATGCCGCGCGGACCTTCGATCAGCACACCGCCGATCTTCGGGTCGATGGCAGTCAGGCACAGCGCCAGTTTCAGGTCATCGGCGCCGACTACGGCGGACAGCGGGAAATGGGGAATATCAGTCATGCGATCCCTCTTCAAATTCTGCGACACAAGCCTGCTCACCACAACGAGCCCGCCTTTAGCCGTCCTCTTCTATATCCAGCAACAGGTTTTCCAGCGCCTCGCGATACGCCCCCGGCTCCTGCCACATGCCCCGCTGCTGGGCTTCGAGCATGCGCTCGGTCATGTCCCGCAAAGCGTCGGGGTTGTGTTGCTGCACAAAGGCGCGGGTGTCGGGGTCGAGCAGGTAGGCATCGGCCAGCAGCGCGTATTGATGATCGTCGATCAGCGCCGTGGTGGCGTCGAAGGCGAACAGGTTGTCCACGGTCGCCGCCATCTCGAATGCACCTTTATAGCCATGGCGCTTCACGCCTTCGATCCACTTGGGATTGGCGGCGCGGGAACGGATCACCCGGTTCAGCTCTTCCTTCAGAGTGCGGATCTTCGGCAGGTCCGGTTGGCTGTGGTCACCATGGTAGCTGGCGGCCTTGTCACCGCTGAGGGTTTCCACGGCAGCGAGCATGCCGCCCTGGAATTGGTAGTAGTCGTTGGAATCCAGCAGGTCGTGCTCACGATTGTCCTGGTTCTGCAGCACCGCTTGCACCTGGCTCAAGCGCTGAGCGAATTGCGCACGGGCGGCGGTGCCTTCATCGGAACCTCCATAGGCGTAGCCGCCCCAGTTGAGGTAAACCTCGGCCAAGTCCTCACGGCTTTGCCACAGGCGACCGTCGACCGCGCCCTGCACGCCCGCACCATAGGCGCCCGGCTTGGCGCCGAAAATGCGCCAACCGGCTTGTTTCGCCGCAGCCTCTGCGTCCAGGCCAGACGTGAGCAACGCCTCACGCTCACTGCGCACCTTGGCGGCCAGCGGGTTCATATCGTCCGGTTCATCCAGCGCCGCCACTGCCTGCACCGCGGCGTCGAACAGGCGGATCAGGTTGGCGAAGGCATCGCGGAAGAACCCGGACACACGCAGGGTCACGTCGACACGCGGGCGGTCCAGCAGGCTGATCGGCAGTATTTCAAAATCATCCACCCGCTGGCTGCCGGTCGCCCACACCGGGCGCACGCCCATCAGCGCCATGGCCTGGGCGATGTCGTCGCCGCCGGTGCGCATGGTGGCAGTGCCCCATACCGACAGGCCGAGTTGGCGCAGGTGGTCGCCGTGGTCTTGCAAATGTCGCTCGAGAATCAGGTTGGCGGATTGAAAGCCGATGCGCCAGGCCGTGGTAGTGGGCAGGTTGCGCACGTCGACGGTGAAAAAATTGCGGCCCGTCGGCAGCACATCCAAACGTCCGCGGCTCGGCGCGCCACTCGGGCCGGCAGGCACAAAACGGCCACTGAGGGCATCCAGCAAGCCACACATTTCCGCCGGGCCACAAGCGTCCAGACGCGGCGCCACCACGATGCGCAGGCTTTCGATAACGGCCTTCACATCCTCCCAACCGGGCTCTTCCAGCTGTTCAAGCGGCCCCTCCAGCGCCTGTTCGATCAGCCGCGCGGCATACAGCTCCAGGCGCTCGCGGGTATCGCCGGCGGTGCGCCACAACTGCGCATCGATCTTCTGCAAGACCTGGGGACGGCGCCCGGTCCAGGGCTCGGCCAAAGCGCAATCCAGCGGATCAAAGCCCAACTCAAAGGCCTTGGCCAACACACGCAGCAGACTCGATTGCGGACCACGGCCATCGCCACGCGGGATGCGCAGCAAGGCCAGCAAAGTGTCGATACGCAAGCGACCTGCCGGCGACTCGCCAAAGATGTGCAGGCCATCGCGGATCTGCGACTCTTTCAAGTCGCACAGGTACGTGTCCAGGCGCGGCAGCCAGACGGCGGCGTCGGCGTCGCTCTCCAGCTCAAGTTCCTGGTCGATGCGGGTTTCGCGCACCAACTTTAGGATGTCTTTCTGCAATTCCAGGGCGCGACGCGGATCCAGCAGTTGCGCTTCGTAGTACTCGTCCGCCAGCAGCTCAAGGTTACGCAGGGGGCCGTAGGTTTCGGCACGGGTCAGGGGCGGCATCAAGTGATCGATGATCACCGCCTGGGTGCGTCGTTTGGCCTGGGCGCCCTCGCCCGGATCGTTGACGATAAACGGGTAGATATTCGGCAGCGGCCCCAGCAGCGCATCGGGCCAGCAGTTTTCCGACAAGCCGACGCCCTTGCCCGGCAACCATTCAAGGTTGCCATGTTTGCCTACATGGATCACGCCGTGGGCACCGTAGGTGTGGCGCAACCAGAAGTAGAACGCCAGGTAACCGTGGGGCGGCACCAGGTCCGGGTCGTGGTAAACGGCGCTGGCGTCCACCTGATAACCCCGCGCCGGCTGGATACCGACGAACGTCAGGCCCAGGCGCAGGCCGGCGACCATCATGCGGCCATTGCGGAACATCGGGTCGTGATGAGGCGTGCCCCAGCGCTCCAGCACCGCCTGGCGATTGGCCGCGGGCAAGCGGCTGAACATCGCCTCGTAGTCCTCCAGGCCCAGGCTTTGGTGGCAGGGGCGCAGGTCGAGGCTGTCGAGGTCATTGGTAACGCCGCCGAGCAAAGCGTGGATCAGTGCCGTGCCGCTTTCCGGCAGTGCATCCGGCACCGGGTAGCCTTCGGCCTGCAGGGCACGCAGGATATTCAACGCCGCCGCCGGCGTATCCAGGCCGACACCATTGCCGATACGACCATCGCGGGTCGGGTAATTGGCGAGGATCAGCGCGATGCGCTTGTCGCCATTCGGCACTCGCGCCAACTCGACCCAGCGCCGCGCCAGCTCAGCAACAAAATCCATGCGCTCCGGCGCGGCGCGGTAGCACACCACATCCGACTGGCTACGCTCACTGCGCCAGGCCAGGTCCTTGAAGCTGATCGGCCGGCTGATGATCCGCCCGTCCAGCTCCGGCAAGGCAATGTGCATCGCCAGGTCGCGGGGGCCGAGACCTTGGTCGCTGGCTTCCCAGCCGGGCTGGTTGTCCTGGGCGCAGATCGCCTGGATCACCGGGATATTGCTGCGAAACGGCCGCAAGTGCGGCGCTTCCGGGCTCGACTGGGCGAAGCCGGTGGTGTTGAGAATCACCGCCGCGCCGACCTCGTCCAGCAGGTCCTCGACCACCGCCAGGCAGCCGGGTTCTTTCAAACTGGCCACCGCCATCGGCAACGGGTTGAGACCCGCCGCCTGCAAGCGCTGGCAGAACACATCGATAAAACCGGTATTGGCTGCCTGCAAATGCGAGCGATAGAACAACACCGCCGCCACCGGCCACTCGGCATTCCAGTCGGCCTGCCAATCATTCAGCCGGGCGCTGGCACGGTGCGGGTGATAAATCGCCGTGCGCGGCAAGGTTTGCGGCTCGGCCCAGGCGTAATCACGGCCCAGGTAAGTGCTGGCCAGGCAGCGATAGAAATCCAGGGCATTGCCCAGGCCGCCCTGGCGCAGGAAGTGCCAGAGGCGATCACGCTCTTCGGCGCCGACGGTACTTAGTCCGCTGAGCTCAGGGTCCGGGCGATCATCCCCCGGCACCAGAATCAGTTGAACGCCACGCTCGGCCAATTCCACCAGACGCTCAATGCCGTAACGCCAATAACCGATGCCACCATGCAGGGAAATCAGGATGACCTTGGCGTGGCGCAGCACCTCATCGACATACAGGTCGACCGAGGCATGGTTCTGCACCTGCATCGGGTTGGCCAAGCGAAAGCTGGGGTAATCGTCCGGCAACTGCTGGGCCGCTTCGGCCAGCAGCGCCAGGCTGGAATCGCCGCTGCACAGGATCACCAGATCAGCGGGGGTTTGTCCGAGGTCGGCAATATTGTCGTCCGAGACGAAACCACCGGGCTGGGTCCTGAGCAGGTGCATGGGTTAAACGCTGAGGGCTGCGCGCAGTTGCGCTTCAAGGCCCGCCGCGTCGAGGTCCTGACCGATCAGCACCAAGCGTGTGATGCGTGCTTCGTCCGGGCCCCAGGCACGGTCGAAGTGCTTGTCGAAACGCGTACCCACCCCTTGGATCAGCAGGCGCATCGGCTTGTTCGGAATCGCAGCGAAGCCTTTGACGCGCAGGATGCCGTGTTGCACCACCAACTGGGTCAGGGCGTCGAGCAGCAGCGCTTCATCGGCCTGCGGCAGGTCGATGGAGATGGAGTCGAAGGCGTCGTGATCATGGTCATGATCGTCTTCACCGTCATGGTGATGGTCGTGATGACTGTGGCGACCGTCGATATGCTCTTCGGAGCCGGCCCCCAGGCCGATCAGCACGTCCAACGGCAAACGACCGCTGCTGGCTTCAATGATCTTCACCGCGGGCGGCAGTTCTTCCGCGACTTCCAGGCGCACACGGGCCAGGTCTTCAGGGCTGATCAGGTCGCTCTTGTTGAGGATCACCAGGTCGGCGCTGGCCAGTTGGTCGGCGAACAGCTCATGCAGCGGCGACTCGTGGTCCAGGTTCGGGTCGAGCTTGCGCTGGGCATCCACCTGGTCCGGGAAAGCGGCGAAGGTGCCGGCGGCCACGGCCGGACTGTCGACCACGGTGATCACAGCGTCGACGGTGCAGGCGCTGCGGATTTCCGGCCACTGAAAGGCTTGTACCAACGGTTTTGGCAGGGCCAGGCCGGAGGTTTCGATGAGGATATGGTCGAGGTCGCCGCGACGGGCCACCAACTCGCGCATCACTGGAAAGAACTCTTCCTGCACGGTGCAGCACAGGCAGCCATTGGCCAACTCGTAGACGCGGCCGTTGGCTTCTTCTTCGGTGCAGCCGATGGAGCACTGCTTGAGGATTTCACCGTCGATACCCAGTTCGCCGAATTCGTTGACGATCACGGCGATGCGACGGCCCTGGGCGTTATCGAGCATGTGGCGCAGCAAGGTGGTCTTGCCCGAGCCGAGGAAGCCGGTGACGATGGTGACGGGGAGTTTGGCCAGTGTTTTCATCGGATGCCCTTGGGGGCGGGCATACGGGACGATAGGCCCTGCGACGGCGCGCAGCAGCGGATTTCGTCACCGGATCACCCCGCCCGGTTGAAGTAGAAAATCGGTTGCGAGGCAGGTCTCCTGGCTTGGGGCTTGCGGGTCTTGCGACCGGCGCTGGCTGCGCCTTCCCGCCTTGTCGGCAGTGGCGTGGCAGTCAGCTGAACCCTTTACAGTTGCGGGGGCAGCCGCGGCTTGGACCGCGCTCCCTTCTTAGCTTCGGCCCGGGCCGAAGAACCTCGAAGGGTGTAAGGCTACGCAGTGCTTGGGGGATGGTCAATGATGGGTTGGGTTGGGTACATATCCGTTTCTGCGGTAACGGCTGAAATGGGTTCCGCCCTTACGGCGGGTCACTTTGGAAAAGAGCCCCAAAGTAACCAAAGGGCTCTTGCCCCAACACTCGGCACCTCGCTCACGCTCGGTGTGCCCGTAATCCGACAGGGATTTGGGGGGCCACCGCCACGCGCCATCCATGGCGCGGGGCGGCTAAACCGGCATCCCTGCCGGTTTACCCCCCAAATCCCTGTCGAATTCCGGCCAGCGTGTTTGACGGGGCGCTTAGGATCAAGATCAAAAGCAAAAGCACAGCGGCCTGACAGCCGGCTTGAGTGGTGTAGAGCAAAGGCGGTTCGCTGTAGGAGCGGAACCCATTTCAGCCATCACCGCAGCAACGGATATGTACACACCCCAATTGACTCCCCTCCCACCCCCATGCTCTCCTACACATCTTGTTTCGGGTGCCCTTCACAGGGTGAAACGGGAAACCGGTGCGTCATAGCGATATGACCAGTCCGGTGCTGCCCCCGCAACGGTAAGCGAGTGAAGCGTCAGATCCACTGTGCCTCGACGGCATGGGAAGGCGATGCTTATTAGGCACATTGCCCCTCGCAAGCCCGGAGACCGGCCCGAAAAAATCAGATAACAAACCCGCGGTGGGCGGGCGCTGTTCAAACCCTGCGTGCCTGGCTCGCGGGGTTTCCATGCGCTCGTTTCACCCAGACACCTGAAAGGGACGCGCCATGTCGATCGTCAGCAGCACTTCGCACTCCGCCAGCAGCACCGCTACCCTGAGCCAACGCCTGACCGCCGCCATCGGCGCGTCGATCCTTGGTGCGTGCCTGGTGTACTTTGCCGGTTTCTCGCACATCGAGGCCGTGCACAACGCTGCCCACGATACCCGCCACAGCGCTGCGTTCCCGTGCCACTGAGACCTGCCGACATGATCAAGCGTATCGCGCAAACTGCGGGTTTCACCGGCCTGCTGGCCGCCCTGTTGCTGACCTTGCTGCAAAGCTTCTGGGTCGCCCCGCTGATTCTGCAGGCGGAAACCTTTGAAAAGGCCCCGGCCGCCACCGAAGTGGCCCACGAACACACCGAAGGCGCTGCCGCCCACACCCACGATGCCGAAGCCTGGGAGCCGGAAGACGGCTGGCAGCGCGTGCTCTCGACCACAGGCGGTAATCTGGTAGTCGCGGTCGGTTTTGCGCTGATGCTGGCCGGTCTCTACACACTGCGCGCGCCAACCCGCACCGCCCAAGGCCTGCTGTGGGGCTTGGCCGGTTACGCAACCTTCGTGCTGGCACCGACGATGGGCCTGCCGCCTGAGCTGCCGGGCACTGCCGCCGCGGACCTGGCGCTGCGCCAGACCTGGTGGATCGGCACTGCGGCTTCTACGGCTGCCGGCATCGCTTTGATCGTATTTGGTCGTAACTGGCTGTTGAAAGTGCTGGGCGTGGCGATCCTCGCCGTCCCCCACGTGATCGGCGCGCCACAGCCCGAAGTGCATTCGATGCTGGCACCGCAAGCCCTGGAAGCACAATTCAAGATCGCTTCACAGTTGACCAACGTCGCTTTCTGGCTGGCACTGGGCCTGATCAGCGCGTGGCTGTTCCGCCGCAACCGTGACGACCAATACTCGGCATGACCCTGGTGATCGGCCTGGGTTGCCAGCGGGGTTGTGATCTTCACACCTTGCTGGCGCTGTTCGATTCGGCCCTCGCCGAGGGCGGTATCGAGCGTCACCGCATTAGCGCGCTGGCCAGTATCGATCGCAAACAGAATGAACCGGGGTTACTGGCTCTGGCCCAGAGGCTGAACCTGCCACTGCAGTGTTTCAGCGCCGAGCAACTGGCGGCGTTTGAGCACCGCCTGAGCCACAAATCCGACATCGCTTTTGCCCACACCGGCTGTTATGGCATCGCCGAAAGCGCCGCGCTGGCACTCGCCGAGCACCTTGCAGGCAGCCCTGCCCGCCTGTTGATCACTCGCAAAAAAACCGCCCAAGCCACCTTTGCATTAGCCTGCGCCGGCTAAAATCCCGATAATTGCCGCCCCCGATCATGAGCAACATTCATGCTCGCCCGTTTTTCGACAGGAACCACCATGACCGTCTACTTCATCGGCGCAGGCCCCGGCGACCCGGAATTGATCACCGTCAAAGGCCAGCGGCTGATCCGCAGTTGCCCGGTAATCATCTATGCCGGCTCATTGGTTCCGGCGGCGGTATTGGACGGCCATTCGGCGCTAACGGTGGTCAACAGCGCCGAATTGCACCTGGAACAGATCATTGACCTGATCAAAACCGCCCACGACAACGGCCAGGACGTGGCCCGCGTCCATTCCGGTGACCCGAGCCTGTATGGCGCCATTGGCGAACAGATCCGCCATCTGCGGGAGCTGGGCATTCCCTTCCAGATCATTCCCGGCGTCACCGCCGTGGCCGCCTGCGCCGCCCTGCTGGAAACCGAGCTGACCCTGCCCGATATCGCCCAAAGCGTGATCCTGACCCGCTATGCCGACAAAACCCGCATGCCCGCCGGCGAGGATTTCGACAGCCTGGCCCGGCATGGCACCACCATGGCGATTCACCTGGGGGTCAATCACCTGGAGAAGATCGTCGCTGAGCTGCTGCCGCACTACGGCGCGGATTGCCCGATTGCCGTGGTGCACCGGGCAACCTGGCCGGATCAGGATTGGGCGATGGGCACGTTGAGTGACATTACCGAGAAGGTGGCGGCCAAAGGCTTTCGGCGCACGGCATTGATTGTGGTGGGCCGGGTGTTGGCAAGTGACAGCTTCAGTGAGTCGTCGCTGTATCGCGCGGGCCATGCTCACCTTTACCGCCCCTGAAACCCAGGCATAAAAAAACGGCGCTCACGGGGCGCCGTTTTTTCTGCTCGCAGTGAACGCCTTATTCAGTAGTAGGCGTTTTCTTTCTGCGTGTGGTCGGTCACGTCACGCACGCCCTTGAGCTCTGGAATACGCTCCAGCAAGGTGCGCTCGATGCCTTCACGCAGGGTCACGTCCGCCTGGCCACAGCCTTGGCAGCCGCCGCCGAATTTCAACACCGCAATGCCGTCTTCGACCACGTCGATCAGGCTGACCTGGCCGCCGTGGCTGGCCAGGCCTGGGTTGATCTCGGTCTGCAGGTAGTAATTGATGCGCTCGTTCACCGGGCTGTCGGCGTTGACGTTCGGCACCTTGGCGTTTGGCGCCTTGATGGTCAACTGGCCGCCCATGCGGTCGGTGGCGTAGTCGACCACGGCGTCGTCGAGGAAGGCTTCGCTGAAGGCATCGATGTACGCGGTGAAGCTTTTCAGCCCCAGGGCGGTGTCTTCAGGTTTCTCTTCCCCAGGCTTGCAGTAGGCAATGCAAGTCTCGGCGTATTGGGTGCCGGGTTGGGTGATGAAGACGCGGATGCCGATACCCGGGGTGTTCTGCTTGGACAGCAGGTCAGCCAGGTAATCGTGGGCGGCGTCGGTAATGGTTATGGCAGTCATGGAAACTCCTCACAGGCTTGCCAGCAGTTTACGCCAAAATATTACGCAGGTACAAAGTCCTAGTGTTTTTGTCGGGATAGGTTTTTTGGGGGGGTGTACATATCCGTTATTTGGGTGATGGCTGCTATGGGTTCCGCTCTTACGGCGGGTCACTTTTGAAAAGAGTCCAAAAGCAACCAAAAGGCTCTTGCCCCAATACTCGGTGTGCCCGTAATCCGACAGGGGTTTGGGGGACCGCAAGAGCACGGCGGCCTGAGTGGTGTAGAGCAAAGGCAAGGGCAAACGCAGTCCCTGTAGGAGCTGGCTTGCCTGCGATGGTGGTTAACGATGACGCGGGTAACCAGACAAAACGCGGCGTTCTCACGTTTTTCGCCGGCAAGCCGGCTCCTACAAAGGACGAAAAGCGTATCCACGATGCGAAGCGAGTCGCGCTTGCTCTGGCTTTTGATCTGAGGCGCCGTAAGGGCGGAACCAATATCAGCCGTTACCGCAGCAACGGATATGCACTCCGAAAAGATCTCACAAGTTCTGATACCGATTCATATCCAACACCCCCTCTTCCACCGGCGTAGTCTCCCGAATGTACTGCGACACATCATGGAAGTACTGCCAAAACAACGGATGACTGCGCCGCACACCCCAGCGGTCCACAATCTTCTCGAAACGCTTGGCATCCTTGGCCTGCTCCATTTCAGCCACAAACTCCGGCACTTCCTGGGCAGGGATATTGAACATAAAGTTCGGATAGCTGCTCAGCACGCCAGGATAAATCGTCACCGTGTCCAAGCCCGGCTGATAGCGATAAGCCTCACCCAGCAGAAACGCCACGTTACTGTGGGCACGATTGCGCAGCATGCTGTAGAGCACACGCTTACCGCTGGCGGTCTCGACACGCAACATCGTCGCTTCAGGCAGTTGGTCGATGACCTTGAGCCCGGCGGCCGGGCGTGAAGTCAGGCGGCTCAGCGCCTGCTCCGCATCCTGAATGGCTGGGTCCACGCCGTCACGCGAGCAATAGGCGCCCGTGCAGCGGTTGATCGGATCCGGGCTCGCATTCAAATCGCCATAACGCGTGAGCAACTGGTTGGCAAAGTCGCGCTTCGGATCGTTTTCATTCAGGTGCAGGCCAGTGGGTTTATCGTCATCAATGGCTTCATAGTCCAGCCATAGCTTGAGCTTGCCGCTGTTCTGGTACCAGTCATCCAAGAAGCCCTCGCGGGAATCGGCCGGCATCAGGCGCAGGAAGTTCTGCTCGGCACCGTTGCGAATCAGGTCGAAATACAACCGGGTCTGGGCCTGGTGCGACACGTTGCCGAACACATCGAAGTTCACCGCCAACTGATAATAGGTGCGCTCCAGCAGCGGGTAGTCGAACAGCCACAGGGTTTGCGGCACCTCGCCAATCAGGCCTTTGGTCACCGAAGCGCTGTCGAAGTGGCGGAAGATGCTCAGCAAGGCATTGTCATTGCCCGCCCACAGGGTCGACCAGCTTGGCGGCGGCAAGTCAGCATAGCTGTCGCGGCGCAGGGCCTCGTATTCATTACGTTTGTCGCGGTACGCCAGCCACAGGCTGAGCACGCTGCCGACGTCATCGTTCTGCCCCGGCATCGCCAGCAACGGCGTGGCCTGGCCGCGATAGCGCGCATCGGTGATGTACAGGTCGTGGTCCGGGTCTTGGAACAGGGTCCAGAAGTTGTCACGGATCACGTCCGTGGCAATCTGCCCACGGCACACCGGCCCACGGATAAAGGTGCGTACGAAGTATTCGGCGTTGTCCAGCATGAACTGGTAACGCGCCTTGGCCGGGATGGCTTCGAAGGTTTCGAAGGGGTTGGCGCGACGGCCTGGGCCATAGCCCGGCAAGGCGTTGACCTGCCAGTTGCCGGCGTAGAACAGTTCTTTGATCCGCGCCATCTTCTGGGCACTGAACGGGTACGCGATGTGGGTTTTATGCACAATCACACCCTGCACCGGCCACAGGCGGTAATACACACGGGTGCCTGGATCATCATTGGGGCGACGGGTGGCGATCAGATCGATCGGCTGGCCGCTGGGCGTACGCGAACGCACCCACTGGAAGAAATGCCCCGGTTCGCCGTTTTCGAAGTAGATGTGCGCGAGAAACAGATGTTCGAACAACCAGCGCGCCACCAGGCTCTCCCGCGCACCCGGCTGGTTGAACAGGTTTTCCCACTGCTGCACCTGCAGGGCTTCCTTGGCGCTGGGCGCCAGGCCTTGTTCATCGATAGGAGCGCCGGACGCGAGCCAGCGTTGCAGGGTCTGGTATTGCTGGTCCGTCAGGCCGGTGACCGCCAGCGGCATGCCTTCCTTGGGATGGGCACCGGCGTAGGCATTGAACTCGCCGGGCATGGCGCACATGTTTTCACGGTTCAGGCCCAGTACGATATCTTGAGGCAACTTGGCGTTGGGTTGCAGCGGTGCGTTATGGCCCAGCTCCAGCATGCGTGCCATCAAGGCCGCCTGGCTGCCCTGGGCGTCCAGCACCGAGTAAAAGCCCTTTTGCTGCCAGGCCTGCTTGCCAAAGGCGTCATAGAACAGCCGTGTGGTCGGGGTCGCCTGGCTGCGCTCGCCATCATAGACCGGCACTTTGTTTGCACCCCGGGCCGCGCCCTCGCCACTGCCCAGGTTGAGCTGGCAGGCGGAGTCGTAGCAGGCGTGGCAGGCCACGCACTTCTCGGTAAAGATTGGTTGAATGTCGCGAGTGTACGAAATCGCCGGGGCGGGTCCGTCAGCCTGTGCGATGCAAGCGACCAGCGCCAGGACGGCGCTGGTGATGAGGCGAAGTGACATGTATCGGGTCCCGGTTCAATGCGTGCGCTGAAAATTTGCCGGTGATTCTACCGGGCCATACTCCCCAGCAACATGAACGATATTCATGCAAAAACTGCGCATGCTCTAAATCGGCACAGGTTTGTTATGATTCACGCCCTCCGAAATGCCTGACCAGAGTAGTCCCATGTCCGATCGTAGCGTTCGTCTGCAAGCCCTTCATCAAGCCCTCAAGGAACGTATCCTGATCCTCGACGGCGGCATGGGCACGATGATCCAAAGCTACAAGCTTGAGGAAAATGACTACCGTGGCAAACGCTTCGCCGACTGGCCCAGCGACGTCAAGGGTAACAACGACCTGCTGGTGATCACCCGTCCAGACGTAATCGGCGGCATCGAAAAAGCCTACCTGGATGCCGGCGCCGACATCCTCGAAACCAATACCTTCAACGCCACGCGCATTTCCATGGCCGACTACGGCATGGAAGCGCTGGCGTTTGAGCTAAACGTAGAAGGCGCACGCCTGGCGCGCAAGATCGCCGACGCCAAAACGGCGGAAACCCCGGACAAGCCGCGTTTCGTCGCAGGCGTGCTCGGCCCGACCAGCCGCACCTGCTCGCTGTCGCCCGACGTGAACAACCCCGGCTACCGCAACGTGACCTTCGATGAATTGGTGGAAAACTACACCGAGGCCACCAAAGGCCTGATCGAAGGCGGTGCCGACCTGATCCTGATCGAAACCATTTTCGACACCCTCAATGCCAAGGCCGCGATCTTCGCCGTGCAAGGCGTGTTCGAGGAATTGAATATTGAGCTGCCGATCATGATTTCCGGCACCATCACCGACGCCTCCGGGCGTACCCTGTCGGGCCAGACCACCGAAGCGTTCTGGAACTCCGTGGCCCACGCCAAGCCGATCTCCGTGGGCCTCAACTGCGCCCTGGGTGCCAGCGAGCTGCGTCCGTACCTGGAAGAATTGTCGAACAAGGCCAACACCCACGTTTCTGCCCACCCGAACGCCGGCCTGCCCAACGAATTCGGCGAATACGACGAGTTGCCGTCACAAACAGCCAAGGTCATCGAAGAGTTCGCCCAGAGCGGCTTCCTCAACATTGTCGGCGGCTGCTGCGGCACCACGCCGGGCCACATCGAGGCCATCGCCAAGGCCGTGGCCGGTTACGCGCCGCGCCAGATCCCGGATATTCCGAAGGCTTGCCGCCTGTCAGGCCTGGAGCCGTTCACCATCGATCGCAGCTCGTTGTTCGTCAACGTCGGCGAGCGCACCAACATCACCGGCTCGGCCAAGTTCGCCCGCCTGATCCGTGAAGATAACTACACCGAAGCCCTGGAAGTCGCGCTGCAGCAGGTGGAAGCCGGCGCCCAGGTGATCGACATCAACATGGACGAGGGCATGTTGGATTCGAAGAAGGCCATGGTGACCTTCCTCAATCTGATCGCCGGCGAGCCGGACATCTCCCGCGTGCCGATCATGATCGACTCCTCCAAGTGGGACGTGATCGAGGCCGGCCTCAAGTGCATCCAGGGCAAGGGCATCGTCAACTCCATCAGCATGAAGGAAGGCGTGGAGCAGTTCATCCACCACGCCAAGCTGTGCAAGCGCTATGGCGCTGCGGTGGTGGTGATGGCGTTCGATGAAGCCGGCCAGGCCGACACCGAAGCGCGCAAGAGATCTGCAAACGCTCCTACGACATCCTGGTGAATGAAGTCGGCTTCCCACCGGAAGACATCATCTTCGACCCGAACATCTTTGCGGTCGCCACCGGTATCGAAGAGCACAACAACTACGCCGTCGACTTTATCAACGCCTGCGCCTACATCCGTGACGAGCTGCCGTATGCACTGACCTCCGGCGGCGTGTCCAACGTGTCGTTCTCGTTCCGTGGCAACAACCCGGTGCGTGAGGCAATCCATTCGGTGTTCCTGCTGTATGCGATCCGCAATGGGCTGACCATGGGCATCGTCAACGCCGGCCAGCTGGAGATCTACGACCAGATCCCGGCCGAGCTGCGTGATGCCGTGGAAGACGTGGTGCTCAACCGCACGCCGGACGGCACCGACGCCCTGCTCGCCATCGCCGACAAGTACAAGGGCGACGGCAGCGTCAAGGAAGCCGAGACCGAAGAATGGCGTGGCTGGGACGTGAACAAGCGCCTGGAACATGCGCTGGTCAAAGGCATCACTACGCACATCGTGGAAGACACCGAGGAATCGCGGCTGTCGTTCGCGCGCCCGATCGAAGTGATCGAAGGCCCGCTGATGTCCGGCATGAACATCGTCGGCGACCTGTTTGGCGCTGGTAAGATGTTCCTGCCCCAGGTGGTGAAATCTGCCCGCGTGATGAAACAGGCGGTAGCGCACTTGATCCCGTTCATCGAACTCGAAAAAGGCGACAAGCCGGAAGCCAAGGGCAAGATCCTGATGGCAACCGTAAAAGGCGACGTGCACGACATCGGCAAAAACATTGTCGGCGTGGTGCTCGGCTGCAACGGCTATGACATCGTCGACCTGGGCGTAATGGTGCCGGCAGAGAAGATCCTGCAGGTGGCCAAGGAACAGAAGTGCGACATTATCGGGCTGTCCGGCCTGATCACCCCGTCCCTGGACGAGATGGTCCATGTGGCTCGCGAGATGCAGCGCCAGGACTTCCACCTGCCGCTGATGATCGGTGGCGCCACCACCTCCAAGGCGCACACGGCGGTAAAGATCGAGCCCAAGTACAGTAACGATGCCGTGGTGTACGTCACTGACGCCTCCCGCGCCGTGGGCGTGGCGACGCAGTTGCTGTCCAAGGAACTGAAAGCCGGCTTCGTGGAGCGCACTCGCGAGGAGTACGTGGAAGTGCGCGAGCGCACCTCGAACCGCAGCGCCCGCACCGAGCGCCTGAGCTATCCCGCCGCCATCGCCAAAAAGCCACAGTTCGACTGGAGCACCTACAGCCCGGTGGTGCCGACCTTTACCGGCGCCAAGGTGCTGGACAATATCGACCTCAAGGTGCTGGCCGAGTACATCGACTGGACACCGTTCTTCATTTCCTGGGACCTGGCGGGCAAATTCCCACGCATTCTTACTGACGAAGTCGTCGGTGAAGCGGCCACCGCGCTGTACGCCGATGCCCAGGAAATGCTCAAGAAATTGATCGACGAAAAACTCATCAGCGCCCGTGCGGTGTTCGGTTTCTGGCCGACCAACCAGGTGCAGGACGACGACCTGGAAGTCTACGGCGACGACGGCCAGCCGATCGCAAAACTGCACCACCTGCGCCAGCAGATCATCAAGACCGATGGCAAGCCAAACTTCTCCCTGGCCGACTTCGTAGCGCCCAAGGACAGCGGTGTGACTGACTACATCGGTGGTTTTATCACCACCGCCGGTATCGGTGCCGAAGAAGTCGCCAAGGCCTACCAGGACGCGGGCGACGACTACAACTCGATCATGGTCAAGGCCCTGGCCGACCGCCTGGCCGAAGCCTGCGCTGAATGGCTGCACCAGCAGGTGCGTAAAGAGCACTGGGGCTACGCCAAGGATGAGCAATTGGACAACGAGGCGCTGATCAAAGAGCAATACAGCGGCATCCGCCCTGCCCCCGGTTACCCCGCGTGCCCGGATCACACCGAGAAAGCCCAGTTGTTTCAACTGCTCGACCCCGAGGCCCGCGAAATGCATGCAGGTCGTAGCGGCGTGTTCCTCACCGAGCATTACGCGATGTTCCCGGCGGCGGCCGTCAGCGGCTGGTACTTCGCCCACCCGCAGGCGCAGTACTTTGCCGTGGGTAAGGTCGACAAGGACCAGGTGGCGAGCTACACCGCGCGCAAAGGCCAGGACCTGAGTGTGACCGAACGTTGGCTGGCGCCGAACCTGGGCTACGACAACTAAGCCCACGACAACTAAGCCCGGCTGGATTGTCTATGCTATCCCTCACACACCTGGTGTCGAGGGATGTATGGACGATCCAATCAACAACAAGCCCCCTACCTTCTGGCAGATGCTGCACAGCGTGATCGCGGCCGCGTTTGGCGTGCAAAGCGGCAAGAACCGCGCTCGCGACTTTACCCACGGCAGGCCCAGCCACTTTGTGGCGTTGGGCATTCTGTTCACGGTGGTGTTTGCCCTGACGTTGTTCGGTATCGTCAAGCTGGTGCTGCTGTTGGCCGGCGTCTAGCGCAGCAGCAGTTGCAGGCTGAAGGGGTAACGGTAGGACGCCGGCTTGCCGACGGCAGACAGTGCACGGAAATCCACTGGCGCCGCTGGCGCCAACAACCGTTGTGCCTGGGTGGCGTCTATCAACTGGAACAGCGCTTCCTGGCGGTCGCGCCCGCCATGGGCGTCGATTGGCACGCCCTTGGCATCATCATGGATCAACACCATCGCCCACCCGCCCAGGGTGAAATGCCCGGCGACCAGTGTACTCAGCCGTCCATCCAGCCGTGCCTGCAAAATCTGCGGCGAACTGTTCACCGCACTGAACAACACCTCCTGACCCGGCACCCGCCCACTGTCCTGTAGCGCCTGCATGGCGCCAAGCGCCATTTCGTCGTTGGCCGACCACACCAGCGCGGTCTGCGGGTAGCGCTTGAACAACAGCACCGCTTGCTCGAACGCGCGCTGGCGGCTCCATTCGCCGGAGACCAACTGGCGCAGGCGCACTTCAGGGTGCTCAGCCAGGGCACGGCGCAGGCCCTTTTCGCGCAGCTGCGCGGCCGGGGTCGTCTTGGTGCCGGAGAATGCCAGCAGGTCGATGGATTCGCCAGGCTTTGCAGGGCCGTGCTGGCGCAGCAAGTCGGTCAGCATCAAATAACCGGCCTGCTCGTCGTCGGCGACCATGCTGCCCATCACGTCGGCGTCGTTGCGGGCGTTCAGCAATTGCACCTGATCGGCGGTCAGCGCGTTATTCACAATCAGCAGCTTGACCCCGCTCCCCTGGGCCATGCGCAGGATCTGCGGGGCAACGTATTGCTCGTTCACCAACACCAGGTAATCCGGCCGCTCGCTGCCTTGCAGTGCCTCGCGCGCCTGATTCAGGGTGTTGCGGGTGTCACGCTCGGAATAGCGCACACGCAAATGCAGGCCGAGGTCCTTGGCTCCGGCCTGCATGAACTGCGCGTAGCTGACCCAGAAGGTTTCCGTCGACATGCCAGGGTTGAGAAACACCACCGACGTGGCATGGGCCATCGCCCCGTACGCCGATCCCAGCAACCACACGCACGCAATCAGCACCTTCGACATTGATGTTCAGCCCTGGATATTTGACCGTCATGATAATGGCATTGCGACAGTCAATCGAGGCTGTTTACTGGTGGCTTACCCAAAACACGGCAGTTCCCACCACCAGAATGATCAGGAACAGAATGGCCCAGGCATCTACGGTACTGTCGGGTTTACGGGCTTTTGTCGGGTTACTCATCGCATCGCCTCTTGTCGGTTTTATAGGTGATTACGTTCAAACACGCTCACAGTAAAGTTGACGATTGCCCGCATGACAAATGTGGGTATGGCGATAACGGTTCTCATTAGTCGATTTGGTTATTTGCATATACTCAAACATCACTTTTGCGCATAAACGCAAACTGGTATCTTGCCCCGGCTCCGTTGGGAGTGCGCGGCCGTGCGCGCAGATTTGCCGAGAACAGGACCTATATGTACGTATA
>Ga0308165_1001908_pt1 | contig 27148 bp, 26 predicted proteins | sample PhyWR2_FD_201032 | JGI IMG/M metagenome (GOLD analysis project Ga0308165, IMG submission 201032) | Phyllosphere microbial communities from UC Gill Tract Community Farm, Albany, California, United States - DLSLW.R2 | ecosystem: Host-associated > Plants > Phyllosphere > Unclassified | place: USA... | reverse complement strand
GACCGAGGCTATGAAGGCTGTCGCTATGCCCAACATCAGCGAATCATTGCGTTCCAGTCTGACATCGCATAGTGCAATGACCGAGGCTATGAAGGCTGTTGCTATGCCCAGTATCAGCGAATCATTGCGTTCTAGTCTGACATCACATAGTGCGATAACCGAAGCTATGAAGGCTATTGCTATTCCGAGTATAAGTGAATCACTACGCGCTAATATGGCACAGCACAGTGCGATAACTGAGGCCATGAAAGCGGTTGCTATGCCCAGTATCAACGAATCCCTTCGTTATGCACTTGAGTTACAACGAAATAAGATTGCAGATGCAATGAGTGCTGTTGCTATACCAAGCATCAGTACCATGCTAAGTTCAGCATTAGAATCACAGAATGTGAATATAACGGATGTGTTAAAAATAAGGGAAAGTACATCATTTTTAGATGGTAACTTATTTAGCACTATCGTCGATTCTGGTCTTGGAAAAATGGCTAAAGCCATTGCTGACACATCAAATTCGTCAAACAACCATAGTTTGTTAAGTTGGAAACTTAACTCAACCATGGAAGAAATGGCTAGAAAAGTAGTAACTTTCTCAAGCTACAATTCACCAAACAAGACGCTTATAGATAATTCTTTCCTAACAGCCGCATTAGCTTGGAGTAATTCACCTGTAGGCAAGGAAATGGCGAGCATTATTAATATTCAGAATGTGGATGATTCTGTTATTGGTGATGCGTTAGAATTAAGCGAGGTTGTTACCTCCCATTCTTCGAGAATAAATAATAAAAAAACTATCTTTGAACAATTCCATGCACTCCCTCCATTTATTCAACAAATAATCACATGGATTCTTTGTGAAGTTTTACTAAGTATCGTAGCTGATGCTGGTAAGGAATATATCTTGATTGCAATTAATAAAACAGAAAGCTATGTGTCCTCTCTTTTAAATGAGCATCCTATCACCAAAAAAGAGATAATATCATCCAACCCAGATATTAACTGGAAAGAACTAAATAAGTTTCGACTAATCACCGCTGACAACGTAAATATGAGGACTAAACCATCGATGAGCGCCGATGTGATTGAGACTTTAAATAAAAATACAGCAATTGCAGTAATTGACTCTACGAATAGACAATGGCTGTATATTCAAGTCATATTTCATGGTGAAAAAACGTTCGGATGGGTGAATAGAAGTTATACCAAGAGGTTAGGTCTATAGCTCTGGAAGGAGTGCAGTAAGTAATGTTGACACTGTCAATAATGTAAATCATTACCTATACCACAACCCATCACGTTGATACGCGACCAGATTGCCATACTGCACCAACAAATTTATCGAGATGGAAACAAGGAATCGTGTCATTTTCGAGCGTTTGACCACAGATCTACCATTGTGATAACCCTAATATAGGTATCGTATTTTAAGGAGTTTTATCTTTAATTGACTACGTAAGGAAAGGGTTATGCACAACCAGCATGATGTGTTCATAGACGCTATACATACCAAAAAGAAACTAAGAATACGATTCTACTCTGAAGACGATGGGCGTTACATTGAAAGAGTATGTGCACCAATGGATCACGCTGCTGGAACTAGAATCAAAGATGGGATCCCACGATATTGGGTTTGGGATTTTGAGAGCGATAAAACTAATCATACCCTCCCTTTAAGAGAGGAACGTATCGAGTACATGATTGATACAGGCGACCATTTTGAACCTAGTTCCTTTGTTTCATGGCGTCCAGCATGGGTAATTGATAGGGATTGGGGCCAGTACAGCTGAGTTCTATTGGCTGCATCAAGGTTATCTTGCAGCCGCTATTTAGCGGCTTTATACCCTAACTCTGTCGATGAACGTTTGAAAGGGATCTTTAGATGGGTGTTGAATTCCGCTTCACATATGAGAATTCCTTTCTTATATCAATAACCTATTCACTCCTTCCTTAAGCACAGAGTAAACTAGCTAACGATCTGTTTCACTTGCAAATCGGCAGCCAATAGCCAGCGCTAAGGGAGTGTTCATGTTCAGTCAGGTTGACATCGATAGTTTCGGTAGTTTTGCGGGCCTCAGTTGGAGAAAGAGCCTTAAGGATGCAGGTAACAACGTCCAGAATTTCAAGAGGCTCAACATCCTCTACGGACGGAACTACTCTGGTAAAACTACACTCTCGCGGATTTTCCGCGCTTTGGAAACGGGGCGCATTCCACATAACTACGTGGATCCAAATTTCACTATTCGTGGTGACAAAGGTGATGTGACACAGGTAAGCCTTGCCGGTCATGGCTATGATGTTCGGGTCTACAATCGGGACTTTGTGAGCGATAACTTAAGCTTTTTGGTCAATCAAACCGACGGAGAGATCAAGACGTTTGCTATCGTTGGTGAAAAGAATAAAGAGATCGAAGATGCCATTATCGCAATCCAAACTAAGCTAGGCAGTGTTGAGTCGAAGGCAGGCCTCCGACATGAACTTGAAGCTAAAAAGAAAGAACGAGATCGAACGAAAGGCAATCATAAAACTGCGTCTGATGCTCTGGAAGGCAAACTTCGTTCTCATGCCAACAGTAAGATTAAGCAGAACCGCATCTACGGCCCTGCTGTTTACAATATAGACAGCATCAAAAGAGACATTGACTCAGTCAAAAAACCTAGCTTCATACCGCTGACAACCGAAGAACAAGCATCCAAGGTCAACCTATTGAAGCAAGAAGCCTTACCTGATATTGCTGATACCGTATCGATAAGCCTCAACATTGAGTCAATAAAAAAGGTGGCTGAAGAACTCCTTTCAAGATCGATCAAGCCAACTACGGCGATTCAGGAACTGTTGAATGAGGCGGCTCTTCAAACGTGGGTGAAGCAAGGCATACCTCTACATAAAGATAAGCGGGACACTTGCGCCTTCTGTCGTCAGAACCTTCCTCATGACATCTGGCAGGTATTAGACTCTCACTTCAGTAAGGAATCCTCGGATCTGGAGTCGTGTATCGATTCATGCCTGACTTCCATCGCCAGCGAAATCCAAGCCATTCCTAACTTCTTGACTTTGACTGGTGATAAGTTCTATGCAGAAGAAAAAATCTTATTTGAAGCCAGCAAGAGAGAACTGGCTGAATATCTGAAAAGCTACATGCAGGATATCAAAACTCTGAAGGCTGCATTGGATAAGAGAAAGAACACCATTTTTCAGCAGGTTGCAATACCTGTCTACATTCACGATTCGAATGCAATTCAGCGATGCGTAGGCGACATCAATAATCTGATCAGTAGAAACAACAGCCGTACAAGTTCACTAGAAAAAGATAAAAATACTGCTCGCGAATCTCTTCGACTTACCGATGTGGCTTCCTTTATCGGAGACATTACCTACGATACTGAGTTGACCCGTATTGCCAGTCTCAAAACAGATGCTGACACTGCCAACACTGCATTTACCGAGGCAGAAGTCGAAATTATCAAACAAGAAGCCGAAGTGACCCGCCTACAGGGCCAACAAAAGGATGAACGCAAGGGCGCGAAGCGAGTAAATGACCTGCTCAGTCACTTCTTTGGTCACGATGGCATCAAACTTGAAGCCAAAGACAATGTTGAGCAGACTTCGGTTAAGTTTGAAGTCACAAGAGATGGTGAATCAGCCTACAACTTGAGCGAAGGCGAATGCAGTCTGATTGCTTTCTGCTACTTCATAGCCAAGCTGGAAGAGCCAGACAGCAAAGGTAAGGATCTGATCATTTATATAGATGACCCAATTTCCAGCCTGGACGGGAATCACATATTCTTCATGTTCAGCTTGATTGAAAGCCTGATTGCGAAACCCATCAAGAATGCAGATGGAACAAACAGCTACCGCTACAAGCAGCTTTTTATATCCACCCACAACCTAGATTTCTTGAAGTATCTAAAGAAAATATCACTTCCGAATGAGAAGAATCACGGCGGATGCCAACATTTCATCGTGGAGAGAAACGGAGGGGCAAGTCAGATTTCCCTGATGCCTTCGTATCTGCGAGACTACATCACAGAATTCAACTACCTGTTTCATCAGATCTACAAGTGCCGTAATCAAGGTGGAGCGAATGAATCTCATGAACCATTTTATGGATTTGGTAACAACCTCCGTAAGTTCCTTGAGGCATTTTTATTCTTTAAGTTCCCCCACCAAGATGACAAGAACGATGCCTTTGAACGGATCAAGAAATTCTTTGGCGATGAGGATCCGACTGCGATAGCTCTTGTGAATAGACTTAACAACGAGTTTTCACATCTCGAATCGATCCCTGATCGTGGATTCAGACCTGTGGAGATTCCAGAAATTTCCAAGGTGGCTAACTACGTATTGGACAAGATTTATGCAGCCGATCCGCATCAATACAATGCGCTGTTGAAGAGCATAGGCGAACCACCAAGAGCACAATAGGAAAAGAGGCGTTAAGCGGTTTTGTTGCTGTGCGCGAAGCGCTATTCAGATCTGGGAATGCGCCTCTCAAGTAATCTGGAGGAGCACTGACTGATGTATGAACATCAGGATTTTCAAAAATGTGTGGAACTAAAACGGGTACGCTCGCAATTATAGTAAACACTTAGACGATAAAAAATTATGCCAATTTTACTTTCAGACGTAGTAGAAAAAGGCTCTTGGTTTGGAGCAACCTGGACAATTGACAATGAAGATGAACTGGCTAACTTGATAGCTCGGGTTGCAATTGGACAGTCACGGATTGTAGAACGTGTTTTGGGCGAAATTGATACTCTACCTATTGGTTTTCCAAAAGGAGGTTTTAAGGGGGCCAGAGATTTACTTTCTGTTAAGCCAGGAAATGATACATATCATCGTGACGGATGGGTGTTTCAGGTCATCTCATGGATTGCCGCACATTTATCATATAAAGATGCAAAGATCCGCGCACCTCAAATGATAAAAGCAGACAAAGGTTTAGATGGTCTACTCATTGAGCTTAATGATAACAAGCTTGCTCAAGTAGTAATATGTGAAGATAAAGCGACCGAAAATCCTCGTCAAAAGATTCAGTCCGCAGTTTGGCCGGAATTTGAGGATTTTGAAACTGGGGCAAGAGATAATGAACTCATAGCTTCTGTCACATCACTACTTGAGCGGTCGAATTTTCAGGATCCTGATAGCATAGTAGCCAGTATACTTTGGCAAGACAAACGTGCTTATAGGGTTGCAATTACAGTCGGCAAAACACACTCAACCGCAGCAGGGCGAAAACGTTTGTTTGAGCACTATGATGAAAAAGTCCAAGGCGATATTGTTAGGCGGCGTGCCGACACTTTGTACTTAGCAGACGTGAGGAGTTGGATTGCTTCAATTTCGGATAAAGCTATAGTCGCTATTGATGCGGCGGAGGCAGAAAGCAATGTATGATCCAATCACATCTTCACTCATTCAGTCTACTCCAGAACTCCCGGGATTAGAGCGCGATAAACTTCCTGAAAAACTATCTCGATCATTCGCTGAAATCGTCTCAGCAAGGGTCTTACTAAGAGATAGTGCTGAAAAACCTAAAGAAATCCTCAAGATCCTAGACTTCGCTCGGCGGCTTGCTAGAACTAACGAAACCTTGGTTTCAATTGAACCAGAGCGGGAAGATAGAATCGCAGCCAGTTTCGTTGCTGCCACTGCATATCAACTAGTTCATCAGATAAATAACCTACATGAAAATGAGAAAATTAAGGCATTTATTGGCCCAGAAGGCATAAGCTCCGAAATATCAGCAATGTTGCTTTTCCTAATAGCAGACTCAACCGCCGATGCTTCAGAAGTTGCACAATCAATTCAGCTACCAAAAAACGAACCACTTCAGATTGAATTAATTGAGCATTTAATTCTGCTAGCCAAGGGCCAAGTTGGAAATATAGTAAAACGTAAACGCCCATCACAAAAAAAAATGGTACTGGGTAGTGGCTTTGAGCGTGCAAATGCGGCTTTATATTATCGAATTTTACGCGGTGTGCGCGCGCTTGCATTTGCTTTACAAGGGCGCTCTATTTCTGGCTTTACTGATCCTATATCCGTTTTCTCTGAAGTAAAAACTTTAGCTTCGCCAGGAACTGAAGAAAACTTCGCCGATTTTCATCATGAATCACTTGTTGTTTTTCCGGGGCCATATCAACTAGCTAGCCTACTTGTAGCCACAGGTACTGCGCTGCTTGATGGAGCTGTCATAAGTCTTGCCCCCCCAACTGGAGTGGCCGAGGAACCGTGGCGTAATGCCATGAAGTCTGTGGCAGAAACGCGTCCTTACCTTTGGCGTAATCACAAAGATGCAGTGAACCAAGGTTATCTTAATAATGGAATATCTTCAGCGATCGCCTTCCCAACTGGAGCAGGAAAATCAACAACAGCTCAACTAAAAATTCATTCAACCTTACTGTCCGGCCATAAAGCTGTCTTTTTAGCCCCAACTCATGCTCTCGTGGATCAAACGACTCGAGATTTACGTAAGGCATTTCCGCGCTCAAGTGTGCAAGGTGAACGTGCTGATGAATTTCTTTTTTTAGAAGGAAAAGAACATCTACCTGATATCATGGTCATGACACCAGAAGCTTGTTTACTCTTGACCCATATGGAACCTGACCAATTTAGTAATGTGGGTTTATTAATCTTTGATGAATGCCATTTGATGCACCCCAAAACTTATGGGGATCGCCGCGCTATTGATGCAATGCTTTGTATTATTGGTTTTGTTCGAGTTGCTCCGAAAGCTGATATTGTACTCTTATCAGCAATGATGAAAAATTCCGAAGAAATAAGCAAATGGCTCGCTAATTTGACCCAACGAAAAGCACTTTCATTGGATAACGCATGGAAACCTACCCGTCAATTGCGCGGATGCATTGTTTATGATATTGAACGTTTGAGGACTCTTGAGAGCAAACTCAGGAAAGAAAGAATCAAGAAGCCAATAGGTGGCATACCTGCGGAAGTGAGCCGAAAATTAAGTGCGCACCCAGCGGCTTTCTTCAGTGTAAAACAAACTTGGGCATCAAAGGTTCGGCGAGATTATGCTTTGGTGCCATTTTCAAGAGAGGCATTATTGCTAGCAACGAATCCGAGATGGGGATTGACACCAAACTCCGGAGTTGTAGCATCCTCTATAGCAGCATCCGCTGTTAAAGCAGGACTTAGAACATTAATATTCTCCCAATCAATTCCAAATGCAGTATCAATTGCTGAAAAAGCAGCAAAAAAACTTGATGTCTGCGACGTTATTTTGACGGAGTCTGAGAATCGACTTTACAATATAGCCGTCGATGAAATGGGTGGGGCAGAGCAACTCTACATAACTATAAAAAATGAGAAGTTATCCGTTCGAGCAACATGCCATCATGGACAACTATTGCCTGAAGAACGACACCTTGCTGAATCCTTATATAAAAGAGACGGAGCACTATCAATACTAGCTGCAACTCCAACACTTGGACAAGGGATGAATTTACCCGCAGATTTCGTCATAATTGCAGAGGACAGCCAATTCAACACTAACTCTGGTCGCAGGGATATTCTTAAGCCTGAAGAGCTTTTAAATGCTGCAGGCCGCGCAGGTCGTGCAGGAGAAAGCGCAACGGGTATTGTGCTTGTTATTCCGGGAAAGGTCGTAGGAGTTAATGATGCAGAAAATAAAATAGGCAATCGCTGGACTAGTCTACGTGACATCTTTGGTCAGTCCGATCAATGTCTTATCATTGACGATCCACTTACTGCGTTAATGGATCGTATACATTCTCAGACTGATGAAATTGGAGATCTAGAGAGATATGTTGTCGCTCGTTTAGCTGATACGAAACAGGACGATAGCGAACAACAAGAAGTTCGTCATGGACTTGCTCGCAGCTTTGCAGCCTTTCGTAAACAGCAGGCAGGCGAGGAAGAGTGGATCAGGAGCCGAACAACAGCAGCTCTTGAGATTATGAAAAATAATGACAAAAATGCTATTGAATCGCAGCCTTTGCGTGACTTGACTTCAATATTAGGTATCCCAGAAGATATTCTACTAGATCTCACCAATGCTCTCATTAAAATAGGATTCAATTCATTTAATAGTGTTATTGAATTGCTGAATTGGATGTTTAATTGGTTACAGAGAAATCCTACCTATATGCTCCGGCTATTGAAGATTGAAAATATTGAGTATCTTTTCGGAACTGATTTCAAAGAACTGAAAGATGATAAGCAACGAGCCAATTATGCTCTCCCGCGGATCCAAGCGGCATTAGTTAAATGGATGAATGGCGCTACTCTTAAGGATATCCAAACTGAGTTATCTTTGAAAAAACGTGACCTGAAGCATAGTACAAGTGCAAGAAAGTTTGTTATTCGCATAGTCCCTGATATAGCACATTTATTGAGTGCACCTCTTCAGATTCTCCTCAGGAGCATTGAAAATAGAGAGGCAGCAACGGCCGAAATTAATCCAGTGCTACTTTACTCAAATCGTTCCATCAGACAAGGTTTTGCAAGCGCCGAGATGACTGTTTATGCTGCTCTAAACAGTTCAGAGCGATGGTCCAGACGGGAGACACATAAAGCATTTTCAAAAATTGTTCCATATCTTAGTAAAGCCAATGTCAACGAAAATAAAGCAGTTCTGGAAACTCGTATACAAAACGCCACTAGACGTATAACTTAAACTATATGACTCATGACCAGAACGACACGAGTTTTGAAAATCCCCGTGTCCTTGGTTCGATTCCGAGTCCGGGCACCACTATTCATAAGGCCTCGCTGCAAAGCGGGGCTTTTTCCTTTCTTAGCTACGGTAGATTTCTGGTCGTTGCAACACGTTATTTGTTTGCTGGATTTTTCGCCATTTTCGCAGGTGTTCGTTACTTTTAGACACCTCAACATCCTCTGATGTATCTTTTCCTTACCTCACAGCTACGGTCTTTCTACGGTCCTCCACGGTTCCTTTCTCTCAGATCATTCATAATGAAGTAGAAAGCACGGGGAAAACGGGGAAATTATCATTTCACCTTAATCCGCTGGTCTTAACGTGATTTTGTGGCGGGGAATAAGGTGGGGAAATCCCCTATAGTAAGCGGGAAAACCTGACAGCATATGTCCTCCACCAATCACATGGGAATCTTCACCAGTCCGCCCACCTGCAGCAAGATCTTCTTTCCCTTTAAATTCTTACCGTTACCAGAATCCCCCGTCCTCCACGTCATCATAAAATGATATATCAGAAGTAATACTACTTGAACTAAACGTATTGCACTGTCAAACCTAAGTGGCCGCAGAAAGCGAGGGGCCGTTTTACAGGGATACTTACAGAGGCATTACTCAAATAGCGGTGTTTAAGTCAATGGGGAGCAAGTCATGTATTTGTGTAATGACAAGCCTTTACTTCAGCGCAAAGGCCCGAATCGATGGTTAGGCTACTGTTTATTATTCGTTGTTTTAGCGGCTGAGGGAGCACTACCTGATGATTGACTGGGAACTGGCTGCATTTTCGGCATCGTTGCGCCGTGTTTCTCAATGCTAGAGTTTGATACTTTAACCATCAGAGGTGATATGGCACCATCTCCAATACGAACTGTTTTGTAATTATTTGAACTCATTACTAGGCTCCTTATTTATTCGCGGCTATTGGACGAAGTTGTGGAAGGTTGCTGAGTAGTCCCTCCAGATGATTGTTGCGAAGCTCGGGCGGTAGGGATCGCCTGCATCTGAGGAACATTTGCACCATTTCCTACAAATACACGCTGCATGGAAGGCATAATTGCCCCATCCATCCCTAAGCCTGAGTGTATTACCTTAGATTTATCGTTCAAGTTAGCTCCTGACGTTAATTTAGTTTTTGGCGGAATCAGTAGATGTTGTAGGTGAGGGAGTACCGTTTACTGTTGCATCTGTCTGATTTGTTTGTGTTACTGGTTGCATGAGGGGGACCGTAGCACCTTTATCAACAGGTACTCTTTGCATCATTGGTGGCGGCAACCCATCGTTATTAATTTGCTGCGTTTTATTAACCATATCGCTTTTGCTAACCTCCGTTCTTCTATCAAAGTTGATCACACCAAATGTAATGACCGAGATTATAGCTAAAACAAAAAAACCACCTGAAAATCTATTCACCCAATCCAAAGCCTTTGATTCGAGGCTTACTTTCCCAAAAACACTTTCATCTTCTTCGATGTAATATTTATGAGCTATTTCTAACTGAGCCCTCAGTGCTGCATTACTAATCAAGAAACTGAATATTGTTGATAATATTGCACATCCAAATAATACCCATGCAGAGTAAAGCAGCCAAATATGCGCCGTTTGATTATGAGGGACTATATCTTTAAAGACAGTTAATGAGATGGCAAGGCCAGCAGATGATAACGTCAGTATGTTCTTATCATAATTATCAGTATTAGAAAGCTCACGCTTATCAACTTCAGCTTTGTAAGTAGCGAAAATTGATGTTGCTTGAGCTCGCTCCTCTTCAGTCCTTGCCACTTATCGATTCCTTTAGCTGAACTTAACGAGGTTTATTCGACTGCGACAACAATGACGCAGCATAGCTTTTGGTTTCCTCGCTATACTTTGAACTTTTCATAACATCGGAAGCTACTGTCTCCATCTCAGCACCAGTTTGCTTACCAGTCCGGGCTTGTGCGACAACAGAAGCAGCAAGCTTCTTCTTAATTTCAGATGAGTTTTCATCTTGTAGAGCTTTCGCTGCTTGAGAGGCGAGCTTAGGTGAGGATTGCTTTTTGTTAATAGCCATAGAATACCTCCAAGAGAAATACAATATATTGACAGCTTACGAACAATTACAACTACATATAGTATTGCAGAAAAAAATCGATAACAACATTATTGCAAGGACTAATCGTGATGCAGATCATAGAAATACTGTTTTTATAAACAGTGCTTTGAGCCTTGAAGCAGGTCTAATCTTTGCCACATACTGCTGTGGCATTGATTCCCACTACATTCCTGAAGGAATCAGACAGTTAGTATTTGGTTTCGCTTGTATCCAGCTCCACTAATCATGATTGGACAGTGATGAGACATCACTAGCAACAACAGGAAGTTAACAGTCTCCGCAGAACACCGACCAGACGGTAAGACTGCCATCACCAAATGACTGACCTTTTGACCTGCTCACCATTGATTAACACATTGTGATGTCAGCAATGTCTGCTCTTGATACATGGTCGACTGTGAGACCTGCCATATACGGGCAACGATCCTAGTCCTTATGGCATGTAATAGTCCCAGACTGAAACACATATTATTTCTGTGCCCCTCCCCCTGATTGCATCTTTCCCCTAAGACCAGAACTGGACCGTAAAGCTTGTTCTTACTGCATTTCTCGTCTTCATTCATCTCATGTGGCACCTGCATATCCTTCGCCACGCCAGAAAGTCAGCTTAGCCATAAAAAGTGCCGTACCGGGGATGGGTCAACCCTGACGTTCTTTACACCAGTCACAGGAGGTAATATGTCCAGCCCAAAACGCTTCCGTTTTACTAATCAGCTCATTAAATCCCTGCCCCCTAACACATCAGATTCACGCAGCACCGATGCTGAATACAGCGATACCGAGATTTCTGGCCTGAAGTGTCTGGTCAGCAAAGGTGAAGGACGTAAAAAATTTTTGCTCCGCTACCTCTATCATGGACGAAAACGCGCCATCGCTATTGGTCACTGGCCTGAGGTGGATGTCACCTTAGCCCGTAAGATTTCCATGGAGCATAAACGATCACTTGCCACCGGAACTGACCCTAAGCAGGAACGTGAAAACAAGAGACAAGAAATGACATTCGATGAACTCTTTAACCAGCATTATCTGGTATGGGCAAAATCTGCTAAACGTAGCTGGGGAAAGGATTTCCAGCGCTACCGGGATCATATCCGTCCCGCCTTAGGTCAGATGCTATTGAGTGATATCACACCAGCCAGCATTCTCCGCCTCCAGCAGACGTTAAGCATTTCACTGTCAGCAGCAACCTGTAATCGTGTCATCGTACTGATTAAAGCGGTGTTTACCTGGGCTGGAAGGCAAGGCATTACCTCTATCCATCCGGCAAGAGTGGTACAGCTTCTCAGGGAGAACAACGCCCGGCAGCGCTATTTCACCGAGGATGAAATTCGTCGTATTTTTCTCTCCACCGATGATGATACAAGCCCCGTCGCTGCATGCTATGTCAAACTGCTGTTACTGACCGGTCTTCGTCGTGATGAGCTGCGTCTGGGAAGGTGGGAGCATGTTGACCCGGTTAAACGCACCCTGTGGCTCCCGGAAACCAAGAATGGCTATGGACGGATTGTTCATCTTAACTCACTGGCGATGGACGTAATCAGAACGCTGCCAACACAGCGTGGAAATCCGTGGTTGTTTATCGGTAAAAAACAAGGAATGCCGCTGAACAATCCGGTCAAAGCCTTTCAGCGTATCGTGCGTCGGGCGGGAATTTTCGACAAAGAAGTGTGTATTCATACCTGCCGCCATTCGGTTGCGGCACTCATCGTTTCCCATGGTGGAACGCTGTATGACGTTCAGGCGCAGTTAGGTCATCGCAGTAGTCAGTCATCACAGCGTTATGCGCACCTTCATCCTCAGCGCTTACAGAACACCAGCCAACTTCTGGCGGAAAGGATAACAGCTCAGCTATCTTCTTTGCGATAAATGAAAAGCAGAGGCAAATGCCCCTGCTTTTTTTGAGGGTAAACTCATCAATCAGAATGGAATGTATTCATAAGCGGTCTCATCCTCATTACTTCTGGCAAGATATCGGGCTTTATTGCGAGCCTGATCGATTGATAGTGTTGGAAATTCGCCAAGATAATCATAACGAACGTTACCTTTGAAAATATAACTGGCAAAGAAACGAATATTTTCATTTCGGTTAATCATTGCTTTTAATTCAGGATACTCACTGTCTGTCACTTCCCTACAGATATCATAGAAATTGCATTTAGCCTGCGTCATGATAAGACCATGAGGCGTAAATGGTGGGCGAATAGTTTCACAGCCTGTAATAGCACCAGGAAAAGTGTGAGTTTCATTTAATTCGCAGAATTCAGTCATGGTGTTCCCCTTCTGTTAATTTATTCAGAATAATAAGTTTAAAGATAAGTTAGTTAACTACATTCAGATAATGCTCAAGCACAATTCAAATCAGCACTGATAAACCCTCGCTTAATGTGGTAGTAACACCTATCCATACCAGTAAGAGGACGCTTTTTGTAATGCCCTTTACTTTCTACCCGCAGAAGTTTACGACGTACCAGCTCCTTAGCGACTTCACTGGCGCTTAATGAATGTTTCTGACACCACTCTTCAAATACAGGTGCGAAGATTAAAAAATCCTCAGTAGCATGGTGAATATACCCCCAGTGATTTCCGGGTTTACGGTTGTCCGGTTCTTTAAGACCGATAAAATGCGCACCTTCTCGCTTTACAAGGTCACGCTGAATATCAATAAGAGCCAGTAACACAGGGTTATACTGGTTAGGTTTATCATCAAGCCAGCGGCGAGCGGCACTCATTACCGCATCTGCAATAACATCCCCATCAAAGGGAAGAATATTCCATTCAGTTGCTAGGATCCCGGCACACCAGCACAGGGCAAAACGTTCTAATGCACGCTTCTGAATATCACTGAGAGAATAGCCTTCTTCCTGCAATTCACCGATCAGAATGCCATAGCAATCTTTTGATGCGCCCTGGATGAATTTACACATCTCCTGATAAGATAAGGCCTCATCATTTTCACTCTTCAATGTCAGAAGGCAGGCGATAAATTCCTTACCCGCAGTGCCGTAAGTCTCACACAACCCATGTTTCAGTCTCTCAGCACGATTACGTACGTCTTCAGATGTCTCACTGTCTTTACGGGCATCTTCGGGGCGGATGTTAAGACTGATGGCGCGATGCTCCTGCCCTCCCTGAATCTGTTCTTTTTGCGTGGCAAGCTTCTCAGGGATAGACATTTCCCCTGACGAAAGAATAAACATTTTCCAGGTAAGGCCCTCATCTATCTCCAGATGCTGATTCATTCTCTCCTTACCCTTCGAAGCAGTAATATTGTACAGCAAGGAAGCAAAGTCCTTCTGTTTGTAAGCACCCAGCTCATCAATACAGGCTAATATCCCTGAAAACCGGCTCAGGTTTTTTTCAAGCGCATTCGCTGTGGTATTCCAGCGTAAAATGTTCACATCTGGCGCACTGCCGGGTTCTCCACCATGCCCGTGAACTGACATGGGAAGCTGAAGGAGAATTGTTTTTCCGGTCGTTGACCCCCCGTAGAAATGAAACAATGCGACATCCATTTTGCACAATGACAGCAGCATCGAAGCAAAAGCTGTGGATAATGCAAAAACCTGAGGCCATCCATGAACCAGCTCAGCGACCATAGTTTTCCAGTCATCCAGCGTTCCCGACTCGACAAGCCCTCGTGGAACACGGGAAGCTGGAATCAAATAGTCAAACCCTAAAAGGTCCTGCGCGATAGGCATACTGCCGTGCAGAAATGCTTTGTTGCCGGGCACAAAACCCATTGAATCTGCAATAAGATAAGTAGGCAATTCCAGCGATTTCTTCATACACGCCTGTAAAAATTGCACCAGCAGCTCTTTGGACTTTATCGTCATGGAGGTACCAAAACCTTTGCCCGCCAGAGAGGCCATGACGTGATCAGGTTTTATCATTGCATCACTTAATGAGACATCCGCACAGGCGAACTCTCCGACATGGTTGATAGTCATCAACTCGACGCCCATATTGCGTGTTTTACAATCCGAATAATGCCTGTAGACAGGGAGAATGGGGGTCGAGCTTAACTGGTACCATTTTTTTCCTTCATAATAGAAAAGACCTTTTGCAGTATTGACAAAGCCTTCAGGCAGACCATCACGGCATCCGCACTTAGAAATGTCATCGAGATCGATGTCGATTGCAGCAGCCTTGTTCAGGTTTTTTCTTACCACCTTCAGATGAAGAGCACGACGAGCCAGAAATGAATTTAATTTCGTGCAGACAAAACGAGCGGGGGCCGTTGTAGTCAAGGGTGATGGTGTTGATTTATTATTCATTTACAGGGTCCTTTTTGAATGTGAACCACAGGCAGTAAAGCGCAGAACTCACTTGCCTGAGGAGGAATTCTGTTTAGGCCGGAAAAACATTCATCGCCCGGTTAACAGCTTCGTGGTAACGCGCCGGGGAAGCGTGCAAGTAAAGCTCCGTTACTTTGATAGTGCTGTGACCCAGTAAGTCTTTGACGGTGTGAATGTCGGCCCCGCTCTCAATGAGCTTTGTCGCAAAGGTATGACGCATCTCATGGATGGTGAACGGTGGAATACCCGCAGCCTCACAAAGCCGTTTTTGCAGGCGACGCGGCTCAGAAACCGGATTGTCGGTACCCTTGCCAGGAAATACCCAGCCTTCATCACCCAGATGCTGACGCTGTTCTGTCAGAAGAACGAAAGCCTTGTCGCATACCGGTACACGGCGGAGTCTGCCGTTTTTGGTATGGCGAAGGGTGATAACCTTCCGGCTCCAGTCCACATCCTCAAGGCGAAGATGGCGGGTTTCCCCCAGACGCAGCCCCGTCAGGGCAAGGAACATGAGCAGAGCAAGGGCTTCATGATCGGGTTTACCATTACGCCAGCGCTCACACACTTCCATCCATTGCTGAAGCTGGGAGTCATCCATGGCGCGACGATCTGACGTCACTTCAGGCAGCGCTTTGATATAAAGCGCCGGAGAGCGGCCGATGTATCCCATGCGTATAGCCCAGGTAAACACCGCTTTAATGAGCGCCAGATGGCGATTGCGGGTGGCAGGCTTGAGATCGAGATCATGCAGATAGGCCACAATGTCCGCCTCCGTCATATCGGCGATTTTTTTATCGCCAAGACGAGGGAGCAGATACTTGTGAATTTTAGACAGGTCTGTCCTTGCTGAACGCTTAATACCTTTATTCAGAACCTCTTCACCGTATTTTTTCAGCAGGCCATTAAAGTCCATTTTTTTAATCTTACGGTAATCTTTACCGTGCTTTTTAGCGCTCTCTTCCAGGCCGGTGATAATTTCAGACGCAATTTCTCGGGCCTCTGCAATAGACAGCTCAGGATATCGTCCAATACGCTTATAGATATTTTCGCCACAGATACTTTTGCGAACGATAAAAGTGGCTTCACTTGGACTAGCAGGAGAGGCAATTATCTTCAGACCCGTCAGTTTGCTATCACTGGATTCAACTGCCCGGCCTTCATGCAATGCACGGGCACAGCTTTTCGCAATAACGGATTTAGTTAATGGCTGATTCGCCTTTTTTGTGGAGGGATATAACTTCATATCGCGTTCATCTCATTAAAATCGTCAGAAACAAATTACAAGAGACGCTGGCCAGCGATAATGAAATACTACTCATGACTAATCACTACTGCAAATCGACACAGTAGTAGATTGCTTTGACAACCAAATAAAATTCACAAATTAACAGAATAAAGCACTAAATGATAATGAATATCAACTATTGATTTATCTATTAAAATCATACAGTTAATTTTTTTAGTGTATAAATTCCCTGAAGTTCGGGGGGGAAAACATTGTGAGATCGTTTTCGCCCTGAAGATCCTTGCCAAAACGGATCGTGTTCGTTTTCCGAAAATAAGGCCTCCAGAATATTCATCTTTTTTACCAGCCCCCGGTAAAAGTCATCCGGCGAATCAATCTCCGTAATGGTAACAGCATGGGGAATATATTATTCCATTGAATATCAATAGCATAAGCAGAAAACCATGTTCAAACTCACTACCCCCACCAGTATCCCCCTTCTCAAACTGCCCGCCTCCGCGCTGGAAGCCCTCAGCAATGAAATCCTTGGCCCCGTCGATGATATCGACCTGTTTACCGGTTTCTGGAACGAAACAGGAACCCTGCTCTGGCATCTCAACCACGATGACTCACTCCCCGAAGACCCGCTGCTGGCAGTGGCACTGGCTAACCCGGAATACGTCACCGCACTTGATGATGGCTGGTATCTCCTGCTCGGTATCGTCTGTGATGACGGACAGGGTATCTATCTGGTGTTCCCGGACACGACTGTTATCACTCAACTCCAGAACCTGATTGAGGCGCTGAACCATGAGTAAGAAAAAAATCGCTACCGAAGCCGCCATCACCGAAAGCTATACTGTGTTCTACAGTGGGGAAGCAGAGAAAATCAGCCCCCACAGCAAGGGCCTGCTGACGTATGAGCTGGGTAAGGAGGATGAAACCGGAAGCCTTGCCCTGCGCTTAACCGCCAATGGCGAAGGAGGCCTGTTCTCCCGTGAATGGATAACGCTTGATGCAATTCACGCCATTCTTGAACAACAGCATGACAGTTTCCCGTCGCGTGTGTTTCGACCGCTGTTTGGTCAGGGCAGCACCAACAACGCCGGGTTTCTTGCCGCTGTACTGAGAAGCCCTGATATCTGTCTTATCGAAGCGGACAGCAGCAGGCTCTTTATGCACCGCTGCTACGCCGACTGGCCACATCGTCTGACGCAGCTTACCGCGCTCAATCAGGACTAATCCCCGCTTTTTCTGTGTTCCGTTAACCCAAAATCAGGAAATTCACTATGTCATCACCCGCTATATTGCAGGGCGGCTATGTGCTGCCGCTCTCCCGGTCGTTCACCCAAATGCTTATGGATATCGTCGCGCAAAAACCGCCTCATCGTCACCCCATCACCGGATTAACCATTAACTTTCGTGACCCTGAATACTCACCGGAAAAGGGCGGCTGGCATCCGGTAGAAATACGCCTCATTCCTGCCGGAGAAGACTGGCAGCTCGATTACGTCACCGATTTTCACTATGCAGGGCATCCGTGGCCTGAACTTGAAAAAGATGTCGATGTGAGCTGGACGCATCAGTACACGTGGCTTTCCCGATGTGGCGATATCTCTCATGTCGACACCCGTGAGTTCTGGTCGCTATGGGAAAGTAACTTTATGGCTTACCACGATATGGGGGTTTTCACGGTCCGTACGTTGTGGGAAAGCTGAGTATTCACTACGGTTCCCACGCATCCCCCCTCTCCCCCGTAGTAAGGAACTGAACGTTATGTACCGGCTTCTGCTGCTGAACTTCGTGGATTCATTTATCGATAACTGCATTCTGTCCTGCGTCGATGAACCGGCTTACGGCGGTATCGTGCAGTGCGAACTGCTTTTTGGCGTTGCCGCACACAGCGGTATCTATGTGGGTAACGGTGACATTGTTCATCTTGACGGCGACGGCATTGTTATCAGAAGTCAGGCCAGCAAGTTTCTTGACCGGCTCGATGGCTGGAACTCCGCTATCTCGGTGTATACCGACTGTATGGACTTGACCCCGCAGGGCTGTGCACAGGCCGCTGAACGGGCAAAGGCGGTGGTGGGGCAGCGCTATCCCTACAGCCTGCTCGACTTTAACTGCCACCGGTTTACTGCCCGCTGTGTTACCGGCGATTCTTGCCCTGATATCTGGCTTGCCAGACACCTCGATACATTTCAGAAAGGGGATCGATGGCGCGTATGGCAACGATGAAAGCTAACCGTCGCAGGCAACAGGCTACCGGGCAGGGAGAACGGCTTATCCGGCTAACCATGGCACTGTTTTACGGTCAGACAATTTCTGTTCGCTACATCATCCGCCAGTTTGACGTGTCTCCCCGTACGGCAAGACGTGATCTCACTCATCTGGCCTTTGTGCTGGAGTCCGCTGGCCCTCACCGCTGGCGACTCTCCCCCTCACTAAAACCCTGACTTTTTTCTCTGCCGGACATCTCCTGACCGCCCCGTATGGCAGGCTGTCTCCGCTTTTAATCCATAAGGGAACATGATGAAAATTTTTAAACTATTAACCGCCACAATTCTGCTTTCCGCCTTCAGCCACAGTGCGCTTGCCGATGAGCAGGCCGACGCTCAGATGATTACCAACTCGACCTTCTGCGCGATGTACTCCACCCGCCTGACCCAGACCAGTGACAGCGGCCTTCAGGTAAAAGGCGTTAATCTCAATGCTCGCTTCAACGGACAGGTATTCAACCGGGTACTTCAGGTGATGAACAAAACCTATGGCAGAACCTGGCTCGAATCAAATGCCCGTAACGGCAGCATGACCGCCATGCAGCTTTCGCAGTCGGAGCTGCTCTATAACCCGGAATATGCCCGGCAGTGCGATGCCTTTGCGAATAAAGTGGAAAAAGAATGGCGCGGAAAGTAATTCCGACGCGTTATACCTCCATCCGGTGAACAGAAACCTGCTTTCGGGCAGGTTTTTTTTCTCTTTTTCTTTTTTAGCCGGACACGCCCTGTCCGGGGACATCCTTAAACTGTCAGGTCCAATATCCGCTATGAGGTGAAATATGGCTACCTACCGACACGACCCTGACCTTGAGTTTCTGCGCCACTGCCATCGTGACGATCTGGATTTACTGGTTTCTGTGCTTATCTGCGATCCGAAAGACGGACTGGCACGCATCACGGAAACGCTGACTTACGATCCTCAGTATAAAAAACACAAGCCCAATCATCCGCGTTACTGGGATGCCATCGCAGCCGAGGTTCAGACGTTTGGTGCAAACAGCTTCGCCACGCTACTCCGCTGGGGTAAAGGGGTGCTGTACCGTGAAATTCTTACCGATGCCTGCGATAAAATGAAGGTGAACTACAACAGCAAATCCAGTGTTGAAACCATTGAAATGAATCTGCTGATGAAGATCCTGGAGAAAAGCCTTGAGAAGATGACGCCCGATCAGCTAAAGACCGTGGCGGAAGAATTGCAGACAGGCTACAGCAATCCCACGCCGGAGCTGCTGACCATGGCAATACAGGCTGGGATCAAAACATCCGGTTTTGCAGCCTATCAGATGGCGCTTGTGGTGACGAATGGTGTGGCAAAAGCCCTGTTAGGCAGAGGGCTGACCGTTGCAGGAAATGCCATGCTGACGCGGACTATGGGCGCTTTTGCAGGTCCCGTGGGCTGGGTGCTCAGTTCTCTCTGGCTACTGATAGATTTAGCCGGTCCGGCATACCGGGTGACGCTACCATCCTGCATTTTTATTGCCTACATGCGCCAGAAGCATCTTTATTCACCCGAGAATACTGACCTTTAACACTTACATTTCAAATTTTCAGACTTTAAAAAACTTCAGAGGGCGGACAAATCCTGTCCGCTACTGCTGGCATCATTTCCCGGCTAAATTCGGGAACGATGTATGACGCTGATAACACAAGAAAATGAACATGACAGACTGGCAACCCGCCTCTCCATCATCCTGAGCCGTTTGTTTCAGGGTGAAAAGCTGCATATCGGGACGCTGGCAGAAGAATTCGGGGTGACAACGCGGACGCTGCGGAGGGATTTCAATGTCCGCCTAACGTATCTTGATATTGAACAGAGCAACGGCGTATATCAGCTTGCCTCACATTACTTTCGTCGGCGTACGGAACGGGACATGAAAATACTGGCGAGGTTGCTGCATCTTGACCGTCTGTTACCCGCGATGGATGCCAAACTGCTGAGCCTGATTCTTGACGGGGAGCGCCCCTCGCCCTACAGGATTATGCTTCCGGAGCCACGCCAGAAACCCACGCTGTTCGGTGATTTCAGCAGACTAACGCTCGCCATACTTCACCAGACCAAGGTGCGTATCAGAACCGACGAAAACGTCAGCCATACCGTTCATCCCTATCGTCTGCTTTGCAGTCATGCGGAGTGGTTTCTTGCCGGAGGTGTTTTATCGGGCGTGTTCGTTATTTCCCTGTCCCGAATCAGGCTGGTAGAGGTAATACCGGATACAACTTTTGAGATCGATAGCGCACTCATTTCGCTGATTGAACAATCTGACTTTATGGAAGCGTTACCCCACATGAACATTATTTATCAGATAATGGATTACGGGGCAAAACAACCGAATAATCGAAATTAAAATAACAACATATTATTAGTGATGATTAAATCACATTAACATGATAAGTGAGAAAGTTATGATTATCGAAAAAAAGTATGCGCTTGTTGATACAACTGCAAGACTCAACGCTAACCTGAGAGATTATGAACGTGAAATAGACAACGCTGCCAGTATAACATTTGGCAATGACCTCATTAAGGTAATCGTATATCAGTTCAGTTTTGTCATCAGAGTAAGGACAAACGACGAAAAGATAAAACATGGTCTTCTTGTTAACTTTGGTAAAAACATAGCAAGACAGGTTTCATCACTTTGTGAATCCGCAATGCGCGTCTACTCGAATGAAAAACACAAACCGAGCCGTCAACTATTTAGATGTGTAAATTAGCATTTGAATTTTATATAACCGCCTACATAAGGTTTATGTAGGCAGACGAGACTATTCTTCGCCAAAATATTTTTTTAAAAAATCGAAAGCTTGCTCCTTACCTGACCTTGGCGTGGCTTGAAGAATTGCCTCAATATTTAGCTTCCCCGAAGATGAATCCCAATAATTCTTTTTTATTACTTGATGTCGACCACATAATGCCTGCCAAGCAGCAGGGTCGTTAGGATCTGCATTAGGATTAATTGAATGAGGAGTCATATGATCAGCTGTTAACCTTACAGTTCCACCACCAACTGGATCTATGTCACCGTCATGCAAACCACATATATTCCCTCCATCACGCCATTCACAACAATTACCAGCACGCATTAAGATTCTGGACCACGTTTCAGCTGTAGGGGCGATACGATTCCCTGCAACGTCCCTTTTATCAGGAGATTCCATTAAATACTCGCCAACAGATAAAAATTTTCTATCGCGGTTCGTTAGTATTGTGTAACCTCTGTGGGTCCTTAATTCTGATAACCGTTGATGCCAGTTTTCCGGAATTATTCCACTAGCAGGGTCCTTTGCAACTTCTTTGATCTGCGCTGTGGTAGCAATTCTTCCTATGTTATCAAGAAAAAAAGCCTCAATCCGAGCTATTATGCTTCTCTGCTCGTAAACCCTAGTGATTTCTGCTGTTTGGTAGTTTGATTTCATATGCACTCTAGTTATAGTCTGAAGCATGATACTATTGCTTACTACATTGATTCAGTAACCCAAATTACGATATGCGAACCAAAGAATTCCGTAAGCAACTCATTGAATTATCTAATGATCTGAAAATCTCAGTCAATGAGATCCAGTCACCTAGCCTTAGCAACTATTATTCCCAGATCCTGCAAAATCAATACGTTCTTGTCAAGGAAGATAATTTAGTTGCGCTTTTCAATATGCTCGCTACTGATGGCTTAGAAGTAGATTTATGTTACATTGATCCGCCATACAATACTGGAAATAGCTTTGTATATAACGATAAAAGAAAATCTAAATCACATAACATTTGGGGTAAACACCATGATTGGTTGGCATTTATGCTTCCAAGATTGCTTGCCGCAAAGCTTTTGATGAAAGACGAAGCGATAATCAGTATTAGTATTGATGACTATGAATATGCTCATCTTAAAATGTTGATGGATAATATTTTTGGCGAAGAAAACTATATATCTACAATTGTAATATGCAGAAGTAAAAATGGTAAAGGTAGTAAATCGAACGTTGCTGTCAATCATGAGTATTTACTCATCTATGGCAAAACAAAAAAATCAAAACTAATTGGCCTAGAAGAAAATGACGCAACAAAGTATGATAAGCGAGATTCATACGGAGAATATAAAATAGACGGACTTTTCAGAAAAAAAGGAGATGCAAGTAAAAAGGAAGACCGTCCTAATATGTTTTACCCATTATATTATTCACCTGATGGAAGTGTATCAACGACAAAACAATCATCAGAAATGAAAGAAGTATTTCCTATTGATTCGAAAGGCATTCATCGTCGTTGGTTGTGGGGTAAAGAAAAGGCTGAAAAAGAAAGCTGGAAACTATACGCCTCCCCAAAAGGAGTTATTTACGTAAAAAACTATAATAGCACTGGTAAAAGAATAAAAATTAGAAGCATTTTAGATAATGTAAATTATCTGAATGATAAAGCAACTCAAGAAATAAAAAAGGTTTATGGTGAAAAAATATTCGAAACACCAAAGCCATTAAATCTTATAAAAGATATAATTGATTTTTGTTGTGAAGAAAATGCTTTAGTCCTAGATTTTTTTGCAGGAACAGGCACAACTGGAGCCGCCTGCTATGAGCTCAATGTAGAGAGAAACTCTAAACGAAACGTCATTCTTGTAGAACATAAACATTCTATAGATGATTCTCATATAGCCAACATTCATGGTTTTGCAAATATGGCTGAAATCACAGAATACAGACTTAAATATATTAAAAATATAGATCCTGATTTCAATTATTTTATTATCGATTAACTCTTTATTATCCTTATCACGACGATAAGGATAGTAATTTAACGTTGTAAGTATTTATCAACCGTATGTTGTTAGAGTAGAACAAGGGCATTTTCAAAAAGTGCTTCAAATAGAATAATTGTTTATTTCGTAATATTTTCCTACATATTAAAAAATACTGGTGGGAGATGTCTTTCGGGGGTGATATAAGCCCCAAACCACTGGGGCGAAAAGATACAACTACCATAGATATTATTACTTTAAAGCTGGCTTGATTGATAATATTTGCTGATACAGAGGAGAGCGTGATGCATATGGTACTCGGCCTGAAGGGACAAAGACGGATGCTGGTTCAAGATGAACATCTTGATCATCAAAAAATATATGAGGATTGAAAGCTTTTAGTATTTTTGTTTTCTCTACTCCACCGAGGAAGAATGCCTCATCAACATTTATCCCCCAAGCTCTCAATGTTTTTATAACTCGGAGCTCAGATGGACTGTTTCTTGCTGTTACAAGAGCAATTCTTACAGGTGAATAATCCACTCTAGCAGGTAAACGGTCTTGCAATCTCGCTATTTTCTTTAGTAACATTGCATAAGGCCCTTCCGCTAATGGTTCATTTTGCCTAGCATTTTCTTGTGCATGGAAACTCTGTATACCTTTCGTTTTATAAACAATCTCACTGGACTCATCGAATAAAACAGCGTCACCATCAAAAGCAATTCTTACCTGATCTTGCGGATATTTTATCGATTCTTTAGGTGGTTCTTTTAAGATAGCAACAGCACAAGCATTAGAGTCTATAACACGTTGAGCATCATCAATGCTGGTGGTAAGAAAAAGATCCACATTGAAAGCCTCGAGATAATCAACCACGGTTTCTCCACCAGTGAATACAGATCTTGTTATGTTCACGCCTTTTCTTCTTATATTATTCAGAACCATAAGCCCTGTATCAGGGCTATTTCTCGACATAACAACCACTTCAACTAAAGGAGATTTGTCAAATTCTTTTTTATACTTATTTAGCCCCAATAAAGCCTCTACTAAAGGCAATCCAGTTCCAGAAAGCAACTCATCATCCTCATGCAAAAGCATGTAGTCTCTGTATTGCTCAATTGCTTTTTCTGGCTCTCTGGAACAGAATTCCTTAAATAGATTATCTGACTCCTGCATATCAAAAAGTGCTGTTGAGCTGATACCAATGACCAATGTGTTAGTCAAATCATATGCCATATCTATCTCCTAAATTCTTTATTAGTTAAAATTCAAAAATCAAATAAAAGATAAATACCTACTCATCTTCAATACCCCACTCGATGATTTTTAGCTTCTTGTTTAGCAAGAACTGATTTAGTAATTCAATATATTCTTTAAAGTCAGGATTTAATTCAATGAGGCGATTGATAGTTTGCCAGTCTAAACTTAATTTTTCCTTTGCTTGAAGAAGGATCTGACTTTCTGACGGATTTTGCACATCAAGGAGAATAACTCCAATGCCATGTGCCGCATTAAGAACAGCCAACTCATCAATACAATTATTTTCGATATTTGCAGCGACAAGGTAGCCAAAATGCGCCCATGATGAGTTCGAAACGGCCTGAAAGTATGCTTCTCTCACATTTGAAATAGCTAAAGATTTTTTTACTTCAAAGGACCATAGAAAAGCACGTTTACCACCAAGATTGGAAACAGCATCCTTAGTTAGAGAACACCAGTTTTGACCTATATCTTGGATACCAACAACATCTGGATGTACCCACTTGTTACTTTTGAATGGCCCTTTCTTGGATTTCTTTTCATCTATACGACGAACATGCACGTTCAATGAACTCGAAGCATACCAACTTAGCAAAGGGTATAAATCATGCTCAGAATAAAATTCACCATGTGGTTCGGAAACGTCAGCATTATCGGTGACAAAGACATCATTAGATTGCTGTAGACCCTTTACCTCATCTTCTACCCAAAGATACTTTCTGGGTTTTCCTGCTGTCACATTGACATGCGCATTTTTCTTAACAAGCGAAGTTCCCTGGGCACCAATTTCAGCCGCTACTTGGGAAATTAGATCTTCATTACTCGAAAGATTTTCTGATGAAATTAGCTTCTTTTCTGCGTACTCAGGAAAGCTTTTGCATACTTTGATTGCCAACTGCCTAGCGGTAAACGGAACGTTTGGACTTGCTCTAAGCAATGAAAAAACCTTGTTACTCAATGAGTTATTTTTGTTCTTTATAAGAAAATCTACGCTACCTTTTGTTTTGTTCACACCTTATCCTTTATCCTTCAATGAGACTAAGAGTTTGAGAAAGCTAAAGATTTATTCCTTTTCATCAACTGTATCAAAATAGTTTCTCATAGCAGTAACCAAAGTTACTTGAATTGTGTCAATAGTGTTTTGTTTAGGCTATCTCAAGGCTACAACATGTCCCGTATGCCCTGGCTACATGAGACATTAAGGACATTGAAGAAGTAAATGACATCGAAAATAGTCCTTAACTTAAGGTCTTTGGCTATTGCTACCTATTCTGCGCGTTAATCTCCAAGAATCAGATCAGATATTGCTGGGGATGTAATTGCTTTACTTGCTCGGTATGAGGTTCTTTCTTCTAAGGCAACGTAGATGTCAGACCTACGAAGCTACGCTTTAGTAAACAATCCGGGCTCCATGGTAGATATCTGGTAGCTTCGAAATGCCGTATTTAAGCATTGTTTAAGTCCTGCAACACCAAACCTAACCGTTTTTCTCAAGGTTAACCAGTAAACGACTGTTAGTTCTGCTGGATCATTTGGCCTTTTTTAAAGGGATTGAAAATCCCCGTGTCCTTGGTTCGATTATTCGCCGCCAGCGGCTCACCCTACGGGCCAACGGCAAAGCCGTTGTTCAAACGTCGGCGTTAGTCTGAGTCCGGGTATCTCTAGAATATAAAAAAACCCGCCAATGGCGGGTTTTTTATCTAAACTAAATCGCGTTATTTCTCACAATGTTTGCTGGCTCAGCACCGCATCATCTTCATTCGCGGTTATAGCCTTAGCGCCAGCTGCATAGCGCTGTAAGTTACGGGAAACGGCATCGGTAACGCCTTCACGCAGCGCTTCGCGCTTACGGAACGCAGAACGATGCTGGCTTTTTACCGTTTCAATATCGCGCTCTGGCTCGCTTTTAGGTAAGCAATACCATCCTTGCCTATTTAACTCGCCACCACACTCAAGCCAAAAATTATCGTAGCTCGATTTCAAATGTTGGCTTTTGATATGTGCTTTATTCGCCACACCAGCGATGGTTGAAATATGAAAATGCTGTGCCAACGCATATAGCGCCGAAATAAGCAGGTTTTTAGGACGCATACCATGCATCAGCTTAGTCATGCTTTTAACAATTTCTGCGCCGTTTTCAGTGTTCGGCCCCTGCAATCCTGAGAGATAAAGCTCACCTTTCGGCCCAAAAGAAAACGTCAGGCCATAAACATCTTCTTGATTCTCATTAAACAGGTATAAGCCAAGATCCCCTTCACGCGTGAATCTGGAGCGCATGAGTTTCAGCTGAGCAATATCACCGCTCTTAAGCTCGATATCAGCCAGAACAATACCGTCGTTATCTGCTGAATAGAGTATTTCTAGCGCTTTACGTGAAAAAGCATGTTCAATGACATCCAGCGTTTTCATCGCAGTACGTAGTTTCTGTTTACCAGACCACTTGCGATTGAGGTACTTGTTTACGGGTCTTTTGATGAAAGGATGCGAAATAGTATTCGTCACAGGATTCAACAATTGAGCACTGTAATATTCATTACACATCTTTTTATATTTGATGTACTCAAACGTTGGCATTG
>Ga0308165_1001907_pt1 | contig 27198 bp, 25 predicted proteins | sample PhyWR2_FD_201032 | JGI IMG/M metagenome (GOLD analysis project Ga0308165, IMG submission 201032) | Phyllosphere microbial communities from UC Gill Tract Community Farm, Albany, California, United States - DLSLW.R2 | ecosystem: Host-associated > Plants > Phyllosphere > Unclassified | place: USA... | reverse complement strand
AAATTGCTTCACCAATCAGCCATAAAAACGAATTGACACCACTCCAAAATTGTGAAACCTCAACTATTTTCTGTCCATCTAAAAAGCTAAATGGAATCCCTTCCAACACATTACGAAAGCCTAAAATCAGCCCACCGATCACTAATGCTGGAATCAAAGGTGTAAAAATTTCAGCTAAAACAGAAATTGCTCGCTGAATCGGATTAAGATTTTGTTTAGCCGCAGCTTTTCCTTGTTCCTTGGAAACGCCTTCAAGTCCGGATATAGTTGAAAACTCATTATAAAATTGCGGTACCTCGTTTCCGATGATCACTTGAAATTGTCCAGCATTTGTAAACGTCCCTTTTACCGAAGGAATTTTCTCAATCGCCACAGTATCTGCTTTACTAGGATCATTTAACACAAAACGCATTCGAGTTGCACAATGTGAAACAGCAGCGATGTTTTCTTTGCCCCCTACATTCTCTAACAGTTTTTTTGCATCTTCTTGAAACTTACCCATTTCCTTTGCTCCTCTCAAGTAACTTGTATATACAATTAACTTTATGTTTGTATAATACTTTATAATTCAAATTTTTACAAGCGTTTTCTTTTGAAAAAATACTTTCTGTTGCCCCTCATTGCTATAGAATAGAAAAAGAATTTTCTTATTACTGGAAAATATTCCGTAAAATGGTACACTTGGATTTATCAAATAAAATAAAAAATACTGTACGATCATAGTATTTTTCCCGAGGAAAAGATGAAAAAAAATAAAATTGTGATTAAAGTAAAGAAACGTTTATCAGCGGTTCAAATTATAGCTCTGGGGTTTATTGTGTTAGTTTTTGTTGGCGGAACGCTGCTATCTTTGCCGATATTTTCACGTAGCGGCCAATCAACACCTTTTATCGACGCCTTATTTACTGCTGTTTCGGCTGTTTGTGTAACTGGTCTAACTACTCTCAATACAGCTTTGCATTGGAATGCTTACGGACAACTACTTATTATGATCTTGATTGAAATTGGCGGCTTAGGCTTTATGACAATGCCCGTCATTTTATATTTTATTCTGCGTAAAAAGATTACGCTGAGTACACGTATATTATTGCGCGAGGCTCTTAATTTAGACGATATGTCTGGTGCCTTCCGTTTGATGATGTATGTGGTTAAATTAGCTACTGTCATTCAATTAGCCGGGGCTGCGCTACTTGCAATTGAATTTGTGCCAGAATTCGGCTGGAAAAAGGGGTTGTTTTTTGGACTTTTCCATTCGATATCTAGCTTTTGCAACGCTGGTTTTGATTTATTAGGGGATAGCTTGACGCCTTATCAAGCGAAGCCTTATGTTTTATTCGTGATTGGTTTCTTGATTATTTCTGGCGGACTTGGTTTTATTGTTTGGCAAGATCTATTGCAGTTTAAAAAGAAACGAAAATTCTCTTTACACACGAAAATTGCACTCATTACGACTGGATCATTGTTGCTTGGAGCATTTGCCATCTTTTTCCTAACTGAACATAATGCCAGTCAGTTAACAACTGGAACAAATTTTTTTGATCGACTGGCCAATACTTTTTTTATGTCTGTCACCCCAAGAACTGCTGGTTATTATTCGATCGATTATATGCAGATGACTAACGCCGGATTGATTACGACAATCTTTTTGATGTATGTCGGCGGGACATCCGGCTCGACAGCTGGTGGTCTAAAAACAACAACATTTGCTGTATTGGTCATTCAGATCGTCTCTATTTTTAAAGGTAGAACACGAGCAGAATTTCAAGGACGAACAATCCGAAACAGTACCGTATTTCGCGCACTGACACTATTCTTTATCACATTGACTTTGTGTGTACTTTCAATCATGCTTTTAACAATCACCGAACACATCCCAGAAACTTCTGGGATTGAATATGTTGCCTTTGAAGTCTTTTCAGCTTTTGGTACAGTGGGTTTGACTATGGGGCTGACACCTGAACTTACTGGTATTGGAAAAGTGATTATCATGTTATTAATGTACATCGGACGTGTGGGTATCTATACTGTTGGCTTCTCACTATTAACGAAAGGACAAAAACAACAAGCGAAATTTAAATATCCAGATGAAAGTGTTATGATCGGATAAAAAAGATAAAATCCCAAAAAGAAATGCACTCAATTGATAAATTTTCTAGCGCATTTCTTTTTGAGTTTTTTTATTTCTTTTTCCAATTATTATAAATATATAAATAAAAAAATCCCACCTTCAAAAGAAGGTGGGAAAAGGAGTTTTACTCTAAAGAGTAAAATGAAAAAATAAAAAGGGTTGTTGTTGGTATGTATTTATAATACTATCCTTTAAAAAAAATATCAACTAATATCCCTCGATGAATTAACATTTTTTTTAAATAAAAAAAGTACTTTTTTTTTCTTACTAATGAAATAGAAAGTAGTTAGCCTAATCCACATCATTAATCCATTTTTTCATTTGTTGTTTTTCTCTAAAATATAATAATAATCAAAAAAATCCCATCTTAAAAATAAGATGGGAAAAGGAGTTTTACTCTAAAGAGTAAAATGAAAAAATAAAAAGGGTTGTTGTTGGTATGAATTCATAATAACTTCAAATAAATGAAAGTTCAAGCAATAAGACTCGAAGACAAAATTATTCAAAAGCAAAAAAAGAACGATTCAATTTAAATTGAATCGTTCTGAAATTTTAAATTAGTTTTTTACAATGTTTACTGCTTGTGGTCCACGTTGACCTTCTTCAATATCAAATGATACGCTTTGGCCTTCGTCTAAAGATTTAAATCCGTCACCTTGGATTGCTGAAAAATGAGCGAATAAATCTGTTCCGTTATCTTGAGTAATAAAACCAAAACCTTTGTCTGCGTTAAACCATTTCACTGTACCTGTATTCATAAATGTGTTCCTCCTAGTGCTTTTAGCACGATTAATTTTTGCAATACCTTTGTGATAAAAAAAGAGGAATTAAAACACCCTTACGAATGAAATGACCTATTAATTTAAATTACAATTATACTACATTTCCTATTATATGACCTTACTGTCTGAAAGTCTACATAATTCTTCAATTATGAGAAAAAACTCATTTTTATCCGTCACTCAATAGAAAATCCCATTTCATTTGAAATGGGATAAGGATAGTTATTTGTTAAGGTATTGATTTTTCAGACTTGTTAAGTCTACTATATAACAGCTATACATGCAAACATATTTTTCAAAAATCTATTTTTTTGTGTAATAAATACGATCTAACGCAATCGTTGTCAATAAGAAAGCTCTATGGTTTTGTGTGTCATCAATTTCAATATGGTACTCATCTCCACCTAACGTTAACTTTCTTTTATCAATATCGCAAAGAATTTTATCTTGCATAGAAATAATGTTTAATCTGTTGACATATTCCCACGTCAGCATACTAAGCACTTGTTCTATTGTTTCACGACTCCAATTTAAAACTATAGGGAGAATTTAAATCGCTCATCTATAGCTATCCTTGGAATTTGAACCCGAGTAGAGATCATTACATAAATTTTCTTAATTTTTTTAAATATTCTTTATTTCACCGACTCACTATATTAAGATTAAATGAAGCAACCAATTCAGAACGATAAAAATCAGTTATTTTAAACAGTAACTTTATTTAACGAAGGAGAGTTTCAGATGATTAAAAATATTGTTTTTGATATGGGAAATGTTTTGATTTCATACAAGCCTAAGGACATGCTAAAAAAAAAACTAGCGGATGAAGATGATCAAGAAATATTGTGCAATGAGCTATTTCATTCTGTTGACTGGCTTAAATTTGATAGAGGTACTATAAGAAAAGAAGCATTCAAGGTTAACGTTTCTCAACGTGTACCTGCCCATCTAAAAGAAGTAGCATTTGATCTTTTAGATAATTGGTATAAAGAGATTCATCCTATTAACGAAATGGAGTCTATCATACATGCTCTAAAAGAAGAGGATTTCAACCTATATATTTTATCCAATGCGTCTTCAGATTTTCATTATTTTAAAACTAAAATTTTAAATTTTAATCAATTTGATGGAGTGTTCTTATCATCAGACTGGAAAATGCTTAAACCGGAAAAAGAAATATATCAAGCATTTTATTCCCATTTCAACTTGAATCCATCAGAATGTTTTTTTATTGATGACATGCCTGCCAATATTGAGAGTGCTTCAAATACTGGTATGAATGGGTACGTTTTTAAAAATGATTTCCAGCAATTAACCGCTACTCTTAACGCTTTAAATCAATAACCAGAGACTTTAATCAAGTAATCAAAGACAAATAAAACGACCGAAAATCACAACAACTATTTTCGATCGTTTTATTTAATTTTATCGGAATTATTATCTTTATTTCTTCGGTTCGTCCTCGTCCATTTTCAGAACTGCCATGAACGCTTCTTGCGGAACTTCCACAGATCCAACTTGTTTCATACGCTTTTTCCCATCTTTTTGTTTTTCCAACAACTTACGTTTACGTGAAATATCTCCACCATAACATTTAGCCAAAACATTTTTCCGCAACGCTTTGATTGTTGAGCGAGCAGTGATTTTTTGACCGATTGCAGCTTGAACTGGCACTTCAAATTGCTGGCGTGGAATTAATTTTTTCAACTTCTCAACGATTACTTTGCCACGTTCAAAAGCAAAATCTTTATGCACAATAAAACTCAATGCATCGACTTTCTCTGAATTCAACAGAATATCCATCTTAGACAGATTACTCTTGCGGTAACCAATCATCTCATAGTCTAATGAAGCATAGCCTTTTGTACCAGATTTCAAACGGTCAAAGAAATCATATACGATTTCTGATAAAGGCATATCGTAAATAACGTTCACTCGGTATTCATCTAAATAATCCATCGTCACAAATTCACCACGTTTGCGTTGTGAGATTTCCATTACAGCACCTACATATTCATTAGGCACCATGATCGTTGCTTTAACGTATGGTTCTTCTACAAAATCAACACTGCTTTGATCCGGAAATTCAGCTGGATTATCTACTACGATTTTCGTCCCGTCTGTTTTAGTCACATGATAAATTACGGACGGTGCTGTCGTAATCAAATCAAGATTAAATTCTCGTTCTAACCGTTCTTGAATAACATCCATATGCAGCAAGCCTAAAAATCCGCAACGATACCCGAAGCCTAAGGCCTGAGAAGACTCCGCTTCAAATTGCAACGCAGCATCATTTAATTGTAACTTTTCTAACGCTTCACGCAATTCAACATAACGCGAATTGTCGATTGGGTACAATCCGCAATAAACCATTGGATTCATTTTACGATAACCAGCTAATGCCTCTTTTGCAGGATTATTGGCTAAAGTAACCGTATCCCCAACTTGCGTATCGCGAACTGTTTTGATAGCGGCAGTAATATAACCCACGTCACCAACCATTAGAAAATCACGACTGATTGGTTTTGGTGAAAAGATCCCTACATCTGTTACTTCAAACGTTTTGTTATTATTCATCATCATGATCTTATCACCAGGCTTGACAACGCCATCCATGATCCGTACATTCAAAATAACCCCACGATAGCTGTCATAAACAGAATCAAAAATCAACGCTTTCAAAGGTGCTTCAAGATCACCTGTCGGCGCTGGAACCAAATCAACGATTTGTTCTAAAATATCCTCAATCCCAATCCCCGCTTTTGCACTAGCTAAAACTGCATCACTGGCATCGATCCCGATTACATCCTCGATTTCTGTGCGAACACGCTCTGGATCTGCTGCAGGTAAATCGATTTTATTGATCACTGGAATAATTTCCAAATCATTATCCAAGGCTAAATAAACATTTGCCAACGTTTGCGCTTCGATACCTTGCGCTGCATCAACGACTAAAATCGCACCTTCACAAGCTGCTAAACTTCTTGATACTTCATACGTAAAATCCACATGTCCAGGAGTGTCAATCAAATGAAAGATATAATCTTCCCCATCTTTTGCTGTGTACGTTAATTCAACAGCATTCAATTTGATTGTAATCCCACGTTCTCTTTCTAAATCCATCGCATCGAGTAATTGGTCCTGCATTTCACGATCCGAAACAGTTTCAGTTTTTTGTAAAATCCGATCAGCTAGTGTGGATTTTCCATGGTCAATATGAGCAATAATGGAAAAATTACGAATTTTCTCTTGTCGTTGCTTCATTTCATTTATATTCATTAATAGTCCTCATTTCTTTTATGAAAAGCTGTATGAGCTTGTGATTTCATTCAATGATTTATTCGCTCATCGCTCAGATCATTTTCAATCAGCACTACCCATTATAGCAAGATTTCCACTAGAATTAAAGAACTTTCCTGTGCTTCCATGTGGCTTTTAATTATCTCATGATCTCTTTCATCATTTTACAACAAAGCAAATGAATCCATAATAGACAAACATTTAATCGCTCTTTACCATTTTTTAGTAAGTAATACTCTATTTATTCGACTTTTTTTGATATACTAGTCTTAGAAAAACTAATTGGAGATGGAAAAATGGACCAAAAAGAGTTCAAAGATAATTTAGAATTAAAAGTTGTCGACGAAAAATATGTTGATCAATTCAATGAATTGTTAAGCTATGTCTTTCAATTTACTGAAGCTGATTTAGAAGAAAGTGGCTATGAAAGTAAAAAGGAACTGATCAAATCAAAACAGCCGATTTTAGAACAGTCAAAAGTTTTTGGTTGGTTTTATGATAATCAACTCATTTCTCAAATAGCAATTTATCCTTGTGAGGTCAATATTCACGGTTCACTTTTCAAAATGGGCGGAATTACCGGTGTTGGAACTTATCCAGAATATGCCAATCATGGCTTGATGCAGGATTTGATTCATCTCGCACTAAAAAATATGCGAGAAGATAAACAATGGATTTCTTATTTGTATCCTTATAATATTCCTTATTATCGTCGAAAAGGCTGGGAAATCATGTCTGATAAGTTGTCTTTCAGAATTCGTGATACGCAGTTACCAAGACAAGTTAACATGCCAGGGATGGTAGAACGTGTAAGTGTCAGTCATGAAGATGTCTTTACTGTCTATGCAAAATTTGCCCGGCAAAATCATGGTGCCTTGATTCGCAGCGAATTTAACTGGGAAGAATACTGGCGCTTTGAAAATGAAGATGAACGAACTGCCGCCGTCTATTATGGTGCAAACCAAGAACCCTTAGGCGTCCTTTTTTACTGGGTCGCTGAAGATGTTTTTCACATCAAAGAAATGTTTGCCATCAATCAGGAAGCACGCAAAGGTTTATGGAATTTCATTGCAGCTCATTTTTCAATGATCGATTGGGTTGAAGGCGATATTTACAAAAATGAACCATTAGCCTTTTTATTAGAAGACAGTCAAATCAAAGAAACGATTGAACCCTACTACATGGCTAGGATCGTTGATGTAAAGGAAATGTTATTGGCTTACCCTTATAGCAGTACGGCAAAACCTTTTCATTTTGTAGTGAATGATCCCATTGCGGAATGGAATAACGGTGTCTTTAGTTTATTATGGGATGAAGATGATCAGGTTTCTATAACAGACGAACCGCTAGGACAAGCTGTGCATATCGATATCCAAACTTTGACTTGTTTATTGATGAATTATCGGAGACCTTCTTACTTGCATCGTATCGAGCGCCTAGTGACAGATAAAGAAACCTTGAATTCTTTGGAACGGATTTTACCCGATCAAGAAGCTTACTTTAGTGATTATTTTTGATTGGTCTCATTAACTCAATAATGTGAAAAAAATTTTGCTGGAGGAAATTGAACATGAAAATCTATTTTGCTGGACCGATGTTTGCAAAAGCAGACTTACTTTATAACGAATACTTGGTTAAAAAAATTCGTGACTTAGCTGATTCAATTGAGGTCTACTTACCACAAGAAAATGGTGCGATCAATGATAAGACAGCTTATGCTGATAGTAAGATGATTGCACTAGCCGATACTGAAAAAGTACTAGAAAGTGACCTACTGATAGCCGTTTTAGATGGGCTTACGATCGATGCAGGCGTTGCTTCTGAAATTGGTGTTGCATATGCCAAAAACATTCCAATGATTGGTCTATATACAGATACTCGCCAACAAGGTGCTGACAATCAAAAAAAATTGCAAGCTTTAGGGGATATAGCTGAAAATCAATTTCATTATCTTAATTTATATACAGTCGGCTTAATAAAATTAAATGGTTCCGTTGTAACTAATGAGCAAGATTTCTTAGACTTAATAAAAAAACAATTAGCCAAATAATTGAACGACATGATTTAAAATACAAATAGCGGAGGCTTTTATATGAAATTAGACTTTGAGGATAAACAAGAAAAAAGTGCTTTTTATTTTTTATTAGCATTTGGTTTTATTACATTACTCGTCAACATCGTCAAAACTTTTATAGTGCAACCAACAGAACAATATGTGCTATTGACTGTTGAAATGATTGCCGGAATTGCGGTAATTTTCTTACCCTTTGTGTTTACAAAATTTACTGGACTGGTTTTCCCAAAAATGGTCCGTCTTTATTATTGGTTTTTCATTTGGATCGCAGTTTTTCTTGGGACTGGTTTACGTTTGATTATTATTGTCCCCTTTTGGGATAAAATATTGCACGCCGTCAGTCCGATTCTACTAGTAGCTGTGGGGTATGCTATCATTGGTTATTGCCTTCGTGATGCCGATTTTACTAAAGTCAGTCCTTGGTTATTTATTATTATGGGCTTTGCTTTTGCTGGTCTAGCTGGTGTTTTTTGGGAGTTTTGGGAGTTTCTTTGTGATTCACTTGGAAATATGAATTTACAACGTTATATGACAGAAGCTGGTCAACCTTACATCGGACGAGAAGCGTTGATGGATACGATGGGTGATTTATTCACAAATACGATTGGGGCATTGATTTTAACCGTTTATAGCTTTACACAACGTCACAAGCCAGAGTATTTTAAAGCTTATGCTTTCAGAAAAGTGAAGAAATAAAGTGAAAAAGGGGGCTGAGATATAACTTTTCGAGTTATATCTCAGCCCCAAGTAATCCGTATAAACGGTGGGAGCAGAAGCAATCTCTACACTTCGCTTCGATCACATCAAATTCTAAGTGCTAAAGCACTAAGATTTGAAGGTTTCGGAAATAAGCTGAAATTCACAAAAATTTGAAGAGCAATTTCCGTGAATTTCAGCTTATTTCTCGGGATTAAACACTCCTGTCCCAACCTCTCCTAAAATTCGACTTAAGAGTGGTCAAAAAGCAGCCCTTACAGTTATTCTACTTCTAACTCAACAGAAATATTACCTCTAGTTGCTTTTGAATAGGGACACACTTCATGAGCCGCTTTGACTAATTCTTCAGCTGTTTCACGATCAACATCATCGATTTTTACTGATAACACGACGCCAACTTGAAACCCAGATTGTTCATCACTAAATAGTGAGACAGTCGCCTTCACAGTACTTTTAGAGGTGATCTGTTTTTGTGCCATTACAAGTTCCAATGCACTATTGAAGCAAGAACTGTAAGCTGCTGCAAATAATTGTTCCGGATTTGTTTTATTTTCTTGGTGTGGACCAGGAGATGTCACTTGATAACTAAAAGATTTGTCTGGTGAGAAAACTTCCCCTTCTCTTCCGCCTGTATTGATGATTGTTGTTGAATAGATTTTTTTCATGATTTTTTCCTCCAATTCCTATTATCATAACCGCATCGTACAATTAAATTGTACACAACATTTATAACGATGTACAATAGTTTGCTTCAAAAAAATTACAGTTACTAAAAACTTCAAAAAGTTGGCATTGGAACAATCCACTCTTTTTGAAGCCTTTTGGTTCATATACTAATGATTGATTTCACCAATTTGTTTACTTAGAGAGTTGATTTGTTCAATCAATAAAAAATAATCTTTTTCATCAAAATCAAGTTGATTTAAACACCCTTCTACTTGATCATAAATCTCCATTTCTAATAGACTCGCTTTTTCTGAAAGCGAAATGATCACGATTCGCTCATCTTCTGGCAATCGATCGCGATGAATGTACCCATTTTTTTCCATTCTTTTCAGCATGGGCGTCAATGTTCCTGTATCAAGCGCTAGTTTTTCACCAATATCCGAGATTCTTTGATCTGAGTATTCCCACAAAACGAGCAATACTAAATATTGGGGATAGGTTAAATGAAATGGCTTCAACGCCTTTGCATACATTCTATTGAATTGTTTTGAGGCTGTTTGTAAAGAAAAACACAGCTGTTCTTCTAATCTTCTACTTTTTTTATCCACTGGATCCCTCTTTTAAATTGTTGATATAATAGTTAGATTCTACACAATATCGGTTTTAAAATCAATTTTTTGTACTTTAAAAAAATTGAGATAGCTTTACAAAAAGCTACCTCAATTTCCAATTTATTCTTCTATCGGTTCATTTTTAAACACCAATTGTTCATTCAATAAACTAATCGTTACTTTTGTTTTTGGCAATACTCGTCCTGAAACGATTTCTTTTGCTAAAGGTGTTTCAACTTCTTTTGTAATGAACCGTTTCAATGGGCGTGCACCATATGCTGGATCATAACCACTCTCTGCGATCCAGGTTTTTGCCTCATCAGAAATGACTAATTCAATTTCTTGATGCTCTAAACGTTTCGCTAATTGAGCTGTCATTTTGCCGATAATGCCTTTGACATTTTCTAAGCTTAGCGGTGTGAATAAGATTGTATCATCGATTCTATTTAAAAATTCTGGTTTAAAGTTGCCTCTTAAAATCGTCATTACTTGTTCTTCAACTTCTTCTGGTATTGTCCCTTCTGACGTTACACCTTCAAGTAATAGTTGCGAGCCAATGTTACTTGTCATAATCAAAACAGTATTCTTGAAATCAACGACCCGTCCCTTAGAATCAGTCAGGCGACCATCATCTAATACTTGGAGTAAAATGTTGAACACATCTGGATGTGCTTTTTCGATTTCATCTAATAAAACAATTGTATAAGGGTTTCGACGAACGGCTTCTGTTAATTGACCGCCTTCTTCGTAACCGATGTAGCCTGGAGGTGCTCCGACTAAACGAGATACACTGTGTTTTTCCATATACTCACTCATATCGATTCGAACCATATGATCTTCCGAATCGAACAGATCTTCTGCTAAAGCTTTAGCAAGTTCTGTTTTCCCAACACCTGTTGGTCCTAAGAATAAGAAGGAACCTAATGGCCGATTCGGATCTTGTAAACCAGCACGTGAACGAATCACAGCATCGCTAACAGCATCTACTGCTTCATCTTGCCCAATAACACGTTTATGAAGGGTTTCATTTAATTTCATTAGTTTTTCACGTTCGCCTTCAACTAGTTTTGTTACCGGAATACCTGTTAAACGGCCAACCACTTGAGCAATTTCATTTTCAGTCACCGCTTCTTGTACCATGCGTACATTGTCTTTCGCATTTTTAGCTTCAAGTACTTTTAGTTCCTCTTCTAATTGAGGAATCGTTCCATGGCGGAGTACAGCTGCTCTTTCTAAGTCATAATTGTTTTCGGCATCTTCAAGTTCATGTTTAGCTTTATCAATTTCGCCACGCTTGTTGCTGACAGCATTGACTTCTTCTTTTTCAGTCTCCCATTGCATCTTCATCGCATTGGCTTCTTCACGAAGATCTGCTAATTCTTCTTGCAATGCGTTCAATCGTTTTTTGCTAGCATCATCGGATTCTTTTTTCAAAGCTGCTTCTTCGATCTCTAATTGCATCAATCGACGTGTTACTTGGTCGAGTTCAGTTGGCATAGAATTCATTTCAACCCGGATCGTTGCACTCGCTTCATCAACTAAATCAATGGCTTTATCTGGTAAAAAGCGATCCGTGATATAACGATCTGACAAAGTTGCAGCTGCGACTAATGCATTATCGTGGATATTTACGCTATGATGGATTTCAAAACGTTCTTTTAAGCCACGTAAAATACTAATTGTGTCTTCAACAGTTGGTTCTTTTACTAGAACTTTTTGGAAACGACGTTCTAATGCTTTATCTTTTTCCATGTATTGACGATATTCATCTAATGTTGTGGCACCAATCAAATGTAGTTCTCCACGAGCCAACATTGGTTTTAATAAATTACCAGCGTCCATACTACCCTCTGTTTTACCAGCACCAACAATATTATGAATTTCATCGATGAATAGGATAATGCGTCCTTCACTTTTCTTCACTTCTTTTAAGACTGCTTTTAGACGTTCTTCAAATTCACCACGGAATTTAGCGCCAGCGATCAATGCCCCCATATCTAAAGAAAAGATTGTTTTGTCTTTTAAATTTTCAGGCACATCTTTACGGACGATTCGTTGTGCCAATCCTTCTACGATTGCTGTTTTACCCACACCTGGTTCACCGATCAAAACAGGGTTATTTTTTGTTTTACGAGAAAGAATCCGAACGACATCACGAATTTCTTCGTCACGACCGATAATAGGATCTTGATTGCCGCTTTTCACTTGTTGGACTAAATCTACCCCATATTTTTCTAATGCTTTGTATTGTTCTTCTTGATTTTGAGAAGTCACACGATCTCCCCCTCTCATGTCTTCGATATTTTTGTGTAGTTCTTTTTCAGTGATTCCTTGACTTGTTAGATATTTAGTCAAACGATAATTTTTTAGTTTCATCAATGCTAAAATCACGATTTCTGTTGCTAAAAATTCATCTTGAAATGATTCACGTAGCTTATCTGCTTCAGCTAATAAGTTGAACAGATTTTGACTCATACTTTGACCATATTGAACATTGCTGCCTTGTATACTTGGATATTCGTCGATTGCTTGATCTATTTCACGTTCAAAAGCTTCTACATCAACGCCAGCATCTGTATAAAAATTACGACCAAAATGATTTGGCTGTAAAAAAATCTTCCATAAATGAGCAATATCGATTTCCTGATGATGACGAGTAACCGCAACCTGTTGCGCCTCAGCAATAGCCTCTTGTAATGTCGTTGTCATTTTTTCGATGTTCATAGAATTACCTCCTAAATTTAAAAGCTGAACAGGCTCACTTAGCTCCGACTGAAAAATAGGAAAAATCGACTGTGACGTTTTTTGTCACATTCTATTTTTATCTTTTTTCTGAGGAGCTAGCCTGCGAAGCTAGATAGCGTTAAAAGCGGAACAAATCGGTTAATCCTGTAGAAAATTAGGAAATTAACATTGAAACGTTCTTTGTTTCACTGGTAATTTGTCTATTTTCATAGGAACTGATTTGTGCAGCTAGATAATGTTAAAGCGCAGCGAGCTCATCCAGCTCTGACAGAAAAATAGGAAAATATAACTGAGGTGCTTTTTGCCTCATTTATATTTTATCTTTTTTCCGAAGAGCTAGCCCGCGCAGCTAGATAATGTAAAGTGGAACAAGCTTGTCCAGCTTTGACAGGAAAAAATATCTATCAATCTCCACTCTCTAAATAGTATCCCTAATTTATCAAAAAGACAGTAGGTCTTTTGTACTATTTATTCAAAGTCTAAAGTCTGATTAATTTTGACCTTATGAATTTATTATACTCGATTGGTCAATAAAGGTCAAATAAAAACCATTGAATTTTGATCAATGTTTCTACTTAATTTTATCATACAACTTATTCATTTTTTCGCAACTATTATTATCGCTCAAACAAAAGAAGAAGGTATAAAGTCTAACACGCTTTACTCCTTCTTCATCTATTAATATGATCTTTTTTATTTAATAAAAAAACCTTCTATTTTTTCTTTTTCATTGATCGAGATTGTAAAGACTCTTTTCTCTTTTTCATATTTGGCAACTAAAACAACCACATAAAAATTGTCTTTCTTTTCAACAGTACTTTTATCAACTGTTTCAAACGGTCCTGATTTTTCAAGAACTGGTGCAATAGCTTTCTCAAAATCCGCTCTATTCAATTGTTCTAGCATTTTATCAGAAAAGGATTCACTAGCTTTATCATAATTCCCATCATTGATCAATGTTACAATTTCCTCAGCTTTAGCTGTCATTTTATTTGAAGTCTCTTGATCGACTTTTTCTCCGCAAGCGGTTAAGATCGTCATTCCAATAAGGATCGTGATTACTGATGATAAGACTTTTTTCATTTTAGGACACTCCACTCTTTTTTTAATTTTCTAACATAAAAACCTAAGCCTATCACAATGATGCCAAAAAGGCTTTCCGTTAAGATGAGTGATAGACTCCCAGAATATTGTGCAATCGCAATCACTGAATCAATCAGTCCGTGTAAAACTATTGCAAACCAAAGATAGTGAAGCTTTTGTTCTTCAACACTTTTCATTACAATTATTGATAATTCTACATGGAAAGTTATTGCAATTATTCTTTCTAAACTCCCCCACAAAAAGTCACTAGTTGCAATCTCTGGATGCACTGGACTTATTAAATAAATGAGAGCGTTCATCCCTAAAAATAAAAACGCTTCAATTCCGCCATGCCCTAGACCAAAAAATACAGCTGTTTGAAAAGAAGCATACGCTTTTAAACAATAGTTCATCATGACATATCGACCCACTTCTTCAAAAAGTCCAGCAGTAAAAGCTAGAAAAAGAAGGTAAACAATTGGATGCATCGTTTGAAAAAGATTGAATTCTAAACTATTCTTTGACAAAAATTGTAATAAAGGAAGCCTAAGGACTAATTGGAAAATTATGAATGTCAAAACACCTAAAAGAAACGCTTTTACATAGCTACGTTTGACTAAACAATAGCTCAAGATAACTATTGGAAGAATCCCACCCACACTTAACGCTATCACAGCACTAAACAGTTCACTCACCTCTTTTCATGTACTTCTTCAATAAAAGTATACATCTTAGTGCGCATTCTGTAATAGTTCTGTTCACAAGTGGTTCTTTTTCGTTCACAAGTGGTTTTTATTGAGTTTCAATGTTTGAATCAAATAAGGGTGCTCTATACATGTTTCTATCATTAAATTTGGCGAGTGATTCACTATTTGCTCTAAGGAAAATAGTCCATAACCTCTTTGATTCCACTTACTTTCTTTGCTGGATTTAGATTTGCGAAACATTTGATCAATCGGCAGAATATTTTTTGGACAACTATTTTTTGCGACAAAAATCTGATTGTCTTCTACTTCAAAAAACGCAATGATCAATTCTCTCTCATCAGATGCTTCTGCGGCTTCGATAGCATTGTCCACTACGATTGAAATACTTCTGATAAAATCAAGCAGATCAATATAAATTTCTGTTATTTCTTCTGGTATATCCACTGTGACATTCAAGTTTTTTTGACAAGCATCTATAACTTTGACACTCAACACACTTTTGATTTCAACAATTTTTATTTTCGTTAATTTAGTCAATTCAAGTTCTTTATTAGAAATAATCTTTGAAGTTGGTTTGATTACTTCATAATACACCTGCTGAATCGAATCTAAATCTTTTGAACGGATACTTTCCTCTAGAGAAAGAAGCACGTTCGAATAATCGTGACGAAAAGTCGCCAATTCTTCGTGTAAGATTTCCAACTTCTCTGTATATTGCTTCATCTCATAATATTCAGATTCTTTTTGCTTTGCTAAGAGTTTCTTATTTGTTAATTTAAAACTATAATAAAAGAAAAAAAGTGCCAATCCAAACGCAACAAACAACAAAGGATAGGCTAATGGCTCAAACTGCCAAAAATAATGCTGGAAAAAAAATGATGCAGGATTGAATGCCATAAAAAGAAAAAAATTACAAATCAGGATGCAAACAATACTTAAATACAGCATTGGGCTTTCAACCAAATAAGCAAATACTCGGCTGATTTTCTTTCGGAGTATCATGATTAAGCAGAACATAAACAAAGCAACAACCAATGGGAGGACTATAAAACTTGAAAAATAGGTTGGAAATTGAGAATAGATCAATAACCACGTAAAGATTTTATTCAATTCACTTTGTAAAAAAGTAATCAAAAAGACCGTTACCCCAGAAAAATATATATTTTCAACGATAGATAGTTTATGTTGCTTTTGCCTTACCCCTAAATAAAACAATAGTAAAAAAATAGTAACGACTGAATAGATATTGTATCCACTACTATTAAAAAAGCCTGTTACAATTGTCAAAATAGTATTCAAGATAAACAGTCTGCTCCAAGCTATTTTGCTATTGATCAACTCTAAATAAAATATAAAATAAACGAATCCTATTACTAAACTTGTACTTATTATTATCCCCATAACCATTGACCAACCATTCTCGATTTTTTACAAACCTGTTATCCAGTGATCACACACTGATTTCAACATTCGTCTTGAAACTGGAATTTTCATTCCATTAGATAAAATCAATTCCCGTTGAGTATGATCTATTTCCTCAATTTTATCTAAATTAACAACATAAGATTGATGACAACGCATAAATTGACTCTTGCTGGTTTCGATTTCTTTCAGTTCACCATAAAAGCGCAGCGATCGTTGTTGGGTGAAAAGGGCTAAGCGATGCGCATCTGTCGTCATTGCGTAATAGAAATCTGAAACAGGTACTTTTATTGTTGCATGACTGTTACTCACGATCAAATAATCATCGATCACTTGTTTTTGATTCAACTCCTGATATTTAAGCAGACATTTTTCGATTTCTTCTTTCAAAATTGCTGGTTCAGTCATTTTTTCTATAAAGGCCAAGGCAGAAACCATATATTGATAGGATATCGGAGCAAATTCTGAATGTGTCGTTATAAAAACAATTAATCCTGTATCATCAATCATACGAATTTTCTTAGCAACCTCAAATCCATTATATACAGACTTTTTGATCTCGATATCGAGAAAATATATGTTTGGCGATATTGAGTTGGGGATCTGTTCTAAGATTTGTTCGCCTTTTTTGGTAACAAATATAAACTCATAACTAACATTTTTTTCCTCACAAATGTCGGTTATGATGCGCTTTAACGCTTGTGCCTGAATAACATCATCTTCCAAAATAAAAATACTCATCTATTCTCACCCCTCGATCAATCAACGCTATAATTTTTTCAAACTAATTCAATTATACTAGCTTTTTTATAAAAAAACAGCGCAAGATAAACAAAATAAAAACAGAGAGGAAAATTTAGTAACCATTTCCTCCCTGCATTTATTTAGCAAAAATCTTCACTCATAAAATCGTTCTTACTATAATAATTCCCCAAAACGCTTCACATAGATTTTTTTTACGACCATAACCAATAGCAAATAACTTACTATTGTTAAACCTAGCCAAACGAAATAATTTAATGGCAATCCTGTTAAGCCTAAACTTTCTCCAAAGCCTGTAAAGGGCAAAATTGTCCCGACCGCAATCCCTAATGAAGTAATTGTCGTTAGAATAAATGATGCGCGACTTTGTAAAAATGGAATCTTAGGTGTACGCAAGGTATGAATCACCAATGTTTGTGACCAAAGTGATTCAACAAACCACCCTGCATGGAAAATGGCAATAAAGGTTGCTTGTTGGGCTGGTGCTAAATCATGATAATTTCCGCCAACTAATTGAGGACAGATAACGAAATACATTAATAAGTAAGTCGTAATGTCAAAGACTGAACTAGTTGGTCCTAACCATTTCATGAAGGAACCGATTTTCGATGCATCCCATTTTTTGGGTTTTTCTAAATAGTCATCATCAACGTGATCCCAAGGAATCGACATACAAGAAATATCATAAATCAAATTCAAAAACAGCAATTGTAACGGTAGCATTGGTAAAAATGGTAAAAAGATACTAGCAACTACCACCGAAAACATATTACCAAAGTTTGAACTAGCTGTCATTTTAACATATTTCATGATGTTTCCAAATGTAGTTCTCCCTGCTAATAAACCACGTTCAAGGATCATCAAATCCTTTTCTAGCAAGATGACATCTGCCGATTCTTTTGCAATATCAACAGCCGTATCAACAGAGATGCCAACATCTGCTTCTTTCATTGCTGGTGCATCATTAATCCCATCTCCCATGAACCCAACAGTATGACCTGACTCTCTTAGAACTTGAACGATTCTTGTTTTTTGTTGCGGGGTTAATTTCACAAAAATATTATATTTTTCTGCAATCATTTTTAGTTCAGAATCATTCATTCGTGCGATTTCGCTTCCAGAGATCAACTCTTCATGGGCTAATCCAACCTGCTTACTCACTGATTTTGTTACTAATGCATTATCACCGGTTAAGACTTTGACCCCTACTCCGTGATTTTTTAGTGCTTCTAATGCAACTTTAGTCGTCTCTTTGGGTGGATCAAGAAAGGCAAGATAGCCGATCAAAACCATTTCATTTTCATCTGAGACAGAAAATTCATCGATTGTTGCAGGATTTGTTTTTTGGGAAACAGCAAGTACACGTAAACCGTCCTCGTTTAATTCTTCAACTGTTTTTAATAGCTCTTTTTTCAGCTCTTCTGTTAAAGGTGTTACTACGCCTTGATAGTCAACATAGCTAGAAATTTCCAGCATTTCTTCAACAGCACCCTTTGTGATCATTTGCGTTTTTCCAGTATTGTCTTCAATCACGACACTCATACGACGACGTTTAAAATCAAAAGGAATTTCATCTACTTTTCGATACTCAGAGGAATCGATTGAAAGTTCAGTTTTTGCTGCATCAATAATAGCGACATCCATTAAATTTTTCAATCCAGTTTGATAATAACTATTAAAAAAAGCATGGCGTAATACGCGATTATCTTCTTTTCCATCACAATCTAAATGATATTCTAAGATAATTTTATCTTGCGTTAATGTTCCTGTTTTATCTGTACACAAAACATCGATTGCACCAAAATTTTGAATAGCATTTAGATTTTTTATGATCGTTCCTTTTTTGGCCATTCTTGAAGCCCCTTTGACAAGATTGGTTGTCACGATCATTGGCAACATTTCAGGTGTTAGTCCAACTGCTACTGATAACCCGAAAAGAAAGGCTTCAAACCAATCTCCTTTTGTTAAACCATTGATTAAAAAAACAGCTGGTGCCATGACTAACATAAAACGAATCAATAACCACGAAGTTTTACTAATGCCTAATTCAAAATTCGTTTGAGGATTTTTATCAGAAACATCTTGCGCCACTTTACCAAAAAGTGTATCATCTCCCACAGAAACAACTATGCCTTCAGCACTACCACTAATTACATTACTGCCCATAAATACAATATTTTCATATTCTGTTTCTGAACTGCCTGCTTTTAGTTTATAGTCTGCTCTTTTTTCTACAGGGTAACTTTCCCCTGTCATAGCTGATTGTGAAACGAATAAATCTTTCGTTTTCGTTAAACGAATATCGGCTGGAATCATATCTCCTGCTGATAATTTTATGATATCACCGCAAACAATTTCTTCGATTGGAAGCTCTACTGTCTGTTTTCTACGAACAACAGTGGCTGTAACCTTGACCAAATTGTTCAATTTTTCAGCCGCTTGATTTGATTTAACCGATTGAATTAGTGTCATTGTACCACTGATCAAAACCATTGCTAAAATAATCAAGACACCGATGAGATCCCGATCTTCAGGTGGTGCAATCACATAATCAGTGATAAATGAGATGATTGCCAACGTGAGTAAAACAATTGTGAAGGGTGTAAAATAAGCTTTGATTATTTGAACAATCAGAGGCGTTTTTTTACCATGTGAGATAATGTTTTCCCCAAACGTTTCTCTCGATAAGACTGCTTGTTGATGTGTTAGTCCTCGCTTTGAAGAATTGAAATAGGTTACGATATTTTCTGCTGAATTTCTTGCAAAATATTCATAAGATTGGTTCTTTTCTTTAGTTAATGTTATTCTTTTTTCCATTTGTTTTTCCTTCTTTCTAAACTCTTACCAATGAGATAATAGATGATCGCATAGCGATTTAAGTTATCTCAATGATCAGATATTCAATCTTTTAAGAATCGGACCAATGGAAAAAGAGGTATGCTTATCGGAGTAAGTTTCTGAACTGCCCTAGAAACAAATAGACAATAATAAACTTATCTTCTTTAAAAACAGGGTTCTTTTTACAAAGGTCCTTGATCATCTGACTACTGTCATCCATTTGTTTCCATCTCCTTTAGCGTTATATATCTAATAAATTTAAATGATTCGATTTTCTTATTAGTGTAGATTCTTTTCTCAAATGTTTTTAAGACGACATTTCCGTCATTATAGGCTTGTCCTATACTTTGATATCCAAAATGTTCATAAAAACCCCAAGCCTGCATACGCCCGTTTAGAATTATGATTTGGCACCCCATAAGTTCTGCTACTTTTTCAGCAAATTCAAGTAATTTTTTTCCAATACCAAAGCCTTGATGCACTTCATTAATAGCTACTTGTTTGATTTGTCCTATTGTTCTACTCTTTTTTGAAAGAATTAATGTTCCCACAACATTTCCTTCGATCATAGCTGTCATATGAATATCTTTTTCTTCGTTCAAAGGCAACTCTTTGATCCATTCTTTACCAGCACTAGACTTAAGCAATTCGTTTCTTAATTGGACTCCTGCCCAATAGGCTTCACTATTCCAATTGATAATTTTAACCATCACTGTTTTACCATCTTGATTCCTCCGTTCTTTTAGTTAGTCATTTGATTGATTTCTATAACTTCTGAAAGCTGAGACACCTCAGAAATAATCGTATTGATTACTAGACTACCATTTCTTGTAGCCTCAATTTCCAAAAACAACCGGACTTTTTTTCCAGCTAAATCTGTACAAGAAAATTTAGTGAATGTTAGACAGTACTTATCTAACAACTGGATAATCTCAGTTCTAAGCATGACTTCACTGCTGTTACTAGCAATAACAGAAAGATAATGAATTGTCTCTGTTTGATCGTCTTCTCTTTGAACTGTATAATCATCTATTTTGAAAGATAAATTTCTCAACAGGATGTTCACTAACATTAAGATAACAGCACAAACTACGCCTTCTGTTACAAATCCAGCACCAATCATACTGCCCACAGCTGCTGAACACCATAATGTTGCTGCGGTATTGATGCCAGTTACGCTAAATCCTTCTCGTAAAATCACTCCCCCGGCAAGAAACCCAATACCACTGACGACTTGAGCCGCAATTCGTGTTGGACTATTGTCATCTTGAATCAGCGATGATAGCGAAACGAACTGACATGAACCAAACGTTACCAAAGTCATCGTTCTCATACCAGCCAACTTTTTTCGCCATTGTCTTTCCGCACCGATGATCATTCCTGCAAAGATACTCGCAACAATATTAATTAAAAATGCATAGGCTTTCCCCTTTCTTCGATTTGTTTGTTTTCAGCTCGTTACGTCTCTCTCTTCGATCAACAAGTACTGTTCAACATCTGCTCTGCCAATGGCAATCGTTGGGTTTCAGTACGTCGGGCACTTCTCTCTCTTCGATCGACAAGTACTGTTCAACATCTGCTCTGCCAATGGCAATCGTTGGGTTTCAGTACGTCGGGCACTTCTCTCTCTTCGATCGACAAGTACTGTTCAACATCTGCTCTGCCAATGGCAATCGCAGTGTTTCACAGCAAAAAACCTTCCGCCAAAAACTCAGCGGAAGGTCATAAATAGGCGTACAAAAAAAAGCCTGCATGATCTAATCGTTGAGTTTTGGCACTATACAACGTAAAAAGCAGAGCTTTTAGCTACCTTATGAAAAGCCTTGTAATCGACAATCCCTGTTCTACCCATTGGCATCTCTCGATGTTTTTGGGCAGTAGCCTGTGTTTGTATAGGAGCCTCACCTAACAAATCTATTTAGTTGTCTTACAGAAAGAACTATACCACCATCACAAAACAAATGTCAATGTTTTTCCGTTTATTTTTTGAATAAGCAATAATCGTTTCACTACAAAATCAAAAAATCACTGTCAAAAAATACTTGAATAGAGCGTTTTTTACAGTGATTTTTGATAGATTAATTTTTTTCAACTTTGACTACTGAATTACCAACTACTTGAGGTGGGATCGACATTGTCATGGCAGGTAAACCAACTAAGGTAAATTGAATTTTATCTCCCTTTTTCAAATCATTTTCAGTAATACCATCTGCCAATTGTTCATTTGATACATTTAAGATTACGCCATCATTTTTCATCATACCGATTATTTTTTCTGGATCTTCAATTACTTCAACTTCATTTAAAACCAAACGTAGAGATTTGTCTACCGTCTCGTTTCTCCTAGCATCTTCCATTAAAGTGGCTATAAATACTGATTTTGCTTGTTCTTGTTCCACGTTATGAGATGTTTCATCTGTCACTTGATTTTGTTTACTACTCATAGATGTTTCTTCACTTCCTTTTGCAGAATCATGGCTATTTTTCGTACATGCTCCTAAAGAAATCAATGTAATGATAGTTAGCACTGCCAATGTGATTTTTTTCATAGGATATCCCTCCATTATTGATATCTAATTATAAGCTATATTTTTGATTCCAGTCTAATATCATCCTTAGTTCTCTTAAAAAAGTAAAAAATGATTGAGACAGAACTCTTCGAGTTACATCTCAACCACATGGCTTCCATAAAAGCTGTAGTAGTCTGACCACCTTTAACCATTTCTCCGGTCATTGCCTGACATCGTAATTTCTTGTGCTAAATAACGAATCCGCTCCATGATTCGACGAGCCTTCAACGGCTCTTGTTCCCCACGCTGAGTCACGGTCAAGTGCTTTTCTAAATCCTTTAAATTTAGATTCGATGAAAAAAAAGTCACTAATTGTTCTTGCATCCGATATTGTAAAATCACACTAAGCACATCATCTCGAATCCAAGACGTCATTGATTCCGCACCTAAATCATCAATCATCAAAACAGGGGACTTTTTAACGGTATCCAATTTTGGGCCTACCATATCTTTGCCGATTGCTTGTTTCATTTCGACAGTAAAGGTTGGAAAATGAACAATCGTTGTAACGAATCCCCGTTCAGCTAAGCTGTTGGCAATTGCACCTAGTAGAAAAGATTTCCCTACACCAAATGTCCCTTGTAAATAAAGTCCTTTATGAAATTCTTTTGGATTAGAAGTGTATTCATTTAGAAATTTCATTGTTTCGGCCATCGCTTGAGCACGACCTTGAGATGCTGTATCAAATCTACTTAGGTTCGCTTCTCGCACATCTTTTGGCATATCCATGGCCCGAACTCGTTTACGAATTTCATCTTCTTTTTGCTTAGCAATCAGAGCTTCTGTCGGCACATAAGTGACATCGATATAATGGAAATTCAAGGTTAGTTTTGGCTCATATCCGGGTGCGATCATTGTTGGATCATTCAAATTATATTTACGTTTTTCTTGAACAAATTCATATAGTTTTGAATAACTTTTTCGAATATCATCATCTGACAAACGTTCACGGTTTTCCTGAATAAATTGTTGAACATCCGTATCTTTCAATACAACTTCAACTAACTCATTGTACCGTTCGTTCATGTCTCTGTTTTGAATGATTTTTGACATTTCTTTCCCTACATCTTCCATTAATTATCGCCTCCTTTGCTTAAGAAATCTTGTATTTCTTTATCCAATCGCGCCTGCTCTTCTTTAGATAATTTTTGCTCCTCAACTGGATTGTCAACCCAATCTGGTAATGTTTCTTGGCGAATTGGTCGATTATTTTGACCATAGCGCTGTCTTGTTTGCTTTTGTTCTTTGCCTTTTTTAGCAATTTCTCGTACATGATCAATTGCTTTTTCTGGAGAAAAAATGCCACTTTGAGCCCATTCGTTTGCGATTCGATTCACATAATCGGCTTTCAATGTTGGTTGCTTTTGAATATTATAAACATAGTTGATCAAGACATTGATCACACTGTTTGGCAAGCCTGATTTGCTGACTAAATATTTAACTAAAGAGCGTTCTTGTGGAGTCGTATAGCCGCCACGCTCATTTTTCAATGCTTCCAAATAGTTTAGCGGAAAATTGTTCTCACTGTCCATGATCATCTGAATATCTTGCATTGAAAAGCCATTCATTTTTAATGAATTGTAACGGTATGTTTGTTGATCTTCAGCTGATAAATCAACTGTCTCATTTTTTTGAAACTGACTTGTTTTTTGTTTTTTATCAGGATCATAGGTCCTATAGACCGCACGCTCAAATTCTTTTGTGTCAATTTTTCCTGTATAATAGTCAAATGATTTAGAACAGAAATCGATCATGTCTAGTTCTGTAATTCCAAATAAATTATGAAAAACAAAAACTTCTTCTTTAAAACCAACATGATTATCTGGTAATTTGATACCCAGTTTTTCGATTCCTTGTATAAAATAGGACCAATCAAATTGTTCACTGACTGCACTTATTTTCTGTGCTGGACGTGGATCCTCAAAAGCTTGCTCCATTTGACTTAATTGGTTGCTTTGTGCCACAATTTGTTCTTCTTTAAATAGATAAGCATCTTTAAAGCCTACCGAAATTTCTTCAAAACCGTTCAAATTAATGAACTTTGGTTTGAACCGATCAAATAATTTATCTAATTTCCGCTGACCTACACTGTTTAAAAGTGTTAGCGATAATACTTCATCTTTAAAAAAACGTTCTGCTGTTTCAGGATGGTTCAAACGATATAAAAACAAAGTCCCCAGTTCAGCATCATTTTTTACAAAAGTACTTAATAAACCAATGCCTTCTAATTTCTTTCTAGCCAATTGAATTTGTTTAATACTCTTATCCATTATCGTAATCAATTCTGCGTGAAACAGCGACTCACTAATCCCAGTTTTTTCAGCTTCAGATAACAGTGTTAGATATAAACCAAAGGCATCCACACCGATAATAGGTTGGTATAAAAGGGTCAATATCTCTTGTTCCTGATTAGAAAGCGGACAAGCAATCGCCGCTTGAAATATACTTTTAGGATGGACTTCTTTCCAATTGTCTTTCAAGGAAAGACCTCCTTATTCATTTGTTGCATCGTCACTTGATGATTTCGCTTTGTCTACGATATCCTGCAATTCTTTTAGGAATACACTCATATCTTTGAACTGACGGTAAACACTGGCAAATCGAATATAAGCAATCTCATCTAGATTAACTAAATCTTCCATAACATATTCTCCGACTAACGTCGTTGAGACTTCGTTTTCACCTAAACTACGTACTCGATTTTCAACATTATCGACGATTTGCTCCATTTGTTCCATAGCAACAGGTCGTTTTTCAGCAGAGCGAATCAATCCGCGTAAAACTTTCTCTCTATTAAATTCTTCTCGATCCCCATTTTTCTTGATGACTAACAATGGCGCCGCTTCAATTCGTTCGAAGGTTGTAAAACGGTAATTGCAATTTTCACATTCTCTGCGACGACGAATTGCACGTCCATCATCTGCTTGACGACTATCGATCACTCGAGAATTATTATGATGACATCTTGGACAACGCATAGTGTTCACCTCGTTTATCTTATATTTTATAATATACATTATTTACGTATCTATATTATAACATGAAATGCTTGAGAAGCCATACATCTAGTAATAGTTCCACGATAAATTAATGCTCATTTAATCCTGGTATTCAAAAAGAAAGAGTTGGAATAAATAATGAAAATTCCAATATAAAACATATTCATTTTTCTTTTTTTATTAAAAAAATCAAAAAAAGCGACAATAAGATTTATTCATCGCTTTATAATTACTGCTATTTAAAAAAACATAAAATAGATAGAGAACTTATCATCTACTTAAAAGTTTTTTTCAGAAACCCATGCTTCAATTAACTTTTTTGTTTTTTCAATATTTTCTTGATTATCAAAAACAATATCCGCATTTTTTTTCTTTTCTTCAATCGATAATTGGCTTTGGATTCGTTGCAAAGCTTCATTTTCACTTAGATGATCTCTTTTCATCAAGCGAAGTAACTGGAGCTTTTCTGGAATATACACGACAGCCACTTGATCGACAAATTTGTCATAACCGCCTTCATAAAGTAATGGTATATCAACGATTATTAACGATGCTTTATCTTTTTTTGATTCGATTTCAGCTAAGATTCTTTCTTTTATAAATGGAGACAGAATTTTATTGAGTATTTTTCTTTTTTGTGCATCGGAAAATATAAGTACACCTAGCTTTTTTCTGTTTAATGAACCATCAGAATTGATAATATTTGTTCCGAAAACCGAAACAATCTCAGCCAGTCCGATGCTTCCAGGCTCAACAACTTCTCTTGCTATAATATCCGCATCCACGATGGGGAAACCTAAATTTTTAAATACATTAACAACCGTACTTTTCCCTGTAGCAATACCTCCAGTTAAACCTAATATCAGACCCATCCATCAATTCCTCACTTTCAAGGTTTGACATTTTGGACAAAAATGCGTTCCTCGTTGAGAAACCTTGATTTTTTTAATCGGTGTCCCACATCTCGAGCAAGGCTTTTCTGTTTGACCGTAAACATTTAAAGAAATTTGAAACGTTCCAGCTTCTCCGAGAGCATTTAGATAGCTTCGAATTGTTGTTCCACCAGCCTCAACCGCACGACCGAGAACGTCAATGATCGCATGATATAAGCGCTCAATTTCTTTGGCTTTTAAGGTGTCTGCTGGCTGCTCAGGATGGACCTTCGATTCCCACAGTGCCTCATCTACATAAATATTGCCCAACCCTGTCACTAGACGCTGATCCAATAATAATGGCTTGATTGCCTTATGATGCTTCTTTAGACCTGTGCGGAATTCTGATAATTTAAATTGAGAAGGGACAGGCTCAGGACCTAGAGCTAAAATCCCTTTATATAGCCCTGCTTGATTTTTTTCTACTAAAGTCATCCTACCAAATTTACGCACATCTAAGTATCTTAATTCTGTTTCATCAGTGAATGTAAAAATAACGTGAGTATGCTTATTTCGGTCATTCTGCGGATCATGGGTTTCATACTTTCCTTCCATTCGCAAATGAGAGATCAAATCATAGTTTGTTAATTTAAAAATCAAAAACTTGCCACGACGCTCCATGTTTTCAATTGTTTGCCCGATCAATTGTTGTGCAAAAACATCAACTTCTGGTGTTTCGATGATCCTTGGCCATAAAACAGTTACTTCTTTGATGGTTTTTCCAACGACTAATTCTTCTAACCCTTTTCTGACTGTTTCAACTTCTGGTAATTCAGGCACCTTTCATCGCTCCTTTAGAAAAAAAGACTGAAACCAACACAGCAATGTTTTTAACATTGTCGTTTAGTCAGTCTTTTCCACT
>Ga0308165_1001906_pt1 | contig 27203 bp, 37 predicted proteins | sample PhyWR2_FD_201032 | JGI IMG/M metagenome (GOLD analysis project Ga0308165, IMG submission 201032) | Phyllosphere microbial communities from UC Gill Tract Community Farm, Albany, California, United States - DLSLW.R2 | ecosystem: Host-associated > Plants > Phyllosphere > Unclassified | place: USA... | reverse complement strand
GGTTCGACTCCGGGACGCGCCTCCAGTTACACCCAGCCCGGGTGGTGAAATCGGTAGACACAAGGGATTTAAAATCCCTCGGCTGTAAGGCTGTGCGGGTTCAAGTCCCGCCCCGGGCACCATATCGAATTACCAATAAAATCAATGATAAGCAGTGTCGTATGACCGCCCCTCAGAGGCGGTTTTTTTGTGCCTGAATTCAGCATCCTAATATCCATTCCTAATATTATTTCTCTTTCACCTGTCCGCCAACTACGGGAACCACCACTATTTTTCTGTCATAAGTAGCAGTCTGCTCCACGTTTCTATGCCCCGTAATGGCTCTCTTCTCGTACAAATCCCCCTCCAGATCAGACACACCCTTTGCCTTCAAATCATGAAAAGTGAAATCAAAAAGTAGTTCTGGAAATTTGAGCTTTGCCGCTTCACGTGCTGCACTCCAGCGGCTATTAAACCCGTCTCGGGTGTAGCCAGAACCATTAGGCTGGTGGATGATGAAAATACTGCTCATCCCTGGTTTGAGCGGCAATTCGGCAGCCATTTTGATTGCTGCTGCAAACCGTGGCGACCACGCCTTGATCTGAGCAACACTGGTTTTACTCTGTTTGATCAGTATGCCCTCATCCATGATCTGGCTCTTTTTCATTGCGAGAATATCACCCTGACGCGAGCAGGTGAGGTAGGCTAATTCCATAGCGATCTTCACCACATCAGGCGCGCATGAATAGAGAGCTTGGTACTCCGCATCGGTCACATACCGATCCCTGGACACCTCCTTGAACTTCTTAACCCCTTTCGTTGGGTTACCCTTAACCATGCCACGCTCATAGCCCCAGCGGTACATGCGGGACATAAACGCTTTTTCCCTGTTGGCCTGCACCCGGCTTTTTAATCCGCGTTTGTCCATGTACTTTCTGACGTGCTCAGGCCGGATTGCATCAGAGGGCATGGCACCAAAAACAGCTAAAACATTTTTTGAATATTTCAGGTAGTCCCGTTGTGTTTCGCGTGCCAGTTCGAAAAAATCAGCCGATTTGAAAAAGCGGTCAGCCAGTGACGCCAGCAGCCTGTCATCAGGTATCTCATTTATCAACGCCTCATATGCAGCCCATACTGAGGACTGAGCTGCATCCAGCGCGCATAGGCGGATAGCGCCGCCGTTTTTTGGATGGAACTCATAGGCTGATCTCCCGCGATAAACGCGTGGAGGCATCCAGGCATCTGCAGCGTTTTTGCGGACGCGCGCCATTAATCCAGTGCTCCAAAGTTGGGTTCAGGAAAGCTGGCTTCAGGGGCTTTCCGTGACGATATTGGATCATTGAAATGCTGCCATGTTGTTCTCGGACGACCATCACGGCGAACCACGAAAAATATACCCGCCTGTTTCAGGCACTGGCATTGTTTTGAGGGGATTTTATAGCCGGTTATTTTTTCGATATCGGCATCAGAAATTATCACGTTATCAATATCAGACATCTCTTTCTCTCCACACATCCCCGCTGCAACAGGTCTGCTGAGCCGTGACATATCACGGCGTATCATTATTTAATTTCAGTTTCTGCCATCCGCTGGTGGTCCAGCATGCGGCTTCACCCTTGCAAGGGCATGACTGCACCGGTAGTTGATCGCCACACTTCCCGCATTTCTGCTTGGCCAGCGCCTCCAGTTGCTGTGTCAGCTCAGCGGCATCTTTGCGTATCAATAGCGTGATGTACTCGTTGAACTCATACGGTTCACGACCGGGGCGGCGTGCGACGCAGTTCTGCGCCAGCATCACTAGTTCCTGACTATCCAGCGCCAGTTCCAACTTTTTAGCACCAGCAGCGGCCTGTCTGGCACGCTGCGCTGCTTTGCGTTCGGCGGGGGATTTAGGCACTGATCACCCCCTCAATGCTACGACTGTTCCGGGATCTGCGCCCACGTTCTCGCAAAGCCCGTCGGTTCCTAGCCGCGCCTCGTTGACCATCGCGTTAAATTCGTGTTCGGTATGGTCATGATCCTGCCAGACGACAGCGGCATCCTGTGGCATTTTGCGCAGCTGGTTGATCAGCTGCTTCACGGTAGTTTTCTGTCTCGGCATCAATCCACCTCCACGCACTTAAACTCAACTACCCACACCCACGGGTTAGCCTGCCAACTTTCAGCACCGTAGATTTCACTCCAAAGCCCGCGGAACCATGTGCGCGCCTGATGTTCATCTTCAGGGTTGTGCGGTAATCGGGCAGGGCAACCTTCATTGTGTGCGTCATCGTCAGACAATGCGGTTAACCGCTCAACCCGAACGCCGGTAATCTCCAGCGTTATGCGGGAAGCCCAGCGCGGCATGTGGATGGAAGGCTTCCAACATGATCGGCCATCAACGCAGCCATCATCGTCACCCCACGTAAAACCGCCGTCAGCAGCGTAAATAGCGTGACCAGAGTAATAGCCCCTGCCGAACGGCTTCTCATACACCGCCTTTGCCGGACGGTCAGGAACGTAATCAATCATCAGACCATCATCATCAAATGCATGGCTAACGACAGACCACGTCTCACGCACCCATAGGCGATCACCTACTGCACCGAATGGGCAGGGCGTTGGCTGGCAACGCCATTCGCTTGAGGTGCGGCTATTAGATTCAATAACCCAGCCGCCAAATTCTTCGCTGGCTCTCAATCCTGAAAATTGCAGGTTCAAGCCCTTATTGAGTTCGCGCCACTTAATGATACGGCGCGTCTGGGTCTTTCTGCCGTCTAATATTGCGCGCACCATATCGGCGTTAAATATGATTGGGCGTTCACGCATAGTCATTCCCCCATACCGATTAATGCAGGACCAGCACTGCTGCCATCAACCCCGTGGAAAACTTTTGCATGCTTGCCTTCCTGATACCCCAGATATTTGGCATGAGAGGGCTTATCAGCATCCTTGCTATTACGAGTCTTGGCCTCGCCCATTCCCTCATTTTTAAGCTTCTCCGCGTAAGCGCTCATTTTGGCTTCCTGCTCTTCATCGATGACCATTTCTTTTACTGCGTGATAGGCACCAGAGGCCCACCCCTCACAAAATTGATCAGCCAGTACCGCCTTACGTTTCGGGGCAAGCCAACTTTCACAGTGCTCGTTGATGAAGTTTTTTCGGGCCTGCTTAATCTGGCGTGTCAGAACATCAAAGATGTATGCAGCAGCAACATCCCTGTTATCCAACCCGTAAAATTTTACGACGCGTTTATAACGGTAACCCGAAGTCGCCCTCCAGCTCACAAGGCCTTTCACGGCGAAAGCCTTTTCGATGGTTTGAATCAGAAAGATCATGTAGCGGGGCAGCTTCTCAGCATCACTCGGAGAGCTTTTGCTATCACTGGTGCTGATTTCAGAGAACGCGACCTCTGATTCACTCAGACCATGCTCCCGCATGAAAGCCTGAGCTTTTGACATGGCGCTGGCAGCTTCCGCAGGGCTGCTAGTGTTCTCAGCCAGGCGCATCAATTTTTGGATTTTGGAGAGGTACTTCTTTTTGGCGGCTGCGTCCATCACTCACCATCCTTAACGGCGCGGAGTTGGGCGGCGAATTTTACAGCCTCGCTACTTGCATGCTGGTGGAGTTGCTCGCCATAACAGCCAGGCGATTCAATACGATACTTTTCGGCAATCGCATCATGTAGCTCTGCAAACATCTCAACACCCTCAGCCCGCACTGAGTTGAGGTAGGCGTCGGTGGCTGGCTGGTTCAGCACCTGCATTGCGTCGTATAGCAATGACTGTGCTGGATTAAGTGAATTCTGTACGGCGTGATAACCCGCTGCACTGTATTGACCAATCAGGCGCTCGATGATTTCGCCCCGCGCCGCACCCTCAACTGCCAGGGAGTCACGCTCTGCTTTGAGGGCGGCCAGCTGCTTTCTTAGTCCATAGCCGCATTCATGCGAACCACTTTTCCCGGTGCGCCATGAGAAACCACAGTCGCAGTTATGAATTTCTCCAACTTGAGTTACGTTCATCTCGATCCCCTTAACCCATACATTCCATGTAAATCCCGCTCGCAATCAGTCGGGCGCGTCGTTTAGCCGCAGCTCGGTGGCGCTTAATAGCCTCTTCGGACCGGTCATTGCTCTGGTTAATGACCATCGGCGGCAGTGCCTGCGGAGCAATCCGGCGTGGACGTCTGATCAGCGTGTAGGTGCGGTCGATAGAATTGCCACCGAGACTGACCGGATTGGAGGCCTCAACCTGCAGCGTTTTGCCGCCATGCCGCATCGTATTAATGACTAGGCGATTGAACTCACGCAGGCTCATGCCAAACCGTTCCGCCAGCTCTCGGCCTGTCGCCGGGCCTTTTGATAATTGCCAGGCGAGTTTTTCGCTGAAACCGGCGTTCGGGCCGTTGCTGCGGCGATATTGGGCGAGTTTTTTCATAACTGCGCCTCCTGCTGAGCAAGACTGGAACCTGCCGGGGAGCGGGTAGGATATGGGTTGATGCGTGCGGTGCGTCTTAGGTTGAGCTGCGAAACCAGCCTCGGTGTGTAATCGCCAGGAGTGTTACAGATGAGGCGTGGTTGGGGGTATTCGTCGAAAATTTCAGTAATCAGGTCGTCGATGCCCTGGATCATAATCATTTCCTCGATTATGGCTGGTGGGCTACTGCAATAGCCCACTGCCGTTTCTCCACACTAAATAAATTTTTGTGAGAGGGCGCAAACTCAGAGGGCTGAGAGCGTCATTTCTCAAAGCAGTTTTGTGGCAAAACGGATGTTCGCATTTACGGACGAAATGGTCAATAGCCTTTGTTCGTTTTTACGGACGCGGGCGGGTGGGGCCATTTCTATGGCCATTTTTGAGTTGTCGATTGAAGGGGAGGGTTATGGCAGTTTTGTCTGAACTGATACGCCAGTAGCAACGATCTGGGAAAGCGATTCTAGCTCAATAGTTTTATAGCCAGAATTCACCGGAGCCAAGTAGGCGCTGGGGCCGTCAATCACTAGTTTTTTTATTACCGTTGAATTGCCAACGTTAGCCAAAACAATTTGACCTGATTTAGGTGGTTTATTGGGATCAAAAATAACGATGGCACCCTCTGGGATGAGGCCAGCCATTGAGTCATTATCCATTTCTACAGAGAACGCATGGGGGGATACGTCATCAGTAACGGTTGTCCATTCTGAAAATTCGTTCGTTTGGTTCATGAGATTTCTCCAGTCCCCCGCCTGCGACAGCGAGACTAGAGGGATTTTCTGAATTGGCCTTTGATCCATCTCAGTGCGGTTACCTCTTTGTGAGTAGCTCCCGCCGTTTATTAACCAAGTTTCAGTAACATTTAGAATTCTGGCTATTTTGGGAATTTGTGTTGCAGAAGGGTTATTGTTTCCATTCACCCACTGGCTCACGGTGCTTTTAGATGCCCCTGTTCCTGCAACAAGGTCTCTGCTACGTAAGTTAAGCTCCTGCATCCTGCTCACGATGCGATCACTAATTGTTTGATGAATTTGGTGTTTCATATTCGTCCGCTTTTCTGAACTATTAATGTTTGAATTATTGACCAGATAGCATCCGTTGGCTTAAACTCAATTTGTTCGCTTTTACGGATGAGAGGGTTATGAATAAATCTGAGGTTTTAAATTATTACGGTGGAGTCACAGCAACAGCGCGTTCTCTGAACATCGCAAAATCAAGCGTTAGCGGTTGGTCAGACCCCATCCCATGGAAGTTTGCACTGCTTATTTCAGAGATTACAAAAAACGAACTCCAGTTCGTATCCAGTGATTATCCCGAACTGGTGCCGCTATTTGAACCACAGGTAGGGGTGTCAGATCGTGGGTAATGAACCGGAATGGAAAGCTGAACGCCAACCAGCCTGGATGATTAAAGCGATCCGTAAAACAGTCGCCAGTTTAGCTGGTGGATATGCTGAGGCCGCAGAAATTCTGGATGTAACCGAGGACGCAATTTTCAACCGGTTGCGCACTGGTGGCGATCAAATATTTCCGGTTGGCTGGTCATTGCTGTTGCAACACGCAGGTGGCGAACATCACGTCGTGAACGCTGTAGCTAAGGCGTCCGGCGGCATTTTCGTGCCGTTGCCAGATGTTGAACTGGTGGATAACGGTGACATCAATCAACGGCTATTAGAGGCGATTGAACAAATTGGCCGCTATTCAAAACAGGTGAGATTAGCCATTGAGGATGGGGTAGTTGAACCACATGAGCGCGTAGCAGTAGACGAGGAACTACGCAGTGCAATTATCAAATTACAGGAACACGCAACGCTGGTTTACAGGGTTTTTTGCGTGTCTGAAAAGTGAGAACGCCGGGTTGCAGCCCAGCGTTCTCGGCGACTACATCAATTAGTGTGGAGAAATAATCGCGTGAACAATTTAAACAGATCCCCGGATTTTCCGCAATTCCGCTGCCTGCCCATGACAGGCGGGCGCAGCCAGCAGCCATTTTGTTATTCGCTCAATTTACCTGATGGCCATCACGCAGTTAACCACAGTTTCGTGGAGTGGGCTGTGGGCGTCCACCTTCAAAAATTAAGCAAAACAGGGGGCTAAATGCCCCAGCAGACAAACGAAATTATTCAGCCGTGGGTTGCGCGTTATGCCGACCCACGCGGTGTGATTGTTGAAACCATTGGCGTTGATGTAGCGAATAACAGGGTGCTGTTCAGGCGTCCAGGCTATCCGCACGTCTGCGTCCAGCCCCGCAATCTGTGGGGCCAGAAGTTCAGGAGAGTTGGATGAGCGTGAAATTGTCTGCATACGTCTGGGACGGTTGCGCGGCGTCAGGCATGAAAATCACCAGTGTGGCCATCATGGCGCGCCTGGCTGATTTCTCAAGTGATGAGGGGGTTTGCTGGCCGTCGATTGCCACAATCGCCCGGCAGATTGGGGCTGGTCCAAGCACTGTACGCACCTCAATACGCAAGCTGGAGGCTGATGGCTGGCTGAACAGTACGCCACGGCGTAAGGGCAACCGCAACACCTCGAACATGTATCAGTTAAACGTCAGGAAACTGCGCGAAGCCGCTGCTGTTCACCAGCCAGAATCTGATGTGTCAGAATCTGACACATCAAAATCTGACACGTCAAAATCTGATGCACCAAATTTTGATGCGTCAAATTTTCACCCGTCAAAATCCGTCCAGAAAACGGGTTTTCACCCCCCAGAATCTGGCGACGATCCGTCAGTAAGATCAAAACATGATCCATTAGATAAAAACCTCTCTTGTCAGGACGCTTCGCGGCCAGACGACTCGCCTGTGGATAACCCCGATCAATTCCTGGCTCGCTTTCCCAATGCAGTTGTTTACAGCGAGAAGAAACGCCTGTGGGGCAGCCATGAGGACTTGAAGTGCGCGGAATGGATATGGGGGCAGATCACTCAACTCTACGAGAAGGCTGCAGAAGCTGACGGCGAATTGGCAAGGCCCAAAGAGCCGAACTGGGCTGCGTGGGCGAATGACGTGCGGCTGATGTGCTCACAGGACCAGCGCACCCACCGCCAGATTTGCCAGATGTTCAGACGCGTTCAGAGCGATCCGTTCTGGTGCCGGAACATCCTCAGTCCTGCAAAACTCCGCGAAAAATGGGATGAGCTGGTTGTAAGGCTCGGTCCGGTTCAGCGGTCAGTTACAGACATTTCGCCAGTCGATTACGCCATCCCGGAAGGGTTTCGCGGTTATTAAGGGATTTCAAAAATGACTACGCTATCGAAAATTTACGACAACAAATCTAAAACTGAAACGAACATCACTACCCGCAAAACCTACCTGTTGGGCGTTGATGAACTCTATGTCGAGATTGGTTACAACATCCGGGAAATCGATCAGACCCACGTCGAGGAGTTCCGTGATGCCTACATTGCTGGTGAGCAGGTGCCTCCGCTCGCTGTACAGGTAACTGAGCAGGGCATAAAAATCATCGATGGCCACCACCGTTACTACGGGGCCAAACTGGCACAAGAGTCCGGTTATGACATCCGCCTGGAATGCAAAGACTTCATAGGCAGCGAGGCGGACCGTATCGCCTTCATGGTCACGTCCAGCCAGGGGCGCGCACTGGAACCACTTGAGCGAGCAGCTGCATATCAGCGCCTGATTAATCAGGGCTGGGAACAGGCTCAGATTGCCAAAAAAGTTAAGCGCTCGATCACTGACGTTGAAAACCACCTGTCGCTACTGACGTCTGGCGATGAGTTAATCGCACTGGTTAAAAACAAAGAGGTTGCTGCCACTACAGCCGTCGCGCTGGTTCGTGAACATGGTGCGTCAGCAGGCAGGGTGGCAAAAACAGAACTGGAAAAGGTTAAAGCAGCGGGCAAGAAAAAGCTGACCAAAGCCGCCGCCATGACGCAATTCAGTGCCAAACAGTCTCGCCAGCTGGTGCAGATGTTAGCCAAACATTGCCAGGCAGAGCAGGATGAGGAGGGCGCACGCGTTACTCTGACGCTTGAGACTGACCTGCAGGTGGCTGAGTTGATGGATATCATTCAGGCCGCCAGAGAGCATTACGGCGTTACAGCTTCCGCCAGTGAACAACCGGCACCGGCTGAGCCAGAGAACGACGAGGGTGATGACCTGCCGCTGCTGAAACATGAAATCCTGGAGAAGAGCGGCGTAGAGGTCTGGGCCTGTATTCAGGCGGCGTTCAAAATCAAATCCCAATATACCTACGCTCAGTCCAAATATGCGCACACATGGGCGGCAGACTCAGTTGAGCACCCTGAGCACGTAATTGTTCCAGAGGAAACCATCCAGTCAGCCCTGCGATTCATCCAGCAGCACCAGGATGACCAGGCGATAAAGCATTGGTTATCTGAGCAGCATGATGATCCAGAGATAGTGGAAGAGCAGTTGCAGCGGTTTTCCAGCGTTCTGATTGGTTTCCGGCAGGACCAGCCATGCACGGTTCAGGAGTTCATCGAGCTGGTGGAGCAGACTAATCGCGATTGCTGGTCAAATTACCGCATGCTGCGTCAGGCCGTGCGCGTGGTTGCGGGTCAACTGACTATCCCGGACATGGGAGAGTCGCAGTGAAAAATGACTTTTTAGCGGTGCTGGTGATATGCGCTTTAGCCTGGGTGCTGAGTGGATGCCTCAGTTGGCTGGCAATCAGTTGCCCAGCATACAGATACGCATGCGCAATTCTAGTATCGCTGGCCGCTGCGTTGATTGCGACGCACTGCCTACTCAAACGTCTGATTGGGAGGGCGGCATGAGAGCGCTGCTCACTCCCGAGGTTGCACCACTCACAGGGATTGTGCTGTTTAAGCCGGGGCCGGACCTACTAAAACTTTTTAAGGGCCGCGTGGTGATCAGCACGCCCACGATGGATCTGTCAGACAAACCGTCAGGGCTGCTGAATGACAGCACGCAGCCACTACTGGATGAACCCTCACTGGCGGCGTTCTTCAGCCATGAGCGCGTTATTGCGGCTGCTGGTGGGCAAAATGTGCTGGCGTCATATGTTCAGTCACTCGGTTACTGCCAGTGGAAACAACTGGGAACCTGGCACTATCACGAATTCACAATGGCAGAGACTGAGAGTGGCCCGGTATCGATATGCTGTAGCCACGATACTGAGTTCATGAAAAACGGCATGCCGGGCCGTATGGATGCCATTGCGAAACGGAACACTGCACTGTGGATCATCGGAGTCGCCTGCAGCCAGATGGCCCTACATGGCGATCATCTACTCACACTGCCAGAACTGTGCTGGTGGGCGTCACTGAATGACGTTGTTGATCTGATTCCAGAGGCACCGGCACGGCGCGTTCTGCGTATGCCTAAAGACACCATCCCGCAGGGTGAGCTGAAAGAGTCGCTGATCGCACCAGTGAGGCAGGCTACCGAAATCATTCAGGAGGCCGCGCAGGAGGTGAGGAGAGTTATCACCCTGCAAGCCGATCCTGAATCACCAGAGTCATTCATGCTGCGGCCAAAGCGCCGCCGCTGGGAGAGCACCAAATACACGCGATGGGTGAAGTCACAGCCGTGCGCGTGCTGCAATCAGCAGGCAGACGACCCGCATCACATCATTGGATATGGACAGGGGGGAATGGGTACGAAATCCCACGACTTATTTGTGATACCGCTTTGCAGAGCGCATCACGATGAGTTGCACCGGGATGTAAGAGCGTTTGAGGAGAAATATGGCAGCCAGATATTGCTGCTGTTTCGGTTCCTTGATTACGCCATAGCAGTTGGCGTTATAGGTTCAGTTAAAAATTAATAGTGTGGAGATTAATATGCGTGACATGTCACAGGTTTTGGATCTATGGGGTGCTTGGGCAGCCAGCGATAATAGTGGAGTTGACTGGCAGCCGATCGCTGCTGGATTCAAAGGGCTTATACCTCATGGTAAGAAACCCAGATTACAGTGTTGCGACGATGAGGGAATTAAGATAGATGGGTGTGTAGCAAAGTTAAGAAAAATTAAACCTGAAGAATATGAATTGATAATAGCTCATTTTGTTATCGGAATATCGCTCAGGATTATCGCCAAAAAGAGAAAGTGCTCAGACGGAACGATTAGAAAAGAACTCCAATCTGCAATGGGGTTTATTAACGGTTGCTTGAGCATGATTTAACTAAGCAGGGCAACTATGCTTGCCCTAACTCCCACTAAGATCCTTTTTTTCTTTAAATAAGTCCTTTATTTTCATTGGTATAAACGTAGATTGTACAAAGGCAAAAAAAGTAAGAAATGATATGCAGTAGCCTAGGTATTTCTTTAGCAGGTCAATAAGAATTTTATCGTGAACTGTATCTTTTGATAAAAGGTAATAAATGAATATTAATGCGAGTGTGAATATGTAAATGAGAAACAATGAATAGTATTTATTAAAGCGCATCTCAAATCTTACGGTTTGATTGACTTTATCATTTTTACTCAATGAGGAATTTAAAATTGAATTTTCACCTGACATTGTTATGACAAGAAGGAGAAAGCCGGAAAGTATTGAGAATACGTTTGCAACTAAATTTAATGCATCAGTATTGTTAGCAAGGGTGGGTGTTAAATAAAAAGAAAATAAAAAGGAGGCGATAACATTTAAAGCTGTCAGAAACAGGCCTTTGAAGTTAATGTTTTTCATGATATCGCCACCTTCGTTTACTTAAGCTCTTTATCAACGAAATCGTTAAGAATTTCCTCTGCGTATTTTGCTGATATAGATTTGGAGCCGTATGGTACAGTATAATAGGTTTTTGTCAATCTCAAGTCGTCGCCAGTGATTTTCTCACCTTTTTTGGTTTCAATCCAGAAATCAGAGTCAAGCTCATCTACCCAAGGCTGAGGGTCTTTCTCTATCGATTTAGCTAAAGCCGAGTTACCTCGAGCATCAATCGTTAAATGACCTGAAATACCTTCTTGCTTAAGTGCTGGCTCATTTTTCATGAATGAGTCTAAAAAGGACGGCTTATGCACAAAGTCACTTTCACTTACTTCAAAATTCACATGGACAGCTCTGAATCCGTCGGTCTTAATTCTGGCTACAACGTTTTGTTTTAGAATGACTTTAGGTTTAATAAGAATCCCAAAGTTTTCAAAAATTTTTGCAGTTTTAACTTCAGGCCAGTTCGTGGATATCAAAAGCAGGCAAGCAATCTTGTTACCCTTAACCATATAGAATGCATGCAGATTGTCATGATTTTCAACATCAAGCAGGTCTTTCTGCCCACTAACGGTCGGGGATACAGCAACTTGTTCCTTGGGGTTATATAATGAGAAGTGCAAAAAATGCTTGCTGTTTTTTGTAGAAAACGACTTAAGTTTTAAGTGCTTAGTGGTCGACATCTTTACGATTTTATTGACCTTGAATTTCTTTTCACTCTTGATTTGGTCAAATAAAATGTGAGTGTTGTCATCATTAACTTCAAATGCCCGAACCATTGTCTTTTTGGTAAGGTTGTCCTGTTTTTTCTCTGAAAAATTCATGAGATTCCCTTATGCATTTCACTGTGTTTCCGGATTCTATATAAATATTAACGCGTACGCAAAAGTTTATGTATTGTGCTAAGGATGGTTGTTTCGCAACGCTGCTTATCCGCGTTAGACCCGTTAAAAGAAGGGGGCTTAAACCATCTTTGCAATCTTTAAAAGCGAGCCATTATCATTTCAGACTATGCTCACTTTAGGATAAACCCTTATTTTATCGGTAATTTCACGGTGTCCAGTCATTGGGCATGAGCTGCTTTGGCAAAGGGGTTCTTAAATCCTAAGGGACAGCCAAATTGACTTAAGTCAAATTTTCTCTGGCTTTAATACTGAGCGACTTTTGAGTGAAAAATAAAATAACGATGCCCGGCATTGAATTATTCAATGCCGATTGTCTGCGCGTGCTCAAAACCATGCCAGACGATTCAGTTGACCTGATTGTTACCGATCCGCCGTATTTCAAAGTAAAGCCGCACGGTTGGGACAATCAGTGGAGAGGGGATGAAGACTATTTGAGGTGGCTGGATTGCTGCCTGGCGGAGTTCTGGCGGGTGTTAAAACCGAACGGCAGTCTTTATCTATTCTCGGGGTATCGACTGGCATCTGATGTTGAAATCATGATGCGAGAGCGTTTCAATATCCTAAACCACATCATCTGGGCTAAGCCTGAAGGGCGCTGGAAGGGCTGCAACAAAGAAAGCCTGAGATCATACTTCCCCTCAACTGAACGCATACTGTTTGCAGAGCATTATCAGGGACCGTACAAACCAGATGCATATGCTCAGAAATGCGATGAGTTGAAACGGCAGGTGCTGACACCTCTGATTGATTATTTCCGCAATGCCCGGACAGAGCTGAGTGTAACCGCTGCCCAGATTGTTGAAGCGACAGGCAAGAAGAACATGGTATCGCACTGGTTCGGCGGCAGTCAGTGGCAGCTGCCCAGCGAGGCTGATTACCTGAAGCTGCAGGCGCTGTTTACTGAGATAGCCATTTCGCGCCATCAATCGGGAACATTAGCAACACCGCACCACCAGCTGGTGGACACGTATCACTCACTGAACCGCAAATATCTGGAGCTGCAGGAGGAGTACAAATCTCTTCGCAGATATTTCGGCGTTTCAGTCGCGGTTCCCTATACAGACGTGTGGACACATAGGCCGGTTCAGTTTTACCCCGGCAAACACCCCTGCGAAAAACCTGCCGATATGCTGGAGCAGATTATCAACGCCAGCAGCAGGCCGGGTGATGTAGTTGCTGACTTCTTCATGGGGTCAGGTTCAACGATAAAGGCGGCCTTAAAGCTCGGTCGCTCTGCAATTGGTGTAGAGCTGGAAGAGGAACGTTTCCGGCAGACGGTTAGCGAACTGAATCAGCTAATCGAGTAAATCAGAATTTATTAATAATTAAGAGGGACCGCTAATGGCTGAGCCATTAAGCACCGGCGCTACGGCAACCGTAGCTGGCTGGGGCATTGTCACGTCTGCGCTGGTGGGTTTTATCACCTCTGTAGATTACTCAATCGCGTTTGGAGCGTTTGCCGGGTCGATGTGTTTTATCGTTACCGCCAGCGACCTGACGCGACGACAAATATTTGGTTATTTCCTATTTGGCTATGCAGCTGGTGTATTTGGCGCCGGATTTGTAGCAGACAAAGTTGAGAACTATTTCGATTATCGGGAAAAACCACTTGATGCCTTGGCTGCTGTCGTTATTTCCGCTGCCGCGGTGCAAGGCTATTTCTGGCTGAAAAATGGTGGCGTTTCAAAGCTGCCATTCGTTAAAAAATGGCTGGGGGAGAAATCATGATTAGTAGCGATTTCCTGACAGTGATTGATGTCGCCATTAGCACGGCTATTGCGTTGCGGCTGATGGCGTTCAGCAAAACAGGGCGAACACATAAACGCAGTATTTCCTGGATAGCTGCGGGTCTGATTCTGTTTTATGGCAATTTCGCATTGCTATGGCTGTTCGGGCAATACCACGCCAGCGGCTGGCCGGTAGTTGTAGCGAACGCGCTGATTTGCGCGGCTGTATTTGCAGCGCGAGGTAATGTCGCACGCATTGTTTCATACCCACCACGGAGTAAAGGTGATGAGTAGAATCATTGAAATCCTAAATTTTGAAGAGGGCTACCGTGAGGCTCCCTATTGGGACACCCGCAATTTTCCAACAGTTGCCGGTGGCATCAGGATTGGCCCTCAGAACGCGCCGCTCAATCAATATCAGTTTACCGTCCCGCGCCGTGCTGGTGATGTGTGGAAACAATGCCTGGTAGATGCCAAAACTGCCTCAATGAATCGGCAGCCCGCAATTGTGGCCGCGCTGGCGCAATGCAACGATGCACGTCGCGACATTCTCTACAGCATGGCCTATCAGATGGGGGTATCGGTGACGCGTAGCATCGAGCGCCTGCCGTCCTCATTCAGCCTGGGATTACTGGATTATTTTCCTGAGACAAATAGCCGCCGTCGCGTGCGTCCCGGCGAAATTTGTCGCGTGCTGCTGGGTAATGACTGCGCCCTGACGGGGTATGTAGACAAATGGACGCCGGTTCTCTCTCCGGGGCGGCACGAGGTCAGGGCAACCGGGCGCAGCCGGTGTCAGGATTTGGTGGACTGCAGCGCAGAATGGCCGTCTAACGTCATCAGCAATTCAGACGCGCTGGGCATTGCACAGCGGCTGGCAGCGCCCTACGGCATTTCGGTTACGACAGATGCCGCCAGTTTACGCGCGGTCCCTCAATTCACGTTGAACTGGGGGGAGTCGCCGCAGGAAATCATCGACCGCGTTACTCGCTGGTCTGGGCTGCTCTATTACGACCTGCCGGATGGCGGGCTGTTTCTGACGCGCGTCGGAAACAGGCGCGCAGCCAGTGGGCTGGAGGAGGGGGTTAACGTCGAGCATGCCTGGTATGAGGAATCGATGGATGAGCGATTTTCAGATTACACCGGTGTATCAATGAATTTTAGTCCCATTGGCGAGGCGGGCGGGGCAGGTTACGACGCAGTTACGCTCGCGGCCGCGCGTGATCCGGATGCTGCATCGATGCGTTATCGAAAACGCATCGTGCTGGTGGAAAGCACGCTGGTGTGCCGGGACATGGCGACCGACTGCATTAACTGGGAAATGAACCGGCGCTATGGACGCTCACGCGCGTTACGGGTGGTTACTGACAGCTGGCGTGACAGCGCCGGTCAGTTATGGGAGCCAAATACATTGATCCCGGTTTCGCTTCCAACGCTCGATGTTAAGCCGCAGGACCTGCTGCTCGCAGAGGTCACCTACACCCGCGATGAGGATGGGACCCACGCTGAGATGCTGCTCATGCCACCTGCCGCTTTTGCTATCCAGCCATACGCATTTTACTCGAGCATTATGGAGCTGACATGACGGACGTATTTACGCGCCTGTATCGGCGCATTGCCATGCTGGTGGGCATTGGACGCACTACCGGCGTTACTGATGACAGTGGAACGACCCAAAAAATGCAATATAAAACCCCGTTTGATGTTCGTGGCAATACGCTGCGCATGACTGAATTCGGGTTTTCATCTGGCCTGCCAGCTGGTAGCGACGTGCTGATCCTCAGCCTCGGCGGCGACAGGTCCAGCCAGGTCATTATCGCGACCAATCACGGCTCATCCCGTTACGCAAACCTGAATCCCGGTGAAACCGTGATCTATGACGCCTACGGAAAGTCGGTGCTGCTTGGTAAAGAGAATATGACTGTGAAATGTGCCGGACAGGACATCGAGGTTCTGGAGGCGCGCAACGCAACCATCACTGCCAGCGTTAAAGTTCGGCTTGAGACGCCGCTGACGGAGTGTACCGGTGATGTTGTCGATCACTGTGATTCAAATGACGTCAGTCTGAAGGCGTTGCGTGACGCCTACAACCTCCATGGCCATGAGGTGAAAAATGTTGAATCGGGTAACAGCACAAAAATCAGTGAAAAAACCAACAGGGAGGTCTGATGGCTGATATCAGAACCGTATGGTTTGCTGACTCGGGGTTTGCTGGCTGGCAGTTGTCAGGCGGCGATCTGGACAACGGAAATGATCTGGAGTCTGCCGTTCTTATCAGTCTGTTTAGTGATCGGCGGGCCGACACTGACGACGCGACGGACGACAACGACCGCAGAGGCTGGTGGGGGGATGGCGATGAGGAACTGCTGGGTTCGCGGCTGTGGTTGCTAAACCGCAGCCCGTTATCAGTGACAATAGCGAGGCGGGCCGAGGTTTATGCACAGGAGGCGCTGGCCTGGCTTGTTAATGATGGCGTCATGTCATCAGTCAGCGCAGCAGGCACCATAGTCTGGCCTGACCGGCTTTACCTCACAGTGACACTGAACCGCCCGGACGGTAGCTCACATCAATATAAATTCAACTGGTTGTGGAGAGATAATAATGCCTTATCAGCGACCTATACTCAGTGAGCTGCGTAGCCGTAACCGACAATTCATTATCTCGGAGCTGGAAAATCCCTCAGAGCTACTGAGATTTTCCAATCTGCGGATTATTGCAGATATGGACGCCGGTATGAGCCATCTGCATTTTGCCTATCTGGACTGGATAGCGCGTCAGAGCAACCCATTCACCGCAGAAGACGAGTGGCTTGCTGCGTGGGGGGCACTAAAAAACGTCTACAGGAAAGACGCGACAGCGGCGACAGGACCCGAGGTGATGTTCTCCGGTGTGCCAGGGCGCACTATCGCAGCCGGAACCGTTCTGAACCGGACCGGTGGCGTGCAATATACGCTGGATGCTGCGGTTACAATATCAGTTGCTGGAAGTGGCAGCGGCAGCATTACGGCTGTTCTGCCGCTAACTGGCAGCGCACTCACTCCGGCAGATGGCAACGCGCAGGAAGGCACCCTGCTGGCAATCGATGGTGCCGTCGAGGGCGTAGTCAGCACTGTTACAGCGGTGCAGTCTATTACAGGCGGCGCTGATATGGAATCACAGGAGGCCTTCCGCAGCCGCGTTCTTCAGGCGTATCAGTCATCCGCCGAAGGCGGCAGCGAGGATGACTATAAACGCTGGGCGCTGGAGGTGTCCGGCGTTACCCGATCATGGGTAGCGCCACGCTTATTGGGGGCGGGCAGCGTTGGGCTTTACTTCATGTGCGACGGGACAGACCGGACGAACCACGGTTTTCCGGTTGGTGTCGACGGTGTAGCAACCAATGAAAAATATCATTACGGCAAGGCGCAGGGCGATCAATTGCGCGTGGCAAATCATATTTTCTCAAAACGCCCGGCCACCACACTGGTCTGGTCATGCTCACCCATAATGCGAACAATTGATTTTGATGTTGGCGGCATTCCTGATGCCGATACTGACGTTGTAACAGCCATCCAGAACGCAGTGGATGAGGTGTTTTTTGATAACGGCGAGCCTGGCGGAAAAATATATTTATCCGATCTGAATCTGGCCATCGGTGCTATCAGTGGCACACGTGGCTTTGTTCTGAATGAACCTTCCGGCGTTTTCATTCAGATGGGGGCAGGGGAACTACCGGTTCGCGGTGAGATTACATTCAGCCGGGGTGCATCGTGAGCCGCTACAGCACTGACGATTATGCCCGCGCTCTGGGTCTGTTATTACCCCAGGGTAAAGCCTGGAAACACCCCCCTGGCTCAGTACAGGCGCGCGTATTGAAGGGGCTGGCAAAATCATATCAGGCCAGTGACACGGCGGCGCTTTTGCTTCTTAGAAATGCATTCCCGGCCACGGCAGGTTCACTGCTGACAGACTGGGAACAGGCGCTGGGTTTGCCAGACGATTGCGCCATCGGTGAGATGGGCACAATAGCCCGACGACGCCTTGCTGTAGTGACAAAACTCACTGGTTCGGGTGGTCTGTCAATTGATGCGCTCATACAGGCGGTCGCAACGTCAGGGTATGTCATCACGGTCACTGAGTACCGGCGCGCGCGCTGTGGCCTGTCTGCGTGCGGCGACCCTCTCAATGGGGATGACTGGCCTCTGGTTCTGCAGGTTAATGTGCCTGAAACAACAATATTGCGCGCACGCTGTGGTCAGGCACACTGTAGTGACCCACTCAGGACCTGGGGCAACAAGACCCTCGAATGCATTCTTAAACGTTTAGTCGCGCCTGATCTCATTCTTCGCATTAACTACATACCCGCCTGATAAAACTTTTTCTGAATTTTATATTCACTTAACTGTGAGGGACTTTTTATGCAAAAAATTGGTGATATCACCGATACAGCCGATGGTAATGGCGAATTTACAGACGGAAACGTTGCGGGGAATGTTCAGCCTACAGAGTTGATGGCCGCATGGTTTAACAGTGTTCAGAGAGAAATAATTGCGGTTCTGGCGGCGGCGGGAATAGCTCCTGATAAAACTAATGATAGGCAATTGTCTGAGGCTATTCAGGCGATTCTTTCAAAGGGAATTTCCGAAAGCGGTTATTTGATTTCTCAGAATAACCTGAGCGATCTGAAGGACGCGTCCGAGGCGCTTGGTCACCTTGGACTGGATAGTGTAGGTAACTGGCAATCAGTGCAGGCTAATGGCGGTAAACATTCGTCTGGCAATCATCACTATTACATGGATTGGGGAACTGATGGAAAATTGCATATAACCGTTGATGCAACGGACGTCGGCGAGCTATTCACTACACAAAACCCGCCTACCGCCGCGCAGACCGGCGCTTATCCCAAAACGGGTGGGAATCTGGATGAGGATGCCAGCATTTCTGTTATTTCCAATTCGAAAAACCCCGCGACAGGCACCGTAATTTATTCGCCTATGTACCGTGTCGTCCTAAAAGATCGCGGGGGTGATCAAGACTTTAAAGACGGCGCTAGCGGGTTTATGCGGCTCGTCGAAGAGGTCGGAACACGGGCCTATTTGCAACTCCAGTGGGACGGGTTCGGCACCGTACATGAATTCAGGTTCGATCAGAACGGAAACTCACAGGTTTATGGAAAGGCGTACACCGGCAGCGGAGCGAGCTTTCTGGCTGAAGACGGTAATGTATACGGTGGAGCATGGGGCGGATACGCGACTAGCTGGGTTTTACAACAGATTAATGCACTTAATGTCGCAATAAACAACCAGCTAAACAGCATGAATGCTGACCGAAATAACTGCGTCAGAGCGACAGCTCGCGGCGGACGGCAGCATAAAGTTGGCGGTGACTGGATTGCAGATTGGGAGGCTCCGGCAGGGTGTTTTATGACGGGTATGAACACTAATGAAGGTGGAGACGGACGAAAAGCGGGCCTTTACTATCGTGCATTATATTACTACACCAATGCTAGCGGATGGGTTCAGGCAGGAGACATTGCATAATGAATGAGTTCAAAAACGTCAAAAATTATAAAACTGTGCCGCTGGATGATAACGGTGTTTATATGGCCGCGTATTTCTGTGATGAACTGGGGCGCGACTGGTATGAGACCCGCAAGGGCTGGGTGGGAGCAGTAGCAGTAGATCAAAATGGGCTGGTTTGTTCCGTTGCCCGCTCGCCACTGCAAGTTCAATTATTCACTATGGTTGAGGGGCAAACGTTATACGAGGTTGACCCTGATACCATTCCAGCTGATCCGCTGGGGAAATATAATTTTTTAGAAGGAGAATTTGTTATGGTTTCCAGTTATTGCACGAACGCAACATAACTAAAAAGTAATTTATCAGATCAATCATGTACTTGTTTTGGTTCATTGAGCTTGAACTTTTCGGCTAGCCTGTGAAGGGCAACTATTGACATGAATTCTTGACTTTCCCTAAAAAAATCCGCCCAGTTGTTGCTAAGGAATATTGCAATAACTTCCATCTCTTCTTCATTGAGATTCATTTTAAACCTCTGGATTACCTTTATTTAACAATACGAATCGATGTGCTTTGAAACATACCATACCATATGTAAACCCTGACTAAATCAATTTCCTTATATTTAAAATCTGACTATTTTTCAGGTGCTTAATTAAATCGATCTGTTTAACCGATCAATCTTTCATTATTGATCGGCACAACCAGTTGGAGCCATTGTAAAACTGCATATATTTTGGTCGCAGATACAGGGAGTTTGATTAATGAATAGTAGAGTTGCATGGGGATTAGTAATAACGGGATGTGTGATAGCCTGGATAATAACTATTCTTGTAATAATAAAATTTTATAAACTGTTTTGGTTTTACTTTTGATCTGCCAACACCAGCCCGGTTAATGCCGGGTTTTTTGTGTTTAAAATATTTTTTATGGAATGCGTCTCGCATGCTTAAGCCACGACCCTGAATTTTCAGATTGACAGATTTACTATGACGCCTCACACACATATCAGGAGGCATAATGGAACAGGAATTTGAGGCACAGGCCTATGGCGCAGCATGCATAATAATGGGAGAAGCTGTCTGGCAGCTGGTGGCCAGAGGTGAGCAATTAACTCCTGATGCCGTCGCCAGAACGATTGTGGTGCTCTCAGAGCATCGTTATGACCTAGCGGCCAGCATTGCACTATCTGTATTGCGCAGTCAGTATGTAAAGGTTGAGTAAGAGGAAGCGGAAATTGCAGCTGATGTTATAACTAATAAAGCTACTTATGCTTTATAAGTACAAGTAGCTTTGGATAAAGTATGAAGAGCCAAAATTATTCGAAAGGTAGATCAATTTGTCTGGACGGGTTAATAATATCTTTAACTTTAATGACTTCATATGAAGTTTTGATGCCACCAACTTGCAAGTGTTGGGTAATGCGCAGTTCGACCATTAATATATCGCCTTTTGCAAAATTTACGCTTTGTGCATCAATTGCATGAATAAAATCTTGGTCGCTAACAGTGGCATGAAACGTACTTGAACCATCATTAAAGCGCCATTTATGACCCTCGTCAAAAGAGATGTCGATCAACTGAAGGGCTTTAACTGAAATGGATTCGGATATTTTTTTATCGTCGGGCCTGTCAACCTTGAATAAAACTGATTGTTTGCGGTTTATGCTAACAAAGGATTTCCCTTCGTCGATTGTTACAGCAAAGCTGTCAATGCCATCTTTTTCTAAAGGCTTTGAAATCAGATCCTCAAGAGATTGCCTTAATTTATAGTTCTTATAAAGCTCGACAACCTGCTCTTCGAAAACTTGCTCTTCATCGTCAATGAAAACTTTAACATTACCGTCTGGAAGAGGGTGTATGGACTTTAATTTTCGTCCATCCATCCACGTTATTAACTGAATAAGGCCATTTTTAACTTTCCCACCCAATAAGAAGCCAAATCCAACAAGAGAAATTATATTACATGCTGCTGAAGCTGTACTGCCCGAAAACATTCCTATGAGGTTTTGAGCTATAGAAGATGAAGAGGCGATGAGATCAACACCAAAAGACCCAGCTTTGAACGAGGCATTCACTTTCACTGAGACAATAGTCCCTTTACCATAAATGGTTTTGTTAGCTTCCTCAAAAACCTCCGACAAAGCCAGCAGAGCGGGGGCTAGGTCTCGAACTTCCATTTCATGATTATCGAGAGCGGGGCCGTCATAAATTATTCTGAACTTCATATCGTCACTATCCATCAATGCTAATCCCTTGCATTATAATAAGCCTGTTTGCATATACAGTAAAATCAATCCATGATTTAAATCAAATCTAAACTAAAAAATATCTCATACTGATCTAAATCATAATAAGTTACTGTAAAGTAATGATTTTATACCAATAAGATTTCAATGATTTGCCTTTTTGCTAGCAGCATGGCTAATCATAACTTGATTAGCCATAACTGTAGAGCTGTGCATTTATCAGGGGTCCATTTTCAGAACGATTCCCTCACATCTTAGTGTTTAACCCTCATAGATGTATTTGTTGAAGAAACGACCATGAAGAACATTATTTCGACGCCTGTTTGAGTTTAGTTGCTAATGGTAGTTTTCCTCAACAAAAAAACATATATATATCAATAGGTTTACAAAAATACAGTGCAGCCTCACTTGATCAAATTTACCGTTCGATATTGCTGTTTATCCATACAGTGTTTATCAGGGGTATTTGTCATGCCGCGTGACTACGAAATCATGATTGCTTTCCGGCAGGCAATAAAACGCGATGCCGCCGGTCGCTACACTATCAGCACAATGGACTTCATCAGAGAACTTGACCGCATGAACTGGCATTACACGCTGCGGGCGGCAAATAAATGGATCGAGATGCATACCACAGCGTTCCGTGACATCTCGACCACTGACAGTGAAGAGCGCCTGTTTCAGGTGTACAACCCGAATGGTGTTGTGTGATGTTTGCCTTGGTCGATGTTAATTCGTTCTATGCAAGTTGCGAAACAGTATTCAGGCCCGATCTGCGGGGAAAGCCGGTCGTCGTACTGAGCAACAATGACGGATGCGTCATTGCCCGTTCAGCAGAGGCTAAAACGCTTGGGATCCCCATGGGGGCGCCGTATTTCAAGTTGAAGAACGAGTTTCGCCGGCACCGGGTTCAGGTTTTCAGCAGTAACTATGCGCTTTATGCCGATATGAGTAACCGGGTAATGACGACGCTGGAGCAGATGGCACCCAGTGTTGAGGTCTATTCGATTGATGAGGCGTTTCTGGAGCTGAGCGGTGTCCGCAATTGCATGATTCTTGAAAACTTCGGCAGGGAGGTGCGAGAAACGGTTAAACGTAATACGCATCTGACCGTTGGCGTAGGAATTGCGCAGACCAAGACGCTCGCCAAACTCGCTAACCATGCTGCAAAAAAATGGAAGCAGACAGGCGGCGTCGTTGATCTGTCGAATGTTGAACGTCAGCGCAAGCTCATGGCGCTGGTGCCTGTTGAGGATGTCTGGGGTGTCGGCCGTCGCATAAGCAAGAAGTTGAATGCGATAGGGATCCTGACTGCCAAAGACCTGTCAGAGCAAAGCACCTACACCATACGCAAACACTTTAATGTCGTGCTGGAAAGAACCGTGAGAGAGTTACGCGGTGAGCCATGCCTGCAGCTGGAAGAGTTCGCGCCCACCAAACAGCAGATCGTCTGCTCCCGCTCATTCGGTTCCAGAATTACGCAGTACGACGACATGCGCGAAGCTATTTGCACTTTCGCAGCGCGAGCCGCAGGTAAATTACGCGGAGAACGTCAGTATTGCACTCAGATAGCTGTATTCGTCAGGACCAGTCCGCACGCGGCGGATGAAGTCTTTTACGGCAACCAGTCTACCGGCAAGCTGTTGACCCCGTCGAACGACACGCGCGATATCATCCGGGTAGCCAATGAGGCGCTTGATCGCATCTGGGTTAATGGACACCGTTATATGAAGGCAGGAGTAATGCTGGGTGACTTCTACAGTCAAGGTGTATCGCAGCTGAACCTGTTTGATGAGAACAAACCACAAGCTAATAGTGAGGCGCTGATGCGAATATTAGATGGGCTAAATCAGAGCGGGAAAGCCAATTTGTTTTTTGCGGGGCAGGGCATACAGAAATCTTGGTCGATGAAGCGCGAAATGCTGTCACCGGCATACACTACTCGATATTCGGAGCTTCCAATCGCGAGGTAATGCATGTTATAAATTGTAAAAAATAGTTAAGGAGGAGTTATGGTCAAACAATCAAATTTATACCCATTAGTAAGAACCAGAATGAATGGGGATATTGAAATTAGGGAAATACAGCATGCAGATGGTAGAACTGAAAATATTTTTAGGAAAAATGGAAGTATTTTGCCAAAAATACCACTCAGTGGACACATTATTGACCAGCTAAGGGCTATGTATTTAATCGATAAAGACTTAAGAAACGTAATCCATTGGGTTGAGATTATAAGAAAGACTGCAAGCGCTATGGAAATTTCAGATGATTTTATGAAGCCTGATATAGAAAAAAACAGCATCATGAAATCTCTGTTAGTGTCATTAGTTACATTCTACGGCAAGTGCTTTACAGAAGCCCGTGATAGACGGTTTAGCCTCAACAAAAGCAACATCCCTGAGGTATTTAAGGGGGTTCATGAAAAAATAATTAATTTACGCCATAATTTTGCTGCTCATAAAGGTGAATTTGAAATGGATGAGTGCAAATTTTCTTTGGTTATTGTTCCAGGAAAGCAGATTACAGAGTTTGAGATTTTTTCCTTTTTGACCCAAATTAATCATTATTTGCAAGAGGACGAAATGGATGAGTTAGTAGAATTATGCAATAAATTGAGGGAGCATGTAGGGGATAAAATAAAGAAGTTACTTGAATTAGTTAAAAAAGAAAAGATCTACCCTAAAGGTCCTGAATATTGGTTGAAAAGGAATGGTAAAAACACAAGTATTAATCAGTGAAAATAGCTACTTGAGATATCTATAAAGTATGATGCCGATTGCCTTTTAACATGCCATCAAGTTTTTCTAATTAATTGAATTTCAAAATGTTTTTAGTAAGCTTAAATCGTTTTATTTCATATATGTATTGATGATTACCTAAAAAATATTAGCGGGAAAATAGGCTGAAAAAAATCAATAGTACAAATACTTTAATTTTGATCTGTAGAAGTTTCTAATTAATTTTTTTCTTAAAATTATTTTAAAAATTTAAAGCTGTTTTGAGAGCAAAAAAGCTAAATGCGATGTAAGATACAACAACATCATGAACGTTGATTTTAATTCATAATATGAAACTTGTATGATATGCAACCGTTTGAAATCTAAAGTATAAATTTTTGATCATATATTATGAAAATTAAGAGTATATAGTTGAATAAAATATAAAAAACATGATTTAAAAGTCATGGGAAATTAAGCGAAATATGTTGTCTCCAACATACACTACTCGATATTCGGATCTACCAATAGCGAGATAACCCTGTCGGTGCAGAAGATCGGGGTAACCAGCACCATTCTTTAATTGAATTGTTATTATAATAGAGGATGAATGGAAATTTTTAACATTAACGCCCTCTTACTTTATTGTTAAAATAGGATTGGGTGAAATAAAAAATTATAGCAATTAAAGCTAGAGCTGAAATTAACGGTATTGATATGTATTTATAGGAAGAGAGTAATCCTATAAAACTCAAGCGAAAATAAATAAAGCCAAGGCCGCCCAGATTTACTAATGAGATCCCAAAGCTTCTGATTGAAGATAAAAACCTTACCCAGCCTTTATGCTTAACTATAGTGACTTTATGAATGGTACTTATATTTGATTTATTATCATAAATGATTTCGTTTATCTGTACATCCCCCTTTTTTTTAGTGACCCACTCACTTCTGAAATTTTTCCACAAACCCCAAGGCATTATGAATCTAATCAACCCACCTGCTATCGGGCGGTAGGATTTTAATGCACTATCCGTTATTATAAATGTGAAATCAGAGTCAGAGGCTGAGTTAACGCCGATTTTATTATTCTTTTCAAGTGAGCAAAACATCAGTCCTTCTGTACGAGTTTCAAAATTTTTAGATTTAATTATTTCAGAAGCGTCTTTTGAGGAAGTGCAGTGATAAAGCTTTCTTGGTTTTTTACAATGTAATGAATATAAGTTGTAAAATAATGTGGCTAATGCGAATGCTGTATAACTACTTGAAAAGAGATCAAGTTGAAAATTGGATGATATAATGTTAGCAGCATCAATAAAATAACTTTTCAAAATTTAATATCCTTTTTTTTTAAATTTAAATTTGATTTTATCGTCAATTATAATTAGTAGCCATCATATTCATGGCTGGTAAGATTGGGTTCAACCTTATCCTGATATTTACAAACGTAGTCAGGCCGAGATTAAGTCTAAGTAAATATAACAATTATATTGTTGGTTGCTCTAAGGCTAAACAAGCTAAGCGGCGGCATTATTAAATAGTTATGGTTTTCCAATAAAAGCTATATATGCTTCCATCATTTTTTGCGCTTTAGAGTATGTCCCACCCATCTCCATTAAAGCTTCAAGGGGATGAGCTCCTTTCCGCATAGTTTTACTGATTGCCCATAATAAGTAATCTAAGGTAACGGGAATATCGTCACCCATGGCATTAAAAGCATAGGCGTCATTAATTACTTGATATTGAGGGTGCTTTTCGTTTGAATGTGCAACTGCTGCCCTAAGGCCAGGGGTCCAATTGTCTTTGAAGGGCGTGCTCTGATGAGACTGAAGCCTAGTTAAAGCGTCAACATGCTCCTTCATTTTCTGAAGCTCAGATAATAGAGCATTTTTCTCTTCTTCAGAAACATCAATATGCTTTTCAACTTGACCTAAAGCTTTAAGTAAATCGTTTAAAGAATTATCGTAAAGATTTTCAGAAGTGAAATCACCGTAGCGTTTGCCCATTAGGAATCCCGGCAAATTAACTTTCTCAAGCAACAATGGCAAGAGAATTACACGCTTCTCAGCGATCTCTCTGTTTGAACTTATATCTAGCTCTCTTTGTACCCACTGGCTATTTATTGAATTATTGGATAGCACAACTGCAACATAATCAACTTTATCTAGACCTTCGCGAATTTTACCAATCAATGAATCACCGATGTTAATTTCAGCTTCATCGATCCAAACAACGTGCCCTTGCTCCTGCAAATCTGCAGCTAATCTTCTCACGAAAGGCTTATCATTTGAATTGTGACTGAGGAAAACACTTGCCATCGAAATCCCTTATCTAATTTTAAGTAGGTGATACTTATCATCGGCAGCATGAAAATCAAGATTAGATTCGTTGAAAAATCTTCATAATATCTGCCATTTATGTCACATAAGATATTGATACATAAGCTATTAAATCGTCAATGATATTATGATTTATTTATTTAAGGTATTGATATTTATTGAAAAAAAAACTGATTTAAAATCCCTCGGCTGTAAGGCTGTGCGGGTTCAAGTCCCGCCCCGGGCACCATATCGCTTTACCAATAAAATCAATGATAAGCAGTGTCGTCAAGCCGCCCCTTAGAGGCGGTTTTTTTGTGCCCGGAATCTGGCATGGCTGGCACCTCACATCCTTATGCTTTTCAACTGGCATCACGTCTCAGTGCTGAATAACCGTTCATTATCCGTGTCACTGCTTTGCCAATTCAAACCTGATTACATCTGATTTCATTCATTTTTGCGGCCTGAGTCGAATTTCATAACCTGTTGAAACAGGTTGGTTTATCGTAAAGTGGTGGGTATTATTTGCCGTTGCAGAGACGTTAACGTCAATGACCAGACCTTTCAAACATGACTCACCCCTTTCGGCTTTACCGCCGGTTATTGGTATTGTCGCCAGCCAGTTGCTCAATCCGTATCAACAGAAAATGCTGGACGAGGTAACGCGGCAACTTAATGTTCGCGGTGCTATCACCGTGCT